>Ga0073936_10001369_pt1 | contig 37557 bp, 37 predicted proteins | sample AliMusrvi5mmetaG_FD_87041 | JGI IMG/M metagenome (GOLD analysis project Ga0073936, IMG submission 87041) | Freshwater lake bacterial and archeal communities from Alinen Mustajarvi, Finland, to study Microbial Dark Matter (Phase II) - Alinen... | ecosystem: Environmental > Aquatic > Freshwater >...
CCGAGGGATCTGGCATAAGTGCAGGTGAGAGAGCGAAAACATGCCCCTGTAGCTCAACTGGATAGAGCAGGTGGTTTCTACCCATCAGGTTGCGGGTTCGACTCCTGCCGGGGGCACCAGTGTTCAAGCGCCGCTTTCGCCCAGGCCTCAGGGTGTGGTGGCGAAGAATCGAGCCGGCCGGTCGCCCTCGCGCCGGGCGCGACCGCGAACCTCGAGCAGCACCAGGTGCGCCAAGGTCTCGCCGTTGGCAGCACGCTGCATGAAAGACGGGATCTCGTCGAAGGGCCGAGACCAGGTGAGGGCAACGGTGATCTCCCAACAGGTCATCCCCGGCGTGGCGTCGAGCATCCCTTCGATCTCGGCCAAGCGCTCCTCATGGTGGGCGATGATCTGATCGGTTCGAGCGCGCAGTCCCCTGAAGCGGTACTCGTGGGCTGGCAGCACCTCGTCTGGCTCGAGGAGCCCGATGCGCATCAGCGATTCGAGGTAGTCGCCGAGCGGGTTCGGGAACTGCTGGGAGTGCATCGAGATGTTGGGGCTGATGCGAGGCAGCACGTGGTCGCCCGAGAGCAGGAGGCCAGCGGTCTCGTCGACGAGGCAGAGGTGGCCTGGCGAGTGGCCGGGCGTCCAGATGGCCTTGAGGTCCCAGCCCTTGACGCCGATCGCGTCGCCGTCCTCGACCTGGCGATCGGGCAGCGCCATGTGGACGAGGCTCCTGATCTCCATCGAGGCGGTGGCGAGATCGGGCAGGCTCGACGCCGGCACACTGGAGAGCTCGAGCAGGGCGGTCATCCGACCGACCAGATCATCGGTCTCGACATAGCGCTCTTCGAGCATGGCGGTGTCGGCAGGATGGAGGCCGATCCATGCGCCGCAGGTCTCTCGGATCCGCCCAGCCAGCCCGTAGTGATCTGGGTGGATGTGGGTGACCATGACACCGGTCACGTCGGCCATCGATCCGCCTGCGATCTGCAAACCATCGTTGAGCGCATCCCAGGCCACATCGGTGTTCCACCCGGCATCGACGAGCGTGATGCCGTCGTCAGCCTCGAAGGCGTAGACGAGCACGTAGCGGAGCGGGTTGTTCGGGATCGGGACGGGGATCGACCACAAGCCGGGTCTGACTTGCTCGACCTCTGGCAAGACCTTGGCGTCCCACGCAGCTCGTTGGGAGACGCCGGTCACCTCGAATGCACTCACCGCCGGAGGTTACCGGTCATCGACGCTGTGCGAGGGAACACCTCCAAGTCGGGAAGGCGGGATTTGAACCCGCGACCCCCGCGTCCCAAACGCGGTGCGCTGCCAGACTGCGCCACTTCCCGGTGCTGACCTGATGGCCAGCGGTCCAAGGCTACCGGTGGGAGCGAGCCCCCTCAGCCGACCGGCACTGGGGGAGTCGTCGCGCCGCGCAAGAGGGCACCCGGCAGGGCTCCGGTGGGCGTGCCGTCCTTGAAGGTGACGGTGCCTCGCTTGATGGTCGCCACGTAGCCCCGGGCACGCTGGACGAGTCGGTGGCCACCTGCTGGCAGGTCCGTCAAGACCATCGGTGGCTCGAGCTCGAGGGCCTCGAAGTCGATGAGGTTGACGTCGCCGAGCATTCCCACCTCGAGGGTGCCGCGGTCGTGGAGCCCATAGAGGCGAGCTGTGTCCATGGTCTGCTTCTTGACGATCCACTCGAGCTCCAGGCGATCGCCTCTGGTGCGGTCGCGGACCCAGTGGGTGAGCATGAAGGTCGGCATCGAGGCGTCGCAGATGGTGCCCACGTGAGCACCGCCGTCAGCCAGGCCGAGTGCGGCGCGAGGGTGCTGGAGCATGGCCAGCGTGGGCTCGAGGTCGCCGTCGGAGTAGTTGAGGATCGGGAGGTAGAGCAGGCCCCAACCGTCATTCGCCATCATGGCGTCGAAGGCCACTTCGAGCGGGGTGGTGCCGTTCGCTCTGGCGATGCCGGCCAAGGATCGTTCGTGGCCGGGCTCGTAGTCGGGCGGGTCGCCGAGCACGAAGGTCTTGGCGAAGGCGCCTTCGAACGCTTCCTGCTGCTCCGGGGTGTCGGGCGTAAAGGAGGTGATCGCCGCCCTCGTGGCGGGATCCTTGAGCGCGGCGAACAGCTCGTCAGGGGAGAGGTCCTGCGCCTTGAGCTCGGCGTAGGCCGGGATCTGGTCGAACAGGCAGTAGGTCGTCTGGTGGCCGGTCAGGATGCCGGTCGGCCGGCCCGCCACCTGCGGCCAGAGGTCGGCTCCCTCGGCGACTGCCTCGAGCGAGGCATCGAGCATGTCCTTCCACAGCCCCGGCGCTGTGTCCACCTGGAGGAGGGCGAAGGACACCGGTCGGCCGATCGCCGCCGACAGCCGACGCATCCACGCCATTTCCTTCGGGGCCGAGACGATGTCCTCGCCGGCTGTGCCCATCGGGGCGAGCTCGAAGACGCCGGCGTCGAGGTCCTTGAGCGCGCCGCCGATGCCGAAGAGCTCATCTTCGGCGGCGAAGGTGCCAGGGACAGGCTCGCCGTCGATCGCTCGGTGCGCAATCGTTCGCGAGGTCGAGAAGCCGAGTGCCCCCGCAGCGATGGCCTCTTTGACGATCGCCGCCATCTCGGCGATGTCCTCGGGCGTGGCCGGCTCGTTGCGAGCGCCTCGCTCACCCATCACGTAGGCGCGAACCGCCCCATGCGAGATCTGCGTGCCCACGTCCATCGTCCAGCGCTTGCGGTCGAGCGCGTCGAGGTACTCGGGGAACGACTCCCACTCCCACGTGATGCCCTCGGCCAGTGCAGTGCCGGGGATGTCCTCGACGCCCTCCATCAGGCCGATGAGCCACTCGTGCTCGTCGGGCTTGGCGGGGGCGAACCCGACGCCGCAGTTGCCGGTGACGATGGTGGTCACGCCGTGCCACGAGGTCGGTCCGAGCTCAGGGTCCCAGGTGGCCTGTCCGTCGTAGTGGGTGTGGATGTCGACCCAGCCGGGGGTCACCAGCAGGCCGGTGGCGTCGAGGGTCTCGAGCGCCTCCTCGCCGGCAAGCTCACCGATTGCCACGATGCGCCCGTCGCTGATGGCGACGTCGGCCTGTCGCCGTGGTGCACCTGTCCCGTCGACGACGGTCCCTCCAAGGATCAGAAGATCGAACATCGGCCCCCCTTGCTTCGCTCGATGTGGTCCAGCCTGCCACCGCTGGAGGGTTGCTGCCAGCGCCGGTCAGCTCTTGCCGAGCATCCTCGTCATCTTCGTGCCACAGGTCGGGCAGGCACCCTGGGCGGCCTTTCGGCCATTGCCCAGGTCCACCTCGACACCTTCGAACTCGCGCTTCTCTCGACACTTCACGCAGTAGCCGCTGTAGCTGGCCATCAGAGCCCCCTTGCCTCGACGAGGGACGTGCTGCCCCAGGGCATCGAACCTAGCCATGCTCGACCAAGGCCAGAGACCTATCCTGCGCCCATGGCAAAGATGCGCAATCAAGAGATCGTCGATGTGCTCGAGGAGGTCTGGCGCTCGCTCGCCGACGCGACCGAGGGGCTCGATGCGAAAGAGTGGGCGACGCCGACCCCGTGCCCGGGGTGGGACGTCAAGGACAACCTGTCGCACCTCATCGGGATCGAGCGCTCGATCGAGGGAGAGACGCCACCTGAGATCGAGCTGGCCACCACCGACCACCTCAGGAACCCGATCGGCGAGCTCAACGAGCTCTGGGTCGAGGATCGACGAGCACGCAGTGGCGATGAGGTGCGCGCCGAGTTCATCGAGGTGACTGGTCGACGGATCGCGACCTTGCGCGCCACTTCTGACGAAGGCTTCGACGCCATTGGATGGAGCCCGGTGGGCCAGGTGCCGATGTCGGTGTTCATGGAGGTGCGGATCATGGACTCGTGGATCCACGAGCAAGACGTCCGACTGGCGCTGGCTCGACCAGGTGGACGCTTCGGCGCGGGCGAGGCGGTCACGATCTCGCGTGCCGACCTCGCGCTCGGTGTGGTCGTCGGGAAGGGGGCGAAGGCCCCGGAGGGTGCATCGGTCGCCCTCGAGGTGACCGGGCCGCTCGGAGGCCGACGTCGCATCGAGGTCATCGACGGGCGGGCCACGAGCGTGCCGGGCGACGAAGCGACGACGACCATCACGCTGAGCGAGGAGACCTATGTGCGGCGCTTTGCCGGCCGCATCGCCGCTGCCGACGCCGCTGCCGCACCTGGGACCGAGATCGAAGGTGACAGCTCGCTTGGGGCAGTTGTCCTCGAGGCACTCAGCGTCATGATCTGAGCCGGTCCGGATCGTCTCTGGCGGCCGGTAGAGTGAGAGATCCTTATGAGAGCAACGTCTGAAGTCCAAGAGAACAACCGGGTCAAGTTGACCGTCGAGGTCGATGAGTCGGAGATCTCTTCCGCTCTCGATTCTGTGGTCAAGAGCCTCGGCCAGCAGGTGAGGATCCCCGGGTTTCGTCCGGGCAAGGTCCCGCGCAAGGTGCTCGAGGCACGCATGGGCGGTGCCGGTGCGCTTCGCTCCGAAGCGCTCAGGGAAGCCCTCCCTGAGTTCTACGCGCAGGCCGTGGTCGAGACCGAGACCGATCCGATCGCCGCACCAGAGATCGACATCACCGCCGGCGAGGAAGAGGGTCCTGTCACCTTCGAGGCAGTCGTCGAGGTTCGGCCGAACGTGTCGGTCGCCGGCTATGCCGGCTTGACCGCCACCATCCCGTCGCCCGTGCTCACCGACGCTGACGTCGAAGCACAGATCGACCGACTCCGCGAGAACGATGGCGAGCTCGTCGAGGTGGAGCGCCCCATCTTGTCTGGTGACTTCGTGACGCTCGACCTCGTGGGCGTCGATGATGCCGGCGAGCAGGTCGCGTCCGCCGATGACTACCTCTACGAGGTCGGCTCGGGCAACATCATCGCCGAGCTCGATGACGTCCTGGGCGGCGCCAAGGCGGGCGCAGAGCTCGAGGCGACGGGTGCGCCCGAGGGCAGCGACCCGATCACTTTCTCGGTGACCGTGACCAAGGTCCAGGAGAAGCAGCTGCCCGAGGCCACCGATGAGTGGGCGGCAGAGGCCTCGGAGTTCGCCACGCTGGCCGAGCTTCGAGCCGACCTGAGCGACCGGATCAGCCGTATCAAGGTGGTCCAGGCGCAGATGGCGCTCCGTGAGGCGGCATTGTCCTCGCTCGTCGACCTCGTCGACGATGCCGAAGTGCCTGACGCGCTCATCGACGCAGAGGTCAACGAGCGCATCCACGACCTCTCGCATCGACTCGAGGCGCAGAAGCTCTCGATCGAGCAGTTCCTCTCGGCGACTGGGCAGACCGGTGACGAGCTCGTCGAAGCGCTCCGTGTCGACGCCCAGCGGGCTGTGAAGGTCGATCTCGGACTCCGTGCGGTGGCGCTCGCCGAGGCAATGGAGGTCTCCGACGCTGAGCTCGAGGAGGAGTTCGCCAAGATGGCAGAGCAGTACGGCACGACGCCAGACTCGATCCGCGAGCAGCTCGATCAGGCCGGACGCACCCCTGAGGTCAAGGCAGCTCAGCTCAAGAGCAAGGCGGCCGCATGGCTCGTCGAGAACGTCACGGTGGTCGACGAGGACGGCGCCGCCGTCGATCGGTCGCTGCTCGAGACCAACATGGCGGAAGACGAAGAGGCGATCACCGCTGCGGAGGCTGCAGCTGAGGAGGAGGAGTGATGCAGGAGCACGGAATGCACAGCGCTCAGAACCTGGTCATCCCACAGGTCATCGAATCGACGTCGAAGGGTGAGCGTGGCTTCGATATCTTCTCGCGCCTGCTCAGGGAGCGGATCATCTTCCTCGGCACCCCCGTCGACGACACGGTGGCGAACCTCGTGTGCGCGCAGTTGCTGTTCCTCGAGTCAGAGGATCCGGACAAGGACGTCCACCTCTATATCAACTCGCCAGGTGGCGACATCACCGCGCTGCTCGCCATCTACGACACGATGAAGTTCATCCGTCCTGACTGCTCCACGTTCTGCTTCGGGCAGGCGGCCTCAGCAGCAGCGGTGCTGCTCGCCGCAGGTGCCAAGGGCAAGCGCTTCGCCCTGCCGAATGCGCGCGTCCTGCTGCACCAGCCGTGGGGCGGGGTTGGTGGCCAGGCTTCCGACATCGAGCTTCAGGCCAAGGAGATCCTGCGGATGCGTGATCTGCTCAACGGCATGATCGCCACCGACACCGGCCAGCCGGTGGAGAGGGTCGCCAACGACACCGACCGTGACTTCATCATGACGGCGGCCGAGGCGGTCGAGTACGGCGTGGTCGATGAGGTCATCTCGACGAGAGATGCCGTCGGGGCATCCAGCGCGGCCTAGGGTCGTGCCAGGGCAACTGATCGTCTGATCGAGAGGGGGAGCTGGTGGCGAAGTTCGGCGAGGGTGGTGACCTTGTCAAGTGCAGCTTCTGTGGCAAGACCCAGAAGCAGGTCAAGAAGCTCATCGCCGGCCCTGGGGTCTACATCTGCGACGAGTGCATCGACCTGTGCAACGACATCATCGCTGAGGAACTGTCGGAGACCGGTGAAGTCAGCTTCGACGAGCTCCCCAAGCCACGTGAGATCTTCGAGTTCCTGAACGAGTACATCGTCGGCCAGGAGACTGCAAAGAAGATCCTCTCGGTGGCCGTGTACAACCACTACAAGAGGGTCCAGGCAGATCCGCAGCGTTCCGATGACTCGGTCGAGCTGGCCAAGTCCAACATTCTGCTCCTCGGCCCCACCGGGTGCGGCAAGACGCTGCTGGCGCAGACGCTCGCTCGCATGCTCAACGTCCCGTTCGCCATCGCCGACGCCACTGCGCTGACCGAGGCGGGCTATGTCGGCGAAGACGTCGAGAATATCCTGCTCAAGCTGATCCAGGCGGCGGACTACGACGTCAAGCGCGCTGAGACCGGCATCATCTACATCGACGAGATCGACAAGATTGCACGCAAGTCCGAGAACCCATCGATCACGAGGGATGTCTCAGGCGAGGGCGTCCAGCAGGCGCTGCTCAAGATCCTCGAGGGGACGACGGCATCGGTGCCACCCCAAGGTGGCCGCAAGCATCCCCACCAGGAGTTCATCCAGATCGACACCACCAACGTGCTCTTCATCTGCGGTGGTGCCTTTGCCGGGCTCGACCAGGTGATCGCCCAGCGGATCGGCAAGAAGTCGATCGGTTTCAGGGCCGAGGTCGGCTCTGTCGGCCGGGAGGATCCTGAGGTCTTCAAGTCAGTGCTGCCCGAGGACCTGATCAAGTTCGGCCTTATTCCTGAGTTCATCGGGCGCCTCCCTGTGGTGGGTGCGGTGAGCCAGCTCGATCGCGAGATGCTCATCGAGATCCTGGTCGAGCCGAAGAACTCCCTCGTTCGCCAGTACCAGCGAGTCTTCGAGCTCGACGGTGTGGAGCTTGAGCTCACTCGTGACGCTCTCGAGGCCGTGGCCGACCAGGCCCTGCTGCGTGGGACCGGTGCACGAGGCCTTCGCGCCATCCTCGAGGAGGTCCTCCTCGACGTGATGTACGACCTGCCGAGCCGCAACGACGTCGGCCGGTGCGTGGTCGACGCCGCTGTGGTCCTCGACCGGGTGCACCCGACGCTCGTGCCGATCGAGAAGAAGAAGGCGACGCGCACCCGACGCGCTGCCTCGTAGTCGGTGGCCCAGCCACCTGCCTCGTTCGCCGAGGCGATCCGATGGCTCGATGATCACATCGACTACGAGCGCGTCGCTCCGACCAGGCGCGAACTCCCATCGCTCGATGCGATGACTGCAGCGCTCGAGCTGCTCGGGAACCCTGCACAGGATCTCGATGTCATCCACGTCACAGGAACGAACGGCAAGGGTTCGACGAGCGCCATGATCTCATCGGTCTTGGTCGAGAACGGCTTGCTCGTCGGGACCTACACGAGCCCGAACCTCCACGTGGTCAACGAGCGCATCGCCATCGACGGCCAGCCCATCGGCGACGACGCGTTCGCGGAGGTGCTCAGTCGACTCGCGCTCGTCGAGTCGCAGCTGAGCGAACGGCTCACCCGCTTCGAGCTGCTCACCTTGGCCGCCATCTGTCACTTCGCTGACGAGGCCGTCGAGGCGGCCGTGATCGAGGTAGGGATGGGGGGCACGTGGGACTGTACGAACGTGGTCGACGGACGGGTGGCAGTTCTCACCACCGTGGCGCTCGACCATGTCCAGGTCCTCGGGTCGACTGAGGTCGAGATCGCCACCGACAAGTCCGGGATCATCAAGCCCGGCGCACTCGTGGTTGTGGGGCGTGTCAGCGACGAGGTGGCGAGCATCGTGGAGGAGCGGACCCGAGCAGTCGGCGCCCTCGACCTGTGGCGCCTCGACGACACGTTCTCAATCTCGTCGAACCGGCTGGCCTTCGGTGGCCGACTCGTCGACATCGACGTCCCAGGGGGAAGCTTCCGTGATCTGCTCGTGCCGCTCCATGGCACCCACCAAGGCGACAACGCGGCGGTGGCGCTTGCCGCAGCGAGTGCCTTCCTTGGTCGAGCCCCAAGCGACGAGGTGGCTGAGCTCGGACTCGCAGCGGCGGCGGTGCCAGGACGCCTCGAGGTCCTCGGGCACCTCCCGTTGTTGATCGTGGACGGTGCGCACAACGCTGCTGGCTCGGCAGCGTTGGCTGTGGCCCTCGACGAGGGGTTCCATGTGCCTGGTCCCCAGGTCTGCGTGCTGGGCATGCTCGAGGGGCGTGACCCCATCGACCTGCTCGGCCCGCTCGCAGCGGTAGGGATCCGCCAGGTCGTCTGCGTGGCGCCGGACACGCCGCGAGCGATGGCGACGGAGAAGATCGCCCAGGCAGCGAGCGAGCTCGGCCTCGATGCGGAGCAGGCGCCGAGCATCGAGGCTGGGGTCGATCGAGCACTGTCGCTGGCTGGGAGCGATGGCATGGTCCTCGCCACAGGCTCGCTCTACGTCGTGGGCGATGCCAGGATCGCGCTGCTCGCAAGCAACCAATCGAGCTGAGCTAGATCGGCGTCGAGGGGCCTCGCGAGGCGCTGCTAGGGTCCTCACCCGTGGAACGCACCCTTGTCATCGTGAAGCCTGACGGCGTCGAGCGCCGTCTCACCGGCGAGATCATCGCCCGCTTGGAGCGGAAGGGCCTGAACCTCGTGGCTGCCGAGCTCCGGACCATCTCGGCCGCTGTCGCCGAGGAGCACTACGCCGAGCACAACGGCAAGCCTTTCTTCGGCGAGCTCGTCGCCTTCATCACCCGCTCGCCAGCCCTGGTGGCGGTGGTCGAAGGCCCCGAGGACACCTACAAGGTCGTGCGCACCCTGATGGGTGCGACCAACCCCAAGGAAGCTGCACCGGGGACCATCCGAGGCGATTTCGCCCTCGAGATGGGGGAGAACCTCATCCACGGCTCGGACTCGCCGGAATCGGCTGCGCGGGAGATCGCACTGTTCTTCCCGGGCCTCGCCTGATCTGGGGCGCCTTGTGCGCACGAGGCTCATCCCGTAGCCTTGGGACCGAAGAGGTCTGCCCTCCCCACCGGGGAACCGCCGCTGGTGGACCTCGATAGGACGCCAATCTTCCATGCCTGACAATCGCCTTTTCCTCCTCGGTCGAGACATGGCCGTCGACCTCGGCACTGCCAACACGCTCGTGTACGTGCGCGGACGCGGGATCATCTTGAACGAGCCGTCAGTCGTGGCCGTCGACGTCAAGGACGGCAAGCCGTTGGCAGTCGGTGCCGAAGCGAAGCGAATGATCGGACGGACGCCGAGCAACATCCAGGCCATCCGACCCTTGAAGGACGGCGTGATCGCCGACTTCGAGATCTGCGAGAAGATGCTCCGCTACTTCATCCACCGGGTCCATCAGCGTCGCTTCGCCAAGCCCCGCATGGTCATCTGCGTCCCGTCGGGCATCACCGGGGTGGAGCAGCGAGCCGTCATGGAGGCGGCCGAGTACGCCGGCGCCCGCAAGGCCTACATCATCGAGGAGCCCATGGCTGCGGCCATCGGCGCAGGGCTCCCTGTCCATGAGCCCACCGGCAACATGGTGGTCGACATCGGTGGTGGCACCACCGAGGTGGCCGTGATCTCGCTGGGCGGCATCGTGACGAGCCAGTCGATCAGGATCGGTGGCGATGAGCTCGACGAGGCCATCCAGGCCTACGTCAAGAAGGAGTTCTCCCTGGCCCTCGGTGAGAGGACTGCGGAGGAGCTCAAGATCGCGCTCGGCTCTGCCTTCCCGCTCCACGAGGAGCTCCGAGCCGAGATCCGTGGCCGAGACCTCGTCTCCGGGTTGCCCAAGACGGTGGTGATCTCGACCGAGCAGATCCGAGAGGCGATCGAGGAGCCTGTCACCGCGATCATCGACGCCGTCAAGGTCACGCTCGATCGGACGCCGCCTGAGCTGTCGGCAGACATCATGGAGCAGGGCATCGTCCTGACTGGAGGCGGAGCGCTGCTCCACGGCCTCGAGGCCAGGATCCAGAACGAGACCGGGATGCCGATCGTCGTCGCCCGAGACCCGCTCAACTGCGTGGCGATCGGCTCGGGGCAGTGCCTCGAGGAGTTCGAGGCGCTCAAGCGTGTCTTGATCACCTCGTCGTCGCGCTGAGCCTCGTCGGCTGATCCTGTGGCGACCCGTCGGACTCGACGCTCGATCACGACCTTCACGGTCCTCGCCATCGTCTCCATCTGCCTGATCGCCTTCAGCGGGCAGGCCACGAGCTCGGTGACGAGCGGCATCCGCTCGATCGGGTCGGCGATCGTCTCGCCAGTCGTGGCCGTGGTCGACGCGGTGGCACGCCCCATCGGCAACCTCTTCGCAGGAGCGCTCAACTACTCGAGCGTGACCGAGGAGAACGCCCGTCTGAGGGCGGACATCGGCCGACTCGAGATGAGCCGCTCGAGCGCGAGCTTCGAGCAGCGCCAGCTGCGAGAGGTTGCGGCCCTGCAGAACGTGCCCTACCTGAGCTCCCTGTCGACGGTGACCGCCGCCACGACCGCCATCAGGCGCTCGAACTTCGCCGCCACGATCCAGATCAACAAGGGCACGTCCTCAGGCGTGGCGGTCGGGATGCCAGTGGTGGGCAATGGCGGCCTGGTCGGCCAGGTCACCGCTGCGGGGAAGAGCACAGCCACCGTGCGCCTCGTGACTGACGGAGAGACCCGAGTCGGCGCAGTCTTCGGCCGCACCACCAACTACGGCGTCGTGGCGGGCGCTGGGGCCACCCGGTCGTTGAGCGTGAACTACGTTCCGCCGCACACCAGCATCCGAGTTGGTCAGGACGTCTTCACCAATGGCCTCGACGGCGCCCAGTTCCCTGCAGGCATCCCCATCGGGCGGGTGACGGCAGCCTCCACACCGCCGAACTCACTGTCGATGGACATCGACCTGTCCCCGGCAGCTGACATGTCCCATCTCGACTTCGTCGATGTGGTGCTCTGGGAGCCGACCCCATGAGCCGCAGTTCGGCGATCAAGATGGGGCTTGTGATCCTGGCCGTCGTCTCCCTGCAGCTTGCCATCGTCGATGGGATCTCTCTCGGAGGTGTGCATCCGGAGATCATCTGGCTCCTCCCGATCTTCGCCGGGCTGATGGCCGGCCCTGAGGTGGGGAGCGGTGTCGGCTTCGCAGCTGGCCTCCTGCTCGACTGCATGTTGCCCACGCCACTCGGTCTCACCGCACTCATCGCGTGCACGCTGGGCTTCTGCACCGGCCTGCTCTTCGACCGCGGCGTCATGGTCGGCGATGGTCAGGTCTGGTGGCTGGGCCCAGCGGTGGCAGCTGGAGGGTCGGCGATCGCCACCGCCCTCTACGGCATCGTGGGCTGGCTCCTTGGACAGGACGCCTTCCTCGACGTCCCCTTCCTGATCTTGCTGCCGCTGGTCGCTGCTGTCGCCGCCCTGCTCGCCATCCCGGCGATGGCGGTGATGGCCTGGGCACTCGGCGAAGCACGACCGAGGCGGCGTCGGCGCCTGGCTCGGGTGGGCTGGTGACCGACCTCCTCGGGAGATTCCGCCGGCGCCGCAGCCAACCCAAGATGCGAGAGCGCCGAGGCGTCTCGATGGCGGACATCGTGCCGTCGCCTGACGAGATGCCGGGACGCCCTGACATCCGCCTGCTCGTGATCGGTGGCGTGGCGGTGATCCTGTTCGCCGTCCTCGTCCTGCGGCTCTTCTCGCTCCAGGTCGTCAATGCCTCGAGCTTCAAGGCGGCCGAGTCGGCCAACAAGGTCAGGATCGAGCCGTTGCCCGCCCCTCGAGGCCTGATCACGGCTCGCTCAGGCACGATCCTCGTCGGCAACCAGGCGAACCAGGAGATCGTGCTCAGCCGTGAGGTGGCGTCGCAGAACCATCAGGTCATCGGCCAGGTCGCCGCCCTCGTCGGCAAGACACCGAAGGAGGTCAAGGCGATCCTGAACGACCCCCGCTACGACCCGTACCAGCCGGCGCCGGTGCTGGCTGATGCACCGCCGGCGACGATCCAGTTCCTCGAGCAGCGCCAGTCGGAGTACCCGGGCGTGAGCGTGCAGCAGTCGACGACCCGTTCGTACCCACAAGGTGGCACCGTGGCGCCGAACGTGCTCGGGTACGTGAGCGCCATCAATGCTGCAGAGCTCAAGGCCAACAAGGCCAAGCACTACACGCAGGCATCGACCTACGGGCAGGCTGGCCTTGAGAACTACTATCAAGAGGCGCTTCGTGGCGTCGACGGCTACGAGGCGATCCAGGTCAACGCCCGCGGCGAGGTCCAGGGCGTCGTGGCCGCCAAGGCGCCGGTCGCCGGCAGCACCCTGGTCACCAACATCGACCTTGGCCTGCAGCAGACCCTGCAGAACGACCTGGCGTCCCAGGTGGCCGCTGACCGACAGACCGTCGACCCTCGTTCCGGGGTCTACCCGCCAGCCCCCAATGCTGCGGCGCTCGTCATGGACCCCCACACTGGCGCGATCTTGGCCATGGCCAGCTATCCGAGCTACGACCTCAACGTGTGGACCGGGGGGATCTCGCAGTCCTCGCTCGACTCGATCCTCAAGTCGGGAGCGCTCAACAACTACGCCCTCGAGGGCCTCTACACCCCAGGCTCCACGTTCAAGATGATCACTGCCACGGCCCAGCTCCAGGACGGGATCATGGGGGCAGACCAGTACGTCAACGACACTGGCACCTTCAAGACGCCCGGCTGCCAGGTCCACGGTGCCGGCTGCAGCTTCCACGACGACGAGAACGGGGGCCTCGGCGAGGTCAACCTCCCGATGGCGCTCACCAAGTCGAGTGACTACTACTTCTACAACATCGGCTATCTCTTCGCCGTCCAGCAGTCCAAGTACGGCACCGAGCCGATCCAGCACGTGGCAGGGGAGTACGGCATCGGCGTCCCCTCTGGCGTCGACCTGCCAGGCGAGTCTCTCGGTCGGGTGGACTCCAAGACCGTCCGACAGCAGCTCCACCAGATCAATCCCACTGCCTTCCCGAACACGACCTGGTACGTCGGCGACAACATCGAGATGGCATTCGGGCAGGGTGGCACCGTCGTGACCCCCTTGGAGATGGCAGTCGCCTACTCGACGCTGCTCAACGGTGGCACCCGCTACGCACCCCAGGTGGTTGCTGGCACTGTGTCGCCCGGCGGCCGGGTGGTGACCAAGAACGCACCGAGAGCGACCGGCCACCTGGCGCTCACCCCGGCGATCACCACGCCGATCATCCAGGGTCTCGAGGGCGTCGTCCAGGACCCGAGCGGGACGGCCTACACCGCCTTCCAGCAGAACGCGCACTTCTCTGAGGCCAGCTTCCCGGTCGGCGGCAAGACGGGCACCGCCTCGAACTCGCCCGGCCAGGAGCCGAACTCGTGGTTCGTCGGCTTCGGCCCTGGATCCAACCCCAGCTACGTCGTCGTCTGCGTGATCGACCAGGGTGGCTATGGCGCCAACGCTGCGGCACCGTTCGTGGCCAACATCTTCAACTACCTCTCGACCAACCCGGTCCAGCCTGTGGTCTTCCCGACCGCCAAGAACCCGGCCACGTCCACCCCGCCGTCCACAGTGCCTCCTGCGGGCGCCTCGGCACCCACGACCACTACCACTGCAGCCGGCTGACACCTCGTCGGCTGGCCATCGGGTCGGCGCCGTAGACTCATCGCTCATGGAGTCGCTCTTCTCGTCGATCGAGCCACTGCTCTTCGCAGTCGAGAAGCCCGCCCGCTACGTGGGCGGCGAGCTCGGCTCACAAGAGCCTGTCCACACCGAGGACACCGTCGCGTGGCTGCTCGCCTATCCGGACACCTATGAGATCGGGCTGCCCAACCAGGGCCTCCAGATCCTCTACGAGATCATCAATGAGAACCCTCGGGCCGTCGCAGAGCGGACCTACGCACCGTGGACTGACATGGAGTCAGCGATGCGATCCTCGGGCATCCCGCTCTTCAGCGTCGAGAACCACTATCCCGCCGCCGGCTTCGACCTGATCGCCTTCAACCTCTCCGCAGAGCTGACCTACACCAACCTGATCAACATGCTGGATCTGGCCGGCATCCCGCTCCACACGGCTGACCGGACCGACGACACCATCGTCCTGGCCGGAGGGCACTGCACGTACAACCCCGAGCCGCTCGCCGACTTCCTCGATGCAGCGGTGCTTGGTGACGGCGAGGAGGTCGTCACCGAGATCACTGAGGCGGTCAGGACGTGGCGAGCAGGTGGCGCAGGCGACCGCAGCGAGCTCCACCGGCTGCTGGCTCAGATCGAGGGCGTCTATGTCCCATCGCTCTATCGGCCGGTGTTCGACGGCCCTGTCCAGATCGGCCTCGAGCTGCTGGATCCGGTCGCACCACGAGTGGTCGAGAAGCGGACGATCGCCGATCTCGGCGAGTGGCCCTATCCGAAGAGCCAGCTCGTCCCGCTCACCGAGGTGGTCCACGATCGGCTCAACGTCGAGGTCTTCAGGGGCTGCACCCGAGGCTGCCGCTTCTGCCAGGCGGGGATGATCACGCGTCCCGTCCGAGAGCGCCCCGCCGCCCAGGTCGCCGAGATGGTGGCCGCAGGTCTGGCGCGCACCGGGTACGACGAGGTCGCACTGACGTCCCTGTCGACAGCGGACTTCTCCGGTATCGAGGACACCGTCAGAGGCATCGTCGATGATCCGCTCAATGACGGGCGAGTCTCGGTCAGCTTGCCGTCGCTGCGCGTCGATGCGTTCACGGTGGCGACGGCTGCTGCCATCGGGCAGGTGCGCCGGACTGGCCTGACCTTCGCACCCGAGGGCGGCACCTGGCGGATGCGTCGGGTCATCAACAAGCTGATCTCGGAAGAGGATCTCTTCGCCGCCGTCGAGTCGGCCTTCTCCCAGGGCTGGCGGCGCGTCAAGCTCTACTTCCTGATCGGTCTGCCGACCGAGACCGATGAGGATGTCCTCGGGATCGCTGAGCTTGGCGCACGGTGCGTGGAGATCGGCCGCCGCTACCACCAGGCGGTCACGGTGAGCGCATCGGTGGGGGGCTTCGTCCCCAAGCCGCAGACCCCGTTCCAGTGGCATCCGCAAGATGACCTTGACACGTTGACCCACAAGGTCGCCCTCCTACGACAGGCGGCCCGAGCCACGAGAGGCCTGCAGATCAAGTGGCATGAGCCCGCAGCGTCGGTGGCCGAGGGCATCGTGTCGAGAGGGGATAGGCGCCTGGGCGCAGTGCTCGAGCGAGTGTGGCGCGCGGGTGGCGTGTTCCAGGAGTGGTCCGAGCACTTCGACCTCAGTCGCTTTGAGGAGGCGCTCGACGCAGAGGGACTGGATCTGGCTGACTACACGACTCGCCAGCGAGCCGTCGATGAGATGCTCCCTTGGGACCATCTCTCGGCTGGGCTGCACAAGGACTTCTTGGTCGGCGAGTACGCCGATGCCATCGCAGAGATCGGCGTCGAGGACTGCCGGTGGACGCCGTGTTACGACTGCGGTGCGTGCACCACCTACGGTCTTGAACACCAGGTGGCAGCGGCGCAGCCGCCCGCTGGCGGGAGCCAGGGGACCGGGCAAGGGCTGGCGCTTCGACCCACGACACCAGTGGCGCTCTCGGCCCGCCCGTCGTGACCGGGGAGATCTCGACTCGCGTCCGGCTTCGCTACTCGAAGACGGGTCGGATTCGCTACACCTCCCAGCGCGACATGGCTCGGGCCTGGGAACGGGCGCTGCGCCGAGCACACCTGCCGATCGCCTACTCAGAAGGGTTCAGCCCTCGGCCGCTGCTGAGCTTCTCACTGGCGCTGCCGACCGGGTGCGAGTCGTCGGCCGAGTACATCGACCTTCGCTTCCGGGAGGGCGAGGAGGGGCCGACCGGTGTGCGGGTGGCAGAGGCCTCTGGGAGCAGCGGTGCCGACGAGGTCGCCAGGCTGCTCAGCGACCTGGTCCCGCCAGGCATCGAGATCGAGTCGGCGGCTGCACTCGATGGCGCCGGGGGGTCCCTCCAAGAGCAGGTAACATCATGCTCTTGGAGCGTGGAGGTCACCCAGATGAGCACAGCACAGCTGACCGAGCGGGTGGACTACCTGCTGGCTGCTGCCACGGTGCCCATCGAAAGGGAGCGAAAAGGCCGTCGGGTGACCGATGACCTCCGCCCGAGCATCTTGCGCCTCGAGGTCGTCGGCCCAGGGGAGGGTCCAGGAGTGATCCGCCTCGACGCCGATCTTGCGACCAAGCCCCGCGGGGTGCGGCCAGGGGAGCTCCTCGGGGGCATCAGCCCCCAGGTTCGGCTGGTTCGCGCCCGCCGCACCGCACAGTGGATCGATGACGCAGACGGGCGCCAGGAGCCGCTGACCAGAGATGGCCGGCTTCCGACGTCTGTTCCGAGCTTGGCTGCGGAGCGCAGCTGATGAGAACGAGGAGGGTCTGCCCGCATGACGGAGCACGACGACACGACCGACGCCCCGGCGGGCGGGATCCCGGAGCCTGAGGCCCCACCAGGAGGGGCGCCGAGGATCGGCGACACCAGGCCAGCCCCCAGGATCGGTGATACCCGACCTGGCGCGCCCGTGACTGAACGCACGTCAGGCGACGCCCCGCAGGCCCCACGCGCCCCGCAGCCACCCCGTGACACGAGTCGGGCCCCGACGCCCGTGGTGGCAACCGCCACGTCGCAGAGCCCCGCCCAGGCCACACAGGAGCCCGGCGAGCAGAAGAGCTCGTCCAGGCGTCGTCGACGCCGGGGAGGCTCGAAGGAGCGTGCCAAGGGCCGCACGGTGGGTCGCTACCTGATGTGCGTGCACGTCGAGGGCACCACCACCCACATCGCCATGCTCGAGGGCCGCTCATTGGTCGAGCACTATGTGGTGCGCGAGACCGACGAGACCACCCAGATCGACGGGAACCTTTACCTCGGACGGGTCCAGAACGTGCTGCCGGGCATGGAGGCTGCCTTCGTCGACATCGGCATCCCGAAGAACGCCGTGCTCTACCGCGGCGACATCCACTTCGACGCCGACGACATCGAGGGTGGGATCGCCCAGGCTGCTCGGATCGAGGACGTGCTGCGACCTGGCCAGCTCATCGTGTGCCAGGTCACCAAGAACCCCATCGGTGCCAAGGGCGCTCGGCTGACCCAGGAGGTCTCGCTCCCGGGTCGATTCGCGGTGCTGGTCCCCAACTCTTCGACGATCGGGATCTCGAAGCGCCTTGGCGACAACGAGCGCAAGCGGCTGCGCAAGATCCTCGACGAGGTGCGACCAGAGGGCCACGGACTGATCGTCCGGACGGCCGCCGAGGGCGCCACAGCGGAGGATCTCAAGCGCGACGTCGCCGAGCTGGCCCAGCGGTGGGCCTCGATCGACGCAGAGGCCAAGAAGTCAGGCCGTCCGGGGCTCCTCTACCGAGAGCTCGATCTTGCCGTGCGGATGCTCAGAGAAGAGCTCAACGGCGACTACCGGGGCGTGCTCATCGACGATCCGGTGCTCTTCGAGCAGGTCCGAAGCTACGTCAGCCAGGTCAGCCCCGAGATGGTCGAGCGGGTGGAGCTCTATGACACGACCACCGAGAGCCTGCCGCTCTTCGAGCGGTACTTCGTCCACGAGCAGCTGCACAAGGCGCTCGACCGCAAGGTGTGGCTGCCCTCAGGGGGCTCGCTGGTCATCGAGCGGACAGAGGCCCTCACGGTCATCGACGTCAACACCGGCAAGAACGTCGGCAAGACGAACCTCGAGGAGACGGTGTTCAAGAACAACCTCGAAGCAGCCGAAGAGGTGGCCCACCAGCTTCGACTGCGTGACATCGGCGGCATCATCGTCATCGACTTCATCGACATGGAGTCCAAGGGACACCGTGAGGCGGTCGCCGCCCAGCTGCGCCAGGCGCTCAGCCGGGACAAGACTCGAACCCAGGTGTTCGACATCTCGGAGCTCGGCCTCGTTGAGATGACCCGAAAGCGCATCTCTGAGGGCCTCATCGAGTCGGTCTCGAAACAGTGCGAGCACTGCCAAGGCCGAGGGATCGTCTTCGATCCTGCGCTCCCATAAGCCTGTGTCGCGACACCCCCGCAGGATCGGCTAGGGTTGCAGAGCCATGTACGCCGTCATCCGCACCGGAGCATCACAAGAGAAGGTTGAGCAGGGCCAGCGCGTCCGCATCGACCTGCGACCAGAGGAGGTCGGGGCTGAGATCAGCCTGACCCCTGTCCTCATCGTGGATGGCGACACCATCCTCGCCTCGCCGGCGGACCTGGCCGGCGCCTCGGTCACCGCACAGGTGATCGGCGAGGAGAAGGGCCCCAAGATCAACGCCATGACCTACAAGGCCAAGGCGAACCAGCGCCGGCGCTGGGGCCACCGGCAGCGCTATTCGACGGTCGAGATCACTGCGATCTCGCCCAAGGCCTGAGACTCCGAGGAGCCTGAGATGTCAAAGACCAAGGGTGGCGGTTCCACCAGGAACGGCCGGGATTCAAACGCACAGCGCCTCGGCGTGAAGGTGTTCGATGGCACGAAGGTCACGGGCGGTTCGATCATCGTCCGCCAGCGGGGAACTCGCTTCCACCCGGGCCGCAACGTCGGCATCGGCAAGGACGACACGCTCTTCGCCCTCACCGAGGGCACGGTGAAGTTCGGCCAGCGCAACGGCCGCAAGCTCGTCGACATCCTCGTCGACTAGCACCCGCCCCACGCGTGGGGCTCACCACATCGATTCTCACAAGACCCCGAGACCAATGGTCTCGGGGTCTTGTGCATCACCGTGTCCTGCCTGCTCGGGACCGCTCTGAACGCGAAGAGAGCCCGGGACCGCACGTCCCGGGCTCTCTTCGATGTCTGGTTCCGTCAGAATGACCGAGGTCACCCCGAAGGGGCAAGAGTGCTCAGCCCTTGATGGCCTTCTTGAACGACGCACCAGCCGAGACCTTCGGGGCCTTGGATGCTGGGACGTTGATCGGCTCGCCTGTCTGTGGGTTCCTGGCGGTGCGAGCAGCACGGTTGACGCGCTCGAACGACACGAAACCGGTGATGGCGACCTTCTCGCCCTTCTTCACCTGGGCCACGACGACGTTCTCGAGCTCCTCGATCACCTTTGCGACGGTGCTCTTGGGCTGTTCAGCCTTCTCTGCGATCGCCTCGATCAGTTCGGTCTTGTTCACGGGTTGACTCCCCTTCTCGTCGGCCCCCCTCCGGGGCCGCTCAAGAACATCATTACCTGATTCCCGTGCCAGAAGGGTGATACCCCGGGCTTCGTCCCCTTCAGGTCGCTTGGTGCGACGCGAGCAGACGCAGCGAGGGAAAGCCAACGATGGTGGTCTGGACGGCCCATCGACGAGCATCGAGGCCCCGCTTCGACGCCAGCACCCACGCCGTCACGCCCTCGCCGAGGTGGACGATGATCGCAAGCAGCAAGATGGTACGGAGCACCTTGGTGCTCGGCACCGGGAGCCGGGCCCTGACCCGATCGGCGACGCTCGGGAGCAAGGCCAAGACGGCGAGGAACACCAGGCCACCGTCGAGCAGGAGGAACCAGGCCAGCGCTGGTCGGTCGATTGTCGTCTCGTTCTCAGGCATGGCTCGATTCTTGCAGGTGGGGTCGTCTCGCTACGCTGCAGGCGACAGTGGCGTCGGCAGCCACGAGGAGGCGACGATGAGCGCGCAGGCGATCGACAGGACACAGCTCGAGGAGTTGCTCGCTGTCGAGCGATCGACTCACGAAGAGCGCAACCCCGGCTCGCGGGTCCGCTACGAGGCGGGGACCCACCTTGTCGGTCAGGTCCCTATGACGTGGATGAACCATTGGTCTGGCGGATTTCCTCTGTATCTCGAGGCTGCGTGGGGGAACCGGATCATCGACGTTGACGGTCACGAGTACATCGACTTCGCACTTGGCGACACCGGGGCAATGGCCGGGCACTCGCCGGCCCCCACGGTCGAGGCACTCGCCCGCCGTGGGGGGGAGCTGGGAGGGATCACCACCATGCTGCCCACCGACGATGCCGAATGGGTAGCCGAGGAGCTCTCTCGTCGGTTCTCGATGGCACGGTGGTCATTCGCCCTCTCGGCGACCGATGCCAACCGCTGGGCACTTCGACTCGCCCGGCTGCTCACCGGCCGGCCCAAGATTCTGGTCTTCTCGTACTGTTACCACGGCAGCGTCGATGAGACCTTCGTCGTCGTCGGTCCCGACGGACGCCCCAGGTCTCGGCCAGGAAACGTTGCGCCTGCCGTCGACCCGATCTCGACCACGAGGGTGGTGGAGTTCAATGATCTCGACGCGCTGGCCGCCGCGCTGGCCTCTGGCGACGTGGCGGCAGTCCTGTGTGAGCCGGCGCTCACGAACATCGGGATCGTGCTGCCCGACGACGGCTTCCACCGGGAGCTCAGGAGGCTCACGAGGGATGCGGGACCGCTCCTCATGATCGACGAGACCCACACGTTCTCGGCAGGCTGGGGCGGTGCGACCACGGCCATGGGGCTCGAACCTGACATCGTGACCATCGGCAAGTCCATCGGTGGGGGAGTTCCCTGCGGCGCCTATGGCCTCTCGACCGATCTGGTGCCTCTGCTTGCCGCTGCGGTCGACCAAGGTGCGGACATCGTGGACGTGGGCGGCGTCGGCGGGACGCTGGCGGGCAACGCGCTCTCGACAGCGGCGATGCGGGCCACGCTCGGCGAGGTGCTGACCCCTGCCGCCTTCGAGCACATGATCTCTCTGGCGGACAGGTTCACCGAGGGTGTGCAGGAGGTGCTCGACGCCACCAAGGTGCCATGGAGCATCCAGCAGCTGGGAGCACGGGCGGAGTACAGGTTCGTCGATCCAGCGCCTCGCAACGGTGGCGAGTCGGCGGCTGCCCACGATGCTGCGATCGAGGAGTACCTGCACCTGTTCCTCTCGAACCGGGGCGTGCTGATTACCCCCTTCCACAACATGGCGCTGATGTGTCCGACTACCACCGCAGCCGACGTCGATCGCCACAGCGAGCTCTTCTCCCAGGCGGTGGCCGAACTCATCGGGTGAGTCCTCGTCGAGCAGGCATGCTCGACTCCCGTAGGATCGTTGTCATGGCCGAGTTCGTCGATCAGGCGCAGCTCCACGCCAAAGCCGGAGACGGGGGAGCAGGCGCAGTCTCGATGCGTCGAGAGGCTCACGTCGACATGGGCGGCCCTGACGGCGGTGACGGAGGCAGCGGTGGCGATGTCTGGCTTGTCGCCGATCGGAATCAAGCCTCGTTACTCGGCTTTCGTGATCATCCCTTTCGACGGGCTGACAACGGGGTGCATGGCAAGGGCAAGAAGCGCCACGGCGCCAATGGCCACGACACCGTGGTCCCGGTCCCTGTCGGCACCACGGTCTGGACACTTGACGGCTCGTTGCTTTGCGATCTCGAGCACGAGGGCGACCGCTGGCTCGCTGCGGAGGGCGGCAAGGGCGGCATGGGCAATGCCCGATTTCTCTCGAACCGACGCCGGGCCCCCGCCTTCGCCGAGCAGGGTGAGCGTGGCCAGGAGCTGTGGTTCAACCTCGAGCTCAAACTGGTCGCCGACGTGGCCCTCGTCGGCTTCCCCAATGTGGGCAAGTCAACGCTGATCGCCAGCGTCTCGGCGGCGAAGCCGAAGATCGCCGACTACCCCTTCACGACGCTCCAGCCGAACTTGGGCGTGGTCCGCCGAGGTGGCACGAGGGATCAGACCGAGTTCGTCATGGCCGACATTCCGGGCCTCATCGAAGGGGCTGCGGAGGGCCGTGGTCTCGGGCATCAGTTCCTGCGGCACATCGAGCGGGCACGGGTGCTCGCCGTGCTCCTCGATCTCGACCCTGAGGCCGCGGCATCGCCGAAAGAGCAGCTCGAAGTGCTCCTCGACGAGCTCGGCAGCTATCAGCCTGATCTGCTCGATCGGCCCCGGGTGGTCATCGGCTCCCGGGCCGACCTGTGCGCTGCCGGCGACATCGACGCACCGGTGGACCTCGTGATCTCGTCGGTCACGAGAGAAGGCCTCGATGATCTCGTCGGACGGCTCGCCGCTCAGGTGGCGACCGCTCGTGTGGCGCAAGCCGCCCCTTCGAGCAGCGTGATCAAGGTGCACCGCCCGGCTGAAGAGGGGCTGCAGGTCGTGAGAGCTGATGACGGTGCCTTCGTGGTGCTTGGCCGCGCTGCTGAGCGCGCCGTTCGATTCTCCAACCTGACCGATGACGGAGCGCTCGATGAGGCGGTGCGACGCCTCGAGCGACTCGGCGTCGACAAGCTGCTCTCTCGTGCCGGCGTCACCGAGGGTGCGACGGTCGTGATCGGTGACGTCGAGTTCGACTGGTGGCGCGACCAGACCGCACCCGGCATCGATGCCGCTGACCTGCCTCGCCGGGCGAGGCGGCGCAAGGCGGCTGGGTGAGCGCCGCGGTCCGTCGGCTCGTGGTCAAGATCGGCTCCTCGTCTGTGACGAGTGCCGACGGCCTGCCCAACGAGAGCCTGCTGAGTCGCCTCGCCGACGAGGTGGTCGAGCGACGAGCGGCCGGCTGGGAGGTCGTCGTCGTCACGTCGGGCGCGGTCGCAGCCGGCTGGGCAGTGATCGGTGAGGGCCGGAACCGGCCGAGCGACGTCGGCGTGCTCCAAGCAGCCTCGGCCGTGGGACAGCATCACCTGATGGCCGCGTGGGCGGTCGCGTTCGAGCGCTCGGGGGTGGTCGTCGGCCAGGTGCTCCTCGCCCCGAACGACTTCGCCGACCGGAGCCAGTATCTCCATGCTCGCCAGACCCTCGACCACCTGCTCGAGCTCGGTGTCGTCCCCGTGGTCAACGAGAACGATGCCGTGGCCGACGATGAGATCCGCTTCGGCGACAACGATCGGCTGGCGGCGCTCGTGGCACACCTCGTGGGCGCTGAGCGTCTCGTGATGCTCACCGACACACCGGGTTTGCTCACCGGGGACCCTCGCCACGATGACTCCGCCTCCTTGATCGAAGTGGTCACCGAGATCGATGCCACCTTGGAGGCAGTCGCCTCTGGCACGAGCGGCGTCGGCTCAGGTGGGATGGCGTCGAAGCTTGCTGCAGCACGGATCGCGACATGGTCAGGCGTCGAGGCCGTCATCGCAGCTGCTGCGGAGCCTGGCGTGCTGGCGAGCATCGACGCAGGCGAGGTGGTCGGGACCCGCTTCGAGGCGCGTGAAGCGTCGCTGAGCGCCCGCAAGCTCTGGCTGGCGTTCGCACTTCGCCCTGAGGGCACCGTGGCCATCGATGACGGCGCGGTGAGCGCTATCACCGAGGCTGGTCGATCCCTCCTCGCTGCCGGCGTCTCACAGGTAACCGGTGAGTTCGACGAGGGTGATGCCATCGAGATCACCGATGCACACGGCGGCCTGGTCGCCAAGGGGTTGGCACGGGTCAGCGCCTCTGACCTTTCGCTGGCTCTCTCGAGTGGGTCGGCCGCCGGCGTGGTGGTGGTCCACCGTGACGACCTCACCGTGGTGCTCGGCTGACCGCAACGTTCGCTTCGGATCCTCGAGGGCGGCCTCGGTGAGAGGTGGTCGTTTCGAGGCTTGGTACGATCTTCACCCATGACCGCGACCGATCTTGAGCAGCTCGGTCGCCGTGTCAAAGAGGCGTCACGTGCGGTGCGACGATCGACCGGTGCCGTGCGTCAAGAGGCCCTTCGTGCGTCCGCTCGCAGCCTTCGGGCCCGAAGCGCGCAGATCCTGGCTGCCAACCGAGATGACCTCGAGCAGGCGGCCAGGGACGGGCTGAGTGTCACGGCCCTCGATCGGCTTCGTCTCGACGAGGCGAGGGTCGCCTCGATGGCGGACGGTTTGGATGCGGTTGCGCTCCTCAGAGACCCCGTCGGCGAGGTGGTGGGAGGTTCTATCCGCCCCAATGGCCTTGCGATTACCCGGGTTCGCTCTCCGTTGGGCGTGATCGGCGTGATCTACGAGAATCGTCCCAACGTCACCAGCGACGCGGCTGGACTTTGCGTGGCAGCGGGCAATGCCGCCTTCCTTCGGGGCTCTGCCTCCGCGCTGCGCAGCAACGTCGAGGTGGTGGGGGCGCTCAGGGTCGGACTCGAGGAGGTCGGGCTGCCACCCGATGCCGTCGCCCTGGTCGAGGACACGAGTCACGAGATCGCGGCGAAGTTCATGCAGCTCGACGGGATCATCGACATGCTCATCCCTCGAGGTGGCCCCTCGCTCATCGCCTCGATGCGAGCCAACGCCACGGTGCCCTATGTCCTCGACGGCGACGGAAACTGCCATGTCTACGTCGACGCGTCCGCAGATCTCGACATGGCGGTCGCCATCATCAAGAACGCGAAGACCCAGCGGCCAGGCGTGTGCAACGCCATGGAGTCCCTCGTGCTCCACGTCGACGTGGCCCAGGAGGTGCTGGCTCGACTCTCTGACCAGATGCCCGAGGTGCGCTTACTTGGCGATGCTCGCGCCTGTGCTCTCTCGTCGTCGCTCGAGCCGGCCAGCGAAGAGGATTTCTCGACAGAGTTCCTCGACCTCATCGCCTCGGTGTGCGTCGTCGACGACCTCGCCGGCGCCGTCGATCACATCCAGCGCCACAGTTCAGGCCACAGCGAGGCCATCATCACGACTCGTCTCGAGGCGGCTGATCGATTCGTGGCGGAGATCGACTCGGCCGCCGTCGTTGTGAACGCGTCCACCAGGTTCGTCGACGGTGCGGAGCTCGGACTCGGTGCCGAGGTCGGCATCTCGACGCAGAAGATCCATGCCAGAGGGCCGATGGGCCTTGAGGCGCTGACAAGCACCCGATGGGTGATCCGAGGAGAGGGACAGGTCCGGACGTGACGAACGAGGAGAAGGCGGTTCGCTTCGAGAGCCCAGACGAGGTTGCTCGGCGCCTGGATGAGGTCGACTATCTTTCCGACGAATCCATCGCCGCCACCGTCTTCTTGGCTGATCGGCTGTCAAAGCCGATCCTGGTCGAGGGACCCGCAGGAACAGGCAAGACCCAGCTGGCGAAGTCGGTGGCGGAGCTCACCGGCGCTCGTCTGATCCGACTCCAGTGCTACGAGGGCCTCGATGAGTCGAAGGCCCTCTACGAGTGGAACTACCGCAAGCAGCTCCTGCGGATCCAGGCGGGCCAGGCCGCAGGCGATGCCAAGGGCTGGGCAGAGGTCGAAGAGGACATCTTCGACGAGGACTTCTTGTTGACCCGACCGCTGCTCGAAGCGATCCGAGCGGAGGACCCGGTGGTCCTGCTCATCGACGAGGTCGATCGCGTGGAGCTCGAGACCGAGGCGCTGATGCTCGAGATCCTCTCCGAGTACCAGGTCTCTATCCCCGAGCTAGGCACCGTGAAGGCGAAGCAGATCCCGCTGGTGTTCTTGACGTCGAACAACACGCGGGAGCTCTCAGAGGCGCTCAAGCGACGCTGCTTGTTCCTCCACGTCGGCTACCCAGAGGTCGATCGTGAGCGCCTGATCGTAGAGCGACGGGTCCCTGGGATCTCAGGCGAGCTCGCTGACCAGGTGGCTCGCATCGTCCGCTCGATCCGCTCGATGGAGCTGCGCAAGGCCCCGTCCGTCTCAGAGACCATCGACTGGGCTCGCACGCTGGTGGTGCTCGGCAAGGAGACCATCGACGAGCAGGACGCCGCGGCCACGCTCCACATCCTGCTCAAGTACCAGTCGGACATCGAGCGGGCCAGAGCGCAGCTGCTCGGCACCAAGCCCGGCACCTAGGGAGCGGCTGGCTGTGCTCGGCGTCCTCAACGACTTCATCGGCGAGCTCCGCCGGGCAGGCATCCCGGTGTCGATGACCGAGCACGTCGACGCCGCCGAGGCGATCGGCGAGATCGACTTGCTCGATCGGCGCACCTTCAAGTCGGCGCTCCGTGCCACCCTGATCAAGTCCGAGGACCACACCGGTGCCTTCGAGACTGCCTTCGAGGTCTACTTCGCAGATCGCCGGGGGGGCAGCGGTGACGAGCTCGACGGCGACGACACCGAACCGGGTGACGACGACGACGAGGCTGAGGGCGAGGGGCGCGCTGCGTCATTGCGCGGTTCAGGACGTGCCGGCGGGGCCGGGGGGCAGGGCGGCTCGATGTCGGCTGAGCAGCTCGCCAACATGCTTGAGGCCGCGATGCGAGACAACGACGCAGCGCTGCGCGGCACGGTCGCCAAGGAGGCAGTGAGTCGCTTCGCCGGCATGGAGCCAGGACGGCCGGTCGGCGGCACCTACTACCTCTACCGGACGTTGCGGAACCTTGACCTCGAAGGAGTGGTTGAGCGCCTGATGGAGGAGCGGGCAGCGCAGTCTGGCTCGAAGCCCGGGAGCCTCGACGAACGACTGTGGCGTGACGAGCTCGGGGTCCGGATGGAGGGAATGAAACGAGCGGTTGAGGCGGAGATCCGTCGTCGCCTTGTCGAGGACCGAGGAGCCGAGGCTCTGGCGCGCTCCGTGCGCAAGCCTTTGCCAGAGGATATTGATGTCATGCACGCCACCCGGGATGAGCTCAACGCCCTCGAGCGAGCGTTGCACCCACTGAGTCGCAAGCTGGCCGTTCGCCTGACGAGGAAGCGCCGTCATGGCCGCAAGGGACCCCTCGACTTCCGCCAGACAGTCAGGCGGTCGCTGTCGACAGGCGGCGTCCCGATCGATCCGCGCTACCGCCACCCGAGGCCGGCCAAGCCGGAGATCGTGGTCATCGCCGACGTCTCAGGGTCAGTGGCATCGTTCGCCCGCTTCACGTTGCACCTCGTCTACGCCATCGCCTCGCAGTTCTCCAAGGTTCGAGCCTTCGTCTTCATCGACGGCATCGACGAGGTCACCCGACTGTTCGAGACAGCCGACGATCCGGCCGATGCTGTCCACCGGATCAACACCGAGGCCAACGTCGTGTGGGTCGACGGTCACTCCGACTACGGTCACGCCTTCAGCGAGTTCCACGGCCGGTTCGCAGAGGAGATCAACTCTCGGACCAGCGTGCTGATTCTCGGAGACGCCCGCAACAACTACCACGCCTCTGAGTCCTGGGTGATCGCCGATCTCCAGGCTCGGGCTCGCCACGTCTACTGGCTCAACCCCGAGCCTTCCTCCTACTGGGGGTCGGGTGACTCGATCGTGGGGGAATACGCAGTGCACTGCGATCGGGTGGTCGAGGTCAGGACGCTGCGCCAGCTCGAGCAGTTTGTCGGAGAGCTGGCGTGAGCGGCTCGCTGCCGCCAGAGGGTCTTCGGACCTTGTCGAGCCCGCCTGAGGGTGCGACTCGGCTGGTGCTGGTCCGCCACGGGCAAGGTGAAGTGAACGTGTCAGGTGTGATCGGTGGGACCGAGGGATGCACCGGCTTATCGGATCTCGGGCGATCGCAGGTCACAGCGATGGCCGGTCGGCTCCACCGCACCGGGGAGCTGGCTGATGTCGACGCCGTGGTCGCCTCGGTGCTGCCGAGGGCAATCGAGACGGCCACCATTTTGTGCGCTGGCCTCGGCGTCGACCCGAGCACGATGGAGCTCGACTGTGAGCTGTGCGAGCTGCACCCCGGCGAGGCCGATGGCCTGGTGTGGGAGGACTATGTCGCTCGCTTCGACGCTCCAGACTGGGACATCGATCCCTCGCTCCCGCTGTCGCCGGGCGGAGAGAGCTGGTTGAGCTTCGTGGATCGGGTCTCGCTGGGACTCGACGCCCTCGTCGGTCGTCACCAGGGCGAGGTCGTCGTGGTCGGTACCCATGCGGGTGTCATCGAGGCGTCGATCATCACCAAGCTGCTCGGCTCGGCTCCGGGGGGGCTCCATCCGAGGTTGCGGCTCCGAACCGCGCATGCATCGCTCACCGAGTGGGAGGTGGCCGACGGGAGATGGCTGCTTCGGCGCTACAACGACGCTCTCGCCGACTGAAGGTCGAACGCCGAACTAGGACCGGAGCAGCTCGGCCACCAGGAAGGCCAAGTCGAGCGACTGGCGAGCGTTGAGCCTGGGGTCGCAGATGGTGGTGTAGTTATCCGCCAGGTGGTCCTCCACGATGCTCTCCGCTCCGCCCAAGCATTCAGTGACGTCGTCGCCGGTGAGCTCGATGTGCACGCCCCCTGGCCAGGTCCCCTTGGCACGGTGGACGGCGAAGAACTCGGCGAGCTCGGCGACGATGTCGTCGAAGCGCCTGGTTTTGTGCCCGGTCGATGATGTGAAGGTGTTGCCATGCATCGGATCACACGCCCAGATCACGGGGTGGCCGGATGAGCCGACGGCATCGATGAGATCAGGCAGGTGACCGGCTACCTTGCCGGCGCCGAAACGGGTGATCAAGGTGAGCCGCCCTGGCGTCATCGAGGGATCGAGACGGTCACAGAGCGCGACGATCTCGTCAGGGGTGGCTGACGGTCCGACCTTGAGGCCGAGCGGGTTGCGGACCCCGGCGAGGAACTCGACGTGGGCGCCATCGATCTGGCGGGTCCGGTCGCCGATCCAGAGCATGTGCGCGGAGCAGTCGTAGTAGTCGCCGGTGATCGAGTCGACCCGGGTGAGCGCCTCCTCGTAGGGGAGGATCAGCGCCTCATGGCTCGTGTAGAAGTCGACCTCGTGGAGCGATGACTCGGCGCCCAGGTCGATCCCGCACGCCGCCATGAAGTGGAGCGCACGCTCGATCTCGCCGGCGACCGCCTCGTAGCGCTGGCCCTCGGCGGAAGTGGCGACGAACTGCTGGTTCCACGCGTGGACCTGCGAGAGGTCGGCGAAGCCACCCTTCGTGAAGGCTCGCAGAAGGTTCAAAGTCGCCACTGATTGGTGGTAAGCCTCGACGAGCCGAGCAGGCTGCGGGACGCGTGCGTCTGGCTCGAACTCCTCTGAATTGACGATGTGGCCTCGGAACGAGTCGAGGGTGACGCCATCACGCTCCTCACTCGGGCTCGAGCGAGGCTTGGCGAATTGTCCTGCGATGCGCCCGACCTTCACCACGGGGACTCCGCTGGCGTAGGTGAGCGCGACCGCCATCTGCAAGATGACTCGCAGCTTGTCCCTGATCTGGTCGGCGCTGCCGTCGTGGAAGGACTCCGCGCAATCGCCTGCCTGGAGGAGAAAGGCCTTCCCGTGCGCGACGTCCGCGAGCGACGTGGTGAGACGTCGAGCCTCGCCGGCGAACACGAGCGGCGGGAGGCTCGACAGCTGCGCTTCGACGCTCGCCAGCTCGTCGGCATCGGGCCACGTCGGCTGCTGCGCCGCTGACCGGGCGCGCCAGGACCCTGGTTGCCAGGTGGTGGAGGCAGCGGAAGTACTCACGGCCCACGATGCTACGGCCTGGCGGACCCCCGGCACGCAGGGTCGGGCCCCTAGGCTCGAGGGATGGCTCCCTTCCGCTTCGCTGTACAGCTCTCCAAAGCCGATTCCGGCGCAGCGTGGCGCGAGCTGGCGTGCAAGCTCGAAGACCTCGGCTACTCGACCCTCTATGTCCCGGACCACTTCGACGATCAGTTCGGTCCTCTCGTCGCACTCACCGTCGCTGCCGAGGCCACGAGCACGCTCAATGTCGGCAGCCTCGTCCTCGACAACGACTACCGGCATCCGGTGGTGCTGGCCAAGGAGCTGGCCACACTCGACCTGATGAGCGAGGGCCGCTTCGAGTTCGGTATCGGGGCTGGCTGGATGCGGACCGACTACGAAGCATCTGGGATCCCCTATGACGAGCCGGGGGTGCGAGTCGACCGACTTATCGAGTCCGTCGACATCTTGTGCCAGATGTTCCTTGCCGGCACAGCGACCCACCATGGTGCGCACTATGACGTGGAGGGGGCGGTGATGAGCCCCATGCCGCACACCCCAGGCGGTCCGAAGCTGATGCTCGGAGGCGGCTCGAAGCGGGTGCTTCGGCTCGCGGGGGAGCGGGCCGCCATCGTGAGCGTGGTGCCCTCGCTTCGCGCAGGTGCCATCGGCCCTGAGGTCGCGCAGCTGGCCACGCCAGAGCGCTACGACGAACGTCTCACGTGGGTCCACGAGGGAGCCGCTGGTCGCAGCGACTCGCCTGAGATCCAGGCATGGACAATCTTCACCGCCGTCACCGAAGATGTCGAGCCCCTCTACGAGCAGTTCTCGGAGCTCTTCGGTTTGCCTTTGGAGCACATCAAGAAGTCGCCGGTCGGGGTCGCTGGCACGGTGTCCTCGATCTGCGAGCAGCTCGAGGAGCGGCGAGAGCGCTGGGGCTTCAGCTACATCGTCATCCATGAGGGAGAGATCGAGGCATTCGCGCCCGTGGTCGCAGCGCTGGCGGGTCGCTGAGGACGATGCACGGCAGCGTCGGCATCTTCGGAGGCACGTTCGACCCGATCCATCTCGGTCACCTGGCAGCGGCCAGCCGAGCTCGCCGGGACCTCGGACTCGATCGGGTGCTGCTCGTCGTGGCAAACGATCCCTGGCAGAAGTCCCCCGAGCGAACTATCTCGCCAGCGGCCGATCGACTCGCGATGGTGGCCGCATCGGTCGTGGAGATCGACGGGGTCGAAGCGTGTGACCTCGAGGTCGTCCGTGGCGGACCGAGCTACACGATCGAGACGATCGAGGCACTCGAGAATGCGCAGGGGGTGGTGGATCCGTGGATCATCGTCGGCGCCGACTTGTCCTTGACGCTCGATTCTTGGGAACGGGCAGCGGAGCTCAAGCAGCGAGCTCGAGTCGCCGTCCTCTCGAGGCCCGGTAGTCCCTTGCGGCTGCCGGGGGGATGGCGGGCGGTGGCACTCGAGAGCGATGATCTCGACATTTCTTCGTCGGCTGTGCGAGCCGCCGTGCGGCGGGGGGATGACATCGCCGCCATGGTGCCGGCTGCGGTCATCGATCACCTTGCTCGCCGGACTCTGTACGCTTAATCACTAGATGGCACTCAGGTCCACACGCAAGAAGCACGCGGAGCAGGTTGTCACGGTGGCGACGCCGAGCGGCGCCAGCTTGGTCCACCACGGCACGCCGAGCCGTCGGGAGCGTCGGCAAGCCCAATCGGCGGCAGCCCATGAACGTCTGCGCTGGTTCGTCGTCGGCGCTAGCTGCCTCCTCGCGCCGTTCGTCGCAGCGCTCATCGTGCTCGCGTGGGTCGGCTGACCTGGTGGGCGCTCCAATTGGAGACGAGCCGGGAGAGTCAACGGCACTGGCGCTCGCTGCTGTCCGAGGGGCAGACGCCAAGCTGGGCGAGGAGCCGGTCGTCCTCGACGTGGCGGAGCTGCTTGGTGTCATCGACTACTTCGTGATCATCGCCGGCCGCAACGCCCGCCAGGTGTCGAGCATCGTCGAAGCCGTCGAGGAAGAGGTGAAGAAGGAGCTCGGCAGAGGTCCGCTTCGCATCGAGGGCCACCGCGAGCCGAGCTGGGTACTCATGGACTACGGCGATGTGGTCGTGCACGTCTTCTTGGAAGAGACACGGCGCTTCTACGACCTCGAGCACCTGTGGTCGAGCGCCCCTCGCCTCGACGTGAGCTCGTCAGTGACGACCGGCCCACGTACGAAGAGCGCGCTCGAGGCCTAGGGCGCAGCAGCCAAGGTGGCGTAGTCCGCTGCGGACACCGGCTGCGAGGTTGTCTGGCCGGTACCGGTCGGGACGCTGATCGGCGCACCCGCGACCTCGAAGGCCACGGCGCTGATGCCGGGCTGTTGGGTGGCGGTGAGCACGATCTGACCGATCGCCTGGACCTGCGCCGAACCGCTGAGCTGCGCGAAGGCGCTGTTGAGTCCGAGGACAGCGGTGCCGTTGGAGATCGACGCGGCGGTGACCTGTGCCCCCCGGGGCAGTGCGGTGGTGATCCCCGTCGACGCCTCGGCCGTGGTCGGACCGTCGAAGAGGGCATCGAGGACCGTGATCAGGCCGGCCGGGACGGGCACTTCTCGGTCGACGGCGATGATCTTGCCGGCTGCGTCGAGCAGGGCGATCGGCTCTGACACGTAGGCCACCGCCGGCCTGGTGGTGGTCGTCGAGGTGGGGACGGTCGGCGACAGCAGGTGAAAGGGGACACGCGACGGCGGGACCTGTGTCGACTGCTCGCTGGTCGGGATGCCACACGCTGCCATGAGCAAGCCAACGATCACCATCGCCACCATCGCCCTTGTCGTCGTCATGTGGTGGCTCCATCGGTCGGGAGGGCGACGACGAATCGTGCGCCACCCCCAGCTGCTTCCTCGATGTGGACGGTGCCGCCTAGTCGCCGGACGTGGTCTGCGACGAGAGCCAATCCGAGGCCGGTCCCTTGACCTGCGCCACGGCGACCAGCCGCACCTCCGCGGTAGAAGCGATCGAAGACAGCGATGCGCTCCTCCGGCGGGATCCCCGCGCCATGGTCTTCGACGGCGATCTCCACGACCCCTCGAGCTTCGGTCACCTCGACAGCGGTGGCGCCACCGGCATAATGCTCGGCGTTCTCAAGAAGGTTCGAGATGATCCGCTCGACTCGACGCTTGTCGACCAAGACCACCGAGTGCTCGGCGGGGGGAGCGATCTTGATGATTGCGCTTGCCCCTGCGCCTGACGCCCGCACCGAGCTCGCCACACACCGCCGTACGAGTTCGCCCACCTCGACCGCATCGAGGTGGAGGTCGTCGGCGTCGGCATCAGATCGAGAGATTTCGAGGAGGTCGGTGACGAGTCGCTCGAAGCGAGCGACGTCGGCAGCGAGCAGATCGAGCGCCTCGGCAGAGCGATGATCCAGGGTGTCGCGCTGGCTTTCGAGCACGCCCACCGCAGCGCTCAACGTGGTGAGGGGTGACCTGAGCTCGTGGCTGACGTCTGAGGCGAATCGAGCGTCTCGGTGGATGCGCTCCTCGAGTTGATCAACCATCGCGTTGAACGAGCCCGTGAGGCCGGCGAGATCAGGATCCGCACTGTCGACGGGAAGTCGCGTTGCGAGATCACCGCGAGCGATGGCGACCGCAGCGTCGGAGACCTCTGTCAGAGGTCGCATCGCTCTCCTCGAGGCGGCCAGGCCAAGCAGTGCGCCGAGCAGCGTCGTGGCAGCGCCGGCGGTCGCGAGGGCCACGAGGAGAACCTTGAGCGTGTGCTGGAGCGACGTCAGGTCGTCGACCAAGTAGTACTCGGCGTTCACCGACGGGATCGGGATGCCGACGCTCAATAACGGCCGGCCGGTCTGCGAGGAGGCCTGGTACGCAACATGCCCCGCCTTGACGTTGCTGCGCAATGCGCTCGGCAGGGAGGACCGCGAGATGGTCAGCGAGGTCGAGAACCACCGGCCGCCGAGATCAAGCAACGAAGAGGTGCCCTGGCCAGTGTCGAGGGACGTCACCTCTGCTCCGATCGAAGGTACCTGGGCGGCGATCGCGTTTCGCAGCAACGCAGCATTGGCATAGCCCTGGTGGAGAAGCGCAGTCTGCTGTTCGACGATCAAGGTGTGGCGGGTGGTGAGATAGGCGATCGTGCCCATCAGTGATGACAGGACGAAGGCGCCGAGAGCGAAGATGATGATGAGCCGGGCTCGAAGGCCAAGCGCCAGGCGACGGCGACCTCGGCCGTCGTCGCTCATGGGACCAGCTTGAATCCGAGGCCCCTGACGGTGACCAAGTGGGTCGGGAGCGCTGGATCTGGCTCGATCTTGGTGCGGAGCCGCCTGACGTGGACGTCGACCAGGCGACCGTCACCGAAGTAGTCATAGCCCCAGACCCGCTCGAGCAGCTGCTCGCGACTCACGACCTTGTTCGGCGTCGCAGCGAGCTCACAGAGGAGGCGGAATTCGGTACGGGTGCAGTGGATCTCGGACCCGTCGCGACGTCGCAGCACGCCTTCGTCGGGGAGCAGCTCGAGGTCACCGAAGGCGAAGCCTCCGGTCTCGTTCGCCTCGTCGTTGCGAGCACGCCGCAGCAGTGCTCGCATCCGAGCAGCGAGCTCCTTGGGAACGAAAGGCTTGGTGACATAGTCGTCAGCACCAGCCTCGAGCCCAGCGACGATGTCGTGGGTGTCGGTCCGTGCGGTGACCATGATGATTGGGACGGCCGAATCTCGACGAAGGGCCCGACAGCACTCGAAGCCATCCATGCCGGGGAGCATCAGGTCGACGAGCACCAGGTCTGCCGGCGAGGCTGCGAACAGGTCGAGCGCCTCCTCCCCGCTGCCCGCCTCTGCCACTTCGTAGCCTTCGGCCTCGAAGGAGAGCCGCATCGAGGACCGGATCCGCTCATCGTCCTCCACTAGCAAGATGCGGTCGGCCATGGTCTGCTCGTCCTCGTGCCCTCAGGTCGAGGGCGGCTTGTGCGTCGGGTGCGGCTGCGTGGCATGGAGGTTAGACGACGGTCCCTCCCGAACTGTGGCACCGACCGGTACCCTTTGACCATGGTCACCGAGGCTCGTGCGGTCGCCGACCCGTTCGTCGTCGAGGACTATCGAGCATGGCTCTCTGGGCGATCTGCCTCGACCAGCCGGGCTTATCTACGCGATCTCGACCAGCTGCGCAGCTGGCTCCATGAGCAGGGCGTGGAGTCGCCGGCGACCGTCGAGACGAGGTTGCTGCGGCGATGGCTGGCGGATCTCACTGCGTCGGGGTTGGCGCGGGCGACGCTCCAGCGCAAGGTGGCCTCGATCCGTTCGTACTTCAGGTGGCTCGAGGATCGCGGGCTGCTCGAGGCCGATCCGGCGGCACGGCTCAGGGCACCGAGCGGCGGGTCTCGACTGCCATCGCTTGTCGGGCGGGTAGAGCTTGCCGAGCTGCTGGACTCGCCTGTCGACCCCGACGATCCTTGGGCGCTGCGAGATCAGGTGGTGCTCGAACTCCTCTATGCAGCTGGACTGCGAGTCGCAGAGTTGTGCGGTCTTGATCTCGACGACGTCTCACTCGGCAGCGGGACGCTCCGAATCGTCGGCAAAGGCGACAAGGAGCGGGTCGTCCCGATCCACGAGTCGTGCGCAGTGTGGATCGAGCGCTACCTCGAGGAGTCGCGAGCAGCCACCATGACTGCACTGTCACCGTCCTCGGCGCTCTTGTTCAACCGACGGGGAACGAGGCTCGGCACCCGTGACGTCCGGCGCATCATCGATCGCCGCTCCTCGACACCGACGCACCCCCACGCGTTGCGCCACACCTACGCCACGCATCTGCTCGATGGAGGGGCTGACCTGCGGGTGGTCCAAGAGCTCCTTGGCCATGCGAGCCTCCAGACGACGCAGATCTACACCCATGTCTCGAAGGAGCGCCTCCAGCGGGTCTACGACCAGACCCACCCGCGCGCCTGAGCCGCCGTTGAGGGGAGGGTCGACTCGCGGCTAGGGTTGCTCCGGCTGCACCGACCGGTGCGGTTCACAATCCGAGAGACCGGCCCTGTCGCATCCTTACGGTCGCCCCGAGCTTGGGGTGCTGCGACATGGGGAGATCAACCGCTAAGACATGAAGGAGATGACCATGGCTGTGGTCACGATGCGCCAACTGCTCGATGCAGGCGTCCACCTCGGGCACCAGACCCGACGCTGGAACCCCAAGATGCGTCGATTCATCTACGGGGAGCGGTCAGGGATCTACCTGATCGACCTCCACAAGACCCTCTCTGGCGTGGAGTCGTCGTACACCTATGTGCGCGACCTGGTCGCTGGTGGCGGCACGATCCTGTTCGTCGGCACGAAGAAGCAGGCGCAGGGCCCGATCTCCGCCTACGCGGACGCCTGCGGGATGCCCTACGTCAACCACCGCTGGCTCGGCGGCATGCTGACCAACTTCCAGACGGTCTCCGGCCGTGTCAAGCGCCTCCAGGAGCTCCGCACCATGGAGCGTGCTGGTGACTTCGAGGGCATGCCCAAGCGTGAGGCCCTCCGCCACACCCGTGAGTTGGCAAAGCTCGATCGCAACCTCGGCGGCATCGCTGGCTTGGACAAGCTGCCGAGTGCCATCTTCGTGCTCGACACCAACAAGGAGCACATCGCCGTCAACGAGGCGAACAAGCTCGGGCTGCCGGTCGTCGCTGTCGTGGACACCAACTGTGACCCTGACCTGATCGACTTCGTGATCCCTGGCAACGATGACGCCATCCGCTCGGGTGAGCTGCTCTGCCGCGTCATCGCCGATGCTGTGGTCGAGGGCCGCTTCATCGCCGCCAACAAGCCCAAGGCGAAGCCGGCTGCGCCGGCCCAGCCCGCCACCCCGGAGCCGGCTGCCGTCGGCGCCCCTGCCCCCACGGAGGCCTGAGTCACCATGCCATCCATCAGTGCACAGGACGTCCAGGCGTTGCGCAAGTCGACAGGCGTCGGCATGCTCGATGCAAAGCGCGCCCTCGAAGAGAACGACGGTGACGTCGAGAAGGCCAAGGTCTGGCTACGCGAGCAGGGGCTCGCTGGTGCCGCAAAGCGCTCTGATCGCGATGCCTCGCAAGGAGCTGTGGCGGCGGTGCGCAATGGCGACGCCGGCGCTATCGTCGAGCTGCGGTGCGAGACCGACTTTGTGGCCAAGGCCGAGGAGTTCGTCTCGATCGTGGACGAAATCGCTGCCAAGGTCGCCGAAGAGGGCGCAGAGGCAGCAGCATCGTTCGCCGATCGCATCGACACGCTGCGCACAACGCTCAAGGAGAACATCTCCCTCGGACAGGTCGTCTACATGAAGGCCGGCGAGGGTGAGGTGCTCGATAGCTACCTCCACATCCAGGCCGGTCGAGGCGTGAACGCCGTCATCGTGGTGCTCAAGGGTGGCACTGAGGAGCTCGCACACGACGTCGCAGTCCACGCTGCGTTCACCAAGCCGCAGGTAGTGCGCCGCGAGGACGTTCCCGCAGATGAGGTCGCGCAAGAGCGGGCCACCATCGAGAACATCAGCCGCAACGAGGGCAAGCCCGAGGCGGCTCTTGAGAAGATCATCGAGGGTCGGATGAACGGCTGGTTCAAGGAGCGGGTCCTCCTCGAGCAGGGCTTCGTACGCGACGAGAAGCAGACCATCGCCCAGCACCTCGGCGACGCTGAGCTCGTCGGCTTCGCCCAGGTCATCGTCGGCGCCTGAGAGAGAAGCGGGCTTCCTCGATGGCCAATCGGCTCGTCCTCAAGATGTCCGGCGAGGCGCTCGCCTCCGCGGCGTCGGACGAGACGATCGATGCAGCGACGGTCGATCGCATCGCTCGCGAGATCGCCGAGACCAGGGAGTCGCTCGATCTCGAGCTCGCCATCGTCGTCGGCGGGGGCAACATCTGGCGTGGCGCCACAGGGGCCATGGCCGGCATGGACCGATCGACCTCGGATGCCATGGGGATGCTTGGCACGGTGATCAACGCGCTC
>Ga0073936_10001372_pt1 | contig 37513 bp, 40 predicted proteins | sample AliMusrvi5mmetaG_FD_87041 | JGI IMG/M metagenome (GOLD analysis project Ga0073936, IMG submission 87041) | Freshwater lake bacterial and archeal communities from Alinen Mustajarvi, Finland, to study Microbial Dark Matter (Phase II) - Alinen... | ecosystem: Environmental > Aquatic > Freshwater >...
CTAATATATAATTCGATTGATATTATATATTAATATATGGCTGGAATTGGTGGAACAGTGTGAATGATGATTTACTTGGTAAGCTTGCGCCATGTACCAGCAACGCGACGACCGTTGCGCATATAACCCTTAACCCAGACGTATCCGGCACGGGACTTTGGTGATCCACTGCGTGATCGACTGTGGCTACGGCTACGGCTACGGCTACGGCTCGTTGTCTTGGCGATTGAACTGAGAAAGCTCAAAGTCGACGACAGATTTGGTGTACGGCGAGCACGACGCGGGCTTCTGCGGGACACGCTTCGGCGGGATGCACTTCGGCGAGACGCGCTACGGCTGCGTGAACGGCGGGTCGCGCTACGGCTGCGCGAACGGCGGGTCGCGCTACGGCTACGCGAACGACGGGTCGCGCTACGGCTGCGCGAACGACGGGTCGCGCTACGGCTACGCGAACGACGGGCTGGGCTGCGACGAGGGCTACGCGAACGGCGGGCTGCCGTCTTGGCGGTTAATTCACGACGAAGATATTGGATACAAGCCTTTGACGGTTTCGATGTGCGAGACGGCATTTTTTTATTTAAGCAAAATAAAAAAAATGAAGTATTTTTTATTTTGACACAAACGATGTTTACCACACAAACTTGCTCGATATTTATGTGCCACAATCTTGACCTGACTGCAGTGGCGCAATGGGAGTTGGACGATACATTGGTGTATGTTTGTTTTCGCGATTCGTGTCGTGGGATCCAAAAGCGCCCACGCACCACAGCACGCACATTTTTTACAAACACTATTACGATGCTACTCCGTTTGTATCCAGATCACGCATACACCGTCAATGCCAAAGTTTCACAGAATGGTACAATCCAATTGACTGGGTGCAAACAACGCAGTGACGCGATTTGCGCATTCAATTATTTTTGGATAAGAATCGGCCGCCCAGATGCCGCCGCCACACTCGTCTGGTATATGACCAACATGAATATCAGTCTAACTTGCCCGGTACCAAAAGCGACACTTGCGCGCATTATGTATGACGCCCCGTTCCCAGTCATTGTTATACATGAACCATTTTATTGTTATTCTGGGCTCTTATTCAAGGTGCCACTCGAGCCAGAGGAATTGGCATCACAACCTACCCTCCGCGTGACATGTTGTAATGGTATTGCCACGGAAACACCCGACACGTATGCCAACTATGTAGCCACTCTGCCGCCACGGATTCGCGCCAAAAAGTCCGCGCGCCGCTACATTTCGTTCTTGGCTTTTAGTAGTGGCCGTATCAATGTGTCGGGGATTGGCCCTGAAATCACACAGAGCAAGATTGATTTGGTGCAGCAGTACATTCAAGGCGCGCTGGTAACGCAAATATCTCGCGCACCCGATGATGATTCAGAATTGACACATCGGTCCCCGTCTCTTGAGCAAATGCCTCGATAGTTTTGTACCGGCGGATGTAATCGAATGCGCGGATAGTGGCAATCCCGGGGCAATTTTTGTTGTAATCGGTGCCACACATGATACAAAAGTCGAGAAATTCGGCAGGGGTTAGATGCAGCTCTGTCAAAAGTGCAACCTTGGTCAACCTTTGACAGCTCTGCGTCGCCATGTTAAATTTGGCAAGAATAATTGGGCAATCATATGCCAAAAGATCGGAATCGTCACTGAGTGCGGCTGTTACGCAGCCGTCGCGGCACAATTTGGCGCACACGCGCTCTGCTTCAGTGCGGGCCGTCATTGGTATAAACTGGTGGGCAATTATGTCTTCAACTGCACAGTCATAATCATAAACACTGAGGCGATAGACGTGATGTGCGGTCTTGTCAATATACGCATTAATCGAGTCTATCTGTATCCGGGGCGGTGACAAAAAGGTGGGGGTGAAGCGGCGATTTAGGTCAGATAGTGTCGTGTCTATCTCTTGTGTAGCGACATATTGCGCGACGCTGGTTCGGGCCGCCTCAATTGATGATTCAATTTTGAGCCGATTACGGTGCCGCTGCTCGCATTCCAACCTCTTTTCATCGGGCGGACACCCATCGAATACACACCACAGCTCAATCCCTTGCCGTTGAAAGAATCCTAGAAATTCGCGGAAATGGGGCCGCCACTGGCTACCATAGATTGCTTTGAATTTGTTTAGATATATGGGCGTGTCTAACGCAATGCGCGGGTAGTCGTCGCTCGTAAGTGTGACACGTGTGAATAGATCGGGGGCAGTTTGTGCCAAAAACTTGAAGAAATTTCCTTTAATACCCATAATGGTTTTCTTATGGTTGAATACGCACAAACAACTCATTTGTGTCTTGGATTCAATGGTAAATGATGTCGGACATCGCAGAACTTGATCTCGACAGTATTGGTCCTCAAGTCGATGACCCATATGCTAAGCGTCAACCAAGTAAAATCGTGGTCCTGGGCAAGCCCGGCACGGGCAAATCATATGTTATAAACGCTCTATTATATCAAATGCGCGATCGAATCAATCACGGTATAATTATAAGTGGGACAGAGGACACTAATCACGCATATAGTGATCACTTCCCTCCGGTCTTTGTGTATGATCAATATTCGGACGATGCGATCCGCAATCTTATTGCGCATCAAAAAGAACTAATTAGCGCCCGAGTCGAGAACCCATGGGCTGTGTTGGTCGTCGACGATTGTGCCTACGATAAAAAGTTCTTTGCCAGTGACATTCAACAACAATTGTTCAAAAACTCGCGCCATTGGTATATATTATACATCCTCGCGTTACAGTATGCCAAAGATATACCACCCACCATTCGCGCGTCCATTGATGGTACATTTATATTTCGTGAACATAATGTTGCCACGCGCCGTATTATATATGAAAATTATGCGTCGATTATACCTCGGTTTCGTGACTTTAACGAGCTAATGGATACATCGACGCGGCGATTTGGCACGCTGTATATCGATAATATGAAGTCAACAGATGAGTGGCAGGATAGTGTGTACTATTATCGCGCCCCCGAATGCCCCGAATCCTGGCGCTTTGGAAGTCGTGATTTTTGGAACTACAATTATCACGCGCATCATACATCTGCTTAAACATTCGCCAATAAATAAATGGATCTTGCGGCGCTCCAGACCACATTAATACAATTCTTCAACGAACTCATCGACCATATGTCTGCATGGCAGGTCCCCGAACTGTTACTTATGCGCGCATACTTCCAATACGCGAAACCCACAGAACTACTTCAAACGATTGGACAGAGTCTTCACGACCACGCTGCGAGTATTCGCGCCCGTGACACTGACTTTTTTCTTCATAACCAAGAGTTGCGTGAATGGCTTGGGCAATACTCAACGCCCGCGCGGATCGACACATTGATCGACCAAGTGTGGACCACTGCTGATGATGATTTTAAAGCTAGTATCTGGATGTGGGTCGATTCAATGTGTCACGCAGTTGCAGTGCCAGTGGACGAAGTCTAAAAATTGGCCATGAAATAAATCTCAATACATATCAACTCTGTGTGTATTGAGATCGTGTGAGACTTGTGGCAATTTGAAAAGTATAGCATCAAGACTGGAACGTCGTGTAAATAATCGTTTGAAAGCTTTCGTGAACCAGGCCAGTTTATTGGCGACTGGAACAATTTCCCGGCTTGTAAGCATCACCATATGTCATGTAACAGACTGCATTCTCATTCTTTGGCGTCGAAACGGGTTGGACGGCTTGTGCCGGCGGCGCCGCGGTCTGCTGTGTTGCTTGATTAATCATCTTTGTCTGTGCGTTTGTTATAAAGTTGCGAATTGACTCAAGATTCATTGGGCCCAAATATCGTTCAATGGGCCAACCATCGTTATATAGTTGGACATATGGGACCTCTGATATGGGGGTGGTCGTGTCACTGGTTAGTGCCAACGTGGGTAAGTTGTTGTTGGCATTGACAATGGCAAATTGGATGTTACCTTTGAGCATGCCTGGTAACTGGTGGAAGAAGGGTGTAAAATTGTCGCAGTGCACACAGCTGGGAAGAAAGAAATATACGAGGTGGAATCCATTCGCATTCTTGAGCGAAAAGTAACGTTTATTTCCGACCACACGAATTTCAAAGTCTTTATCATCGAAGAAATTCAACGGCATTTACTTTGGGCGATAAATTTAAAGTGAACAACATTAAAAACCAATGCCCGTCAGGTATATGTCTAATTCGCGTAGGAGATCGAACGTGGGCAGAATATCAGGTTGTTGCATAGCTGGTGATGCCACCGCTGGTTGGGATTTTCGTATGGGTGCAGTATACGCATAGCGTGCCTTTGTTAAGGTAATAGGTGGCAGTGGTTGCGGGTCAATAGTAACGCGTTTGCGCGATTCACGTGTCTGGAGAGACTGGAAGTGGTTAGTGAGGTTGCTAATTGCCACCCCGATAGCTTGCGTGAAGATGTGTTGTGGTTCATCCACGAGTACGAATAGATCAACCGAAACGAGCTGGGTCATTGATATCTGACCCATGGCGAGGAGCTCTTGGAGTCGTGTCATTGATGTTAAGAGTATTTCGACTGTGGCAAGATTATTTATTGCGGCTCCAATTGAGAGATTTTGTGTAATATATTCATCGAGTAACGGTTGTTTAAGATGTTGAAGTTGCACCGGAGCCAGTATACGGTTAATCAGATATAACATGTCCTCTTGGACACGACGATCTGTCATTCGGGTTGCCGGCTTGGACACGATTGGCTGGGGTACAATGACGGCACTAAATGTGTGTGGGGTGTCCCTGGTTGGCGGGGGTGACGGACCTGTAAATATTATTGTGCGGCTAACCCCCTGTACCGATGCGGCCAACATCTCTGTGAAATATTTCTCGTACACGTCAATCCGCGGGAGGATGGCGCGATCCGCAGAGGTTAGTGTCATTGGGTCACGGTCCAAAAGCATCTCGACTTGATTGGGACATGTGCTGTTACGCAACACAGTATCCACTTGCAATATCGCGTGTATCATTGCAAAGCGACGCACGATACCTTGCGGCGACCAATGGTGGTTAATGACATACTGTATGGCCGGGACTATGCATGCAGTGAGGTTATGGGGTGCGAATGTGAGGTTACCCAGTTTCTGTAATTGCTTGATCGTGAATTGTGCTGGGAGTATGGCTGTTGTTGTGCGAACAGGTAGAGATGGTATATCATCACCTTCGACATCATCATCCTTCACCTCTCGAATACTGGCGAAATCGGCTTCATCAACGGCATCGTCCACTGACCCAGTACTTGAGGCGGGCGATGGTGATCGGCGCGATGTACGAGCTTTGGGTTGGGGTAGCACCTGCTGGGCAAGTGTATTTTGATAGTCTGTCAAGGTGCCGCGGGCTTTGGGAAAGTCGGTGATAAAGCGTTCGAATGCAACATCACTGTCGAGCATTGCGTCTGCTAACCCAGGATTTCTAGTGAGTAGAGATTTGTCAACGGCAATTCTCCGTTGAAGAAACTCGCGCGGGTTCCTGGCCCTCGCGGCTTGACGCACAATTGTACGAAGGGTGTCTGCGGCACCAATCTCACTTGTGCGCGAGACAGTACTAGTAGACGGCGGGCGTTGTTGTGAGCTGGCTGGTTCGGTTTTCTTGCCGGGACCGGCAGTCTTCGCGCGTGGTGTTACCTTGGCATTCTTTAGAGTTTTAGCTAATTTCTGAAGTGCGGACATGTTTTATTCTCTGCGGTTTTTTTGATGCGTGGATTTTGATTTGAATTGAGTTGTGAAGCCAGCGGAAAGATAGTTTGTAAAAAATGAACCCAGCACAGCACCACATTGATTCGTTTGATCATTTTATACATCACGACCTGCGAACAATCATACAGAATGAGATGCCACTCGAAATCGCCGCCGGGGCGAATCGCACCATCAAGATCCAATTCCATAATGCGCACTTTGAACCGCCGACCATCTTAACTGATACAGGCGTTATTCAACCACTCTTTCCACATGAGGCACGTCAACGCAACTTAACATATAGCGCGGCGATTTATGTTGATGTTGAAGAGACAATCACTGATGGTGATAATCCGCCGCGGCATACAGTTTGGCGCCGCGAATTCTTTACGGCCCTGCCAATTCCACTCAAATGCTCCATGTGCAACTTGACACAAAAATCGCCGCGCGAACTCATTGCCCTCAACGAGACCGAGTTGGATCCGGGCGGCTATTTTATTATTCGTGGCAAGGAGCGTGTATTAGTGAGTCAATTACGCATGGCCTATGACACGCCCATTATGTCCGAGTGCCCAACTGGATTTTGCATTGAGGTTCGCTATTGTAACGCGTCGAACATCCACACCACACGACTCAGGATTGAGCTCCACGAGACTGATTTGCTCGTACAGACCAACTTTTTGCGCGAACCTATTCTTGTGGCAGATCTATTATCAGTCCTCGGTGTGACAGATGTAAGCGTTCTATTTCAACACAAGTCTGATCTTCATGATCGAGTGATTCGCCGGCTCAAGTGGTCCATGGGGCGCAAACCGCGGCGCGATGTTCTTGAGGAGGTTGCGTTAATGCTCAAGTCGTTTGCCGGAGATGTTGATAGCGCCGAACGGGTCCTGTGCTGCGAACTCTTTCCGCACATTGCATTTCACGAATCACCACACGTCAAGGCATTTCAACTTGGTCTGTTATTGGACGAGCTTGTCTGGTGCACTTCGCGCGGTATCATCGATGAACGCTTCGAGCGGGACAATCTGTGTAATAAGCGGATTGAGGCCGCTGGTCTTCTCTGCAGCGGGCTTTTTCGGCAAATGTTTCGCAAATACTGCTCCCTAATGGTCAAGGAATTTGCCCGCAAGATTATCAACCCGAACGTGCGACTATTTATGCAAAAGAACAATATTATTACCAAAAAATTTGTTCACTGTTTCTTGAACGCTGGGTGGGGAGCCCAACAGAATGGATACGTGCGTATCGGTGTCTCTCAAATTATCACCAATACAAATTATCTGGCCATTTTGTCACACGTGCAACGGGTCAACATCCCAGTGACAAAAGACACCAAGAATGTAAAACTGCGCCAATTGCACCCATCTCATCTGCTCTTTTTGTGTGGATGTGAGTCGCCCGAGGGTGGGACAATCGGCCTTGTTCTAAATCTGGCCGCCACATGTCGTGTCTCAGTCAAGATACCTCCACTGTGTTTTACTCAGGTCATACAGACCCTTGTTCCCACGATACTACCCCTGGGGCATGGCCCAATACGCATTGTCGTGAATGGGCGGGCTGTTGGTGACATTGTTGATGCGACGTTGTTAATCGCGCGATTCAAAAATCTTCGCGCCATAGGTACGATACCGCGCCATGCATCCATCTTTCACACGGCCAATTATGTTTACATTTGGGGTGACGAGGGGCGGTTTGTTTACCCATTGAATGACACCCAAATGGTCGATCCTCTTGAAAAGTATAACATCCCGATGGATCAATTGTTGCACCGTCCCCATACGTTGTACGGTATTTGTGCAGGACTCATCCCCGCCAGTAACCACTCACCGGCGCCGCGAATTTGTTACGGCTCAAACATGATTAAGCAGGCAATTGGCCATGTTTATGATAATTATCTGACACGAACCGATGTTCATACACTCGTGATGCATTATCCGCAAAAGATGCTTGTTACGACAGAAACCGCACGCGCGATCCGCGCAGACAATATGCCATTTGGTGTAAATGTTATTGTAGCCATCTTATCCTATTCGGGTTTCAATCAAGAAGATGCTTGTATCATTCACAAGGCGGCGATTGAGCGCGGTCTATTCGTATCGAGCACGCTTATGACCTTTGCTGAAGAGGAGACTGCCGATATCAAGATTGGCGTGCCTCCCCCTGAATGTCAAAAGCGAAGTTGGAACTTTACCCATTTAACACCGCGCGGCACTCCTCGTGTGGGGCAAATTTTGGCGACAAACGATGTTATCATTGGCAGGTGGTCACAAGATGCCCACCGCAAGCTTGATACATCAATTGCAGTGCGCAAGACACAATGTGTCGTGGAGGCGGTCCATGAGTTGCGCTCTGAGCAGGATCAGCGGCTTGTTAAGGTGGTGGTGCGCGAGTTGAATATACCCGAGGTGGGAGACAAGTTTTCGAGTCTTGTTTCGCAAAAAGGTGTATGTGGGCACATTGCCGCGACTGAGGATATGCCATTCACTGCCAGAGATGGAATGGTGCCAGATATTATCATCAACCCACACGCGATTCCATCCCGCATGACTATCTCACAGTTAATTGAGACTGTAATGGGTAAGGAGGTATGCCTAGATGGTGTGCGGCGCGATATTACACCTTTTAACGTTGATATCGCCACGATAGGACAGACTCTTGAGGCCCACGGCTTTCACAGGTACGGCGAAGAGATTATGCATTGTGGGATCACCGGTGAACGGCTCGAGTCTCCTGTCTTTATTGGCCCAACACACTATATGCGCCTGAAACATTTGGTCAATGATAAAATACATGCTCGAGACTCGGGTGTTGTTACGGCTCTAACTCGGTCAGCGCCAGAGGGGCGCCGCCGCGATGGTGGTTTGAAATTTGGTGAGATGGAACGGGACGCGTTGATCGCACATGGAGCCTCGCAGATGTTGCTTGAACGGCTATTCAAGTTTGCTGATGACTTTTCGGTCACGGTGTGTTTCTCTTGCGGCGAGATTGTGACAGGCCAAACATGTAAAACGTGTTGTGCCGCGACAGCGCGTGTCGAAGTCCCTTATATCTTTAAATTAATCAAACAGGAATTGGGGGCGATGAATCTAAAGCTGCAACTACGATTAACATGAGACCACAGTGTTATATAACAGTGATGGGGGCGACGGCAGCTGACTCTATAAACTTTTTGAAAAGTCTATAGATGTAAAGAGAGCGATGTACTGCGCACCTTAGTCTATGACGATGGACCTGTTTCGTTGTGCGCTCGCAGTCCAAAAGGCGAGAATTTCATCGGTCAACACACTATTGTCTTTGGTGATGTCTAGATGGTCGCCGATGATGATGGTGTGTGACAATGGTGATTCGATGATCCCCCATGTATGTATCAAATGTGGGACGTACACTGGGCGAATAGGAATATTATTCTGTCGCGCAATTGACAAAAGACCAGTGCGGCATCCACGCGGCGCGAATGAGTGTACACTGGTTCGTTCATCAATCTTTCGCTCAAGATAAGCGATAATTGTTCGCTGGGCTGCGCGGGCCACATTGATGCGAGTGGTCGCTTCATCGAAACAATTTGGGGCGCACCGGATATATGACTCGGCATCGAATAAAAAGCGAACCAAATAATCAACTGGGTCGGGTGCGATAAGTAAAGTCATGGGTGTGAAAAGAAGTGGACACAGGTATTCAACAAAATTGGCAGGGTAATTCAAGACGAGTATCTCGCCGCGTGTTTCTATTTGGGGCTCAATTCGCCATCGGAATTCTTCCAAGAAGAGCCATTGCGCCATTGGGCGAAGAATATGGATATGTTGGCGACATATTGCGGTCAGAATAATCGTTAGAACCGAGAGGATACCAACACGGAACGTGTGACAATTGACCAATCCAATAAAAAGCACAACACCCAAATAAGGATGGAACCAAAGTGTGGCAATGACCACTGCTGTCCAGGTTAGCCAGATCGTATCGAGGCCATTGAGGATTGGCCGCTGACAGATGACTCGCCAACACAGTAACAATTGGGGCAATATCGTGATCATTTGTTCAATAATACAAGTCTCAACACAACATTATACGTTTGAAACTTGTGTTAAATAGCACCATGTCCGATACAGCACCGCTGCTTGGTTTATTGATAAATCCAAAGAAAGGTTCACCAGTCACTCGGTTTCGTAGTGCATCGCCCGCTGGATCACACAATGGATCTGTGGGAGGATCACCAGGAGGATCGGTAGGGGGGTCACATGGGGGGTCACCAGATGGGTCTCTCCACGGATCACCACGAGGATCGCCCCGTATTTTACCGCGAAAATCGTCCCAGAAACCCCCCCTCAAACCACCACCACTAAAACCGACTGTCCCTCCTGGTCTTGCGATTGTGGCTAAACCGCAAAAACGCCCAACAAAATCCAAACGTACTCCGCCCGATGTCAAGGCGTTCCAGGGGTTAATAACCCCGAAAGGCAGCCCCGAAACTTCACGTCGGTCGCACGCACATGTTCACACACACTCACGGCGGTCTCCTCGGTCGCCACGATCGCCGCGGCGGTCTCGCCCCGATCCCATTATAGCCCCAATACCCCGTTATTCACCCAATCTTGATGAGAAGCGCGAACTCTTGTTCAAACTGCAAATGATGCGCAAGCGTAATCCCACACTCAATGTTCCCGAGTTTACACTACAGTCCGAGGCGAGCCTAATGCGATTGTCATATAACATGTTCGTTAAACGATTGACTATCGATAGTACGGTCGAGAATTACAAGCAATACATGATCTATGGTTTTATGGCCATTGAGATGTTGGTGGGTCGATTTACACCACTTAATATGACTGGATTTACAATGCACCAACAGAGTATGATGAACTCGTACGACAAACTGTTGATCGAGTTGGGTGAAAAGGTTGACCCAGATAGTAAATCGCGGTTACCGGTTGAATTGCGCCTGGGTATACTCGTGTGTGTCAACACTGTTATCTTTGTCATGTCACGTATCATGTTCACACCAGATGTGGGCACACGCCTGTTACAAAACGTTGCACCCAGCGTACCGCCTGCACCTACTGGTCTTCAGTCGACGAAGCGGATGCGACGTCCAGACGAGACACCGCAATCGGCGACGGCGGCGGGGGTGGGGGTGGCGACCGCACCGTTGTAGTACCAGCATCATCCTCTAAATGCTCAGAAATAGGTGACAGATGTTTACGATCAAAAGTCAACCGTGTCACATGAAGATCGGTGGCAGGCGGAGCTTGCAGAACTGGCGGGGGCACTGAGACCGTTATTGGTGCCGGACTGGGTACCAGATTGGGTGCCGGGTTGGGTACCAGATTGGGTGCCAGATTAGGTGCCGGCCTGGTTGGTGGCTCGATACCCGCGTGCGCTTCGAGTTGGGTTAATCGTTGATTCACCTGAGTCATTTGCGCGGTCGCTGCATCGAGGGCGGTACGAAACTGGCGCGTCTTTTGACTGATATAAAACAACAGAAACCCACATATGAGTATATCAATAGCAATTTGTACGTAATACCACATCTTTTTGGTGATGTGATATTTTTAAACGGATATGTGTAGTCTGATTATGGTTTTCGCGCCCCAGTAAATGCTGCGTGCACCATACTCCCACGAAGAACGAATTAGTCTTGAACCAATCCACCATGTTTACCAAGTAGACGGCAAGACAGGCTATCAGTCTGTGACCGAAGTGATCAAACAGTTTTTTGCCCCATTTCCCAAAGCAGCTATAATCCACTGTCTTATGAAAGGTAAAGACAAGGGAAAGACGTATGAGCAAATTGAAGCCGGGTGGCGGCAGACGGCAGCCTTTGGGACACGTGTCCACGAATTGATCGAAATCTATCTTACGACTGGCCTCTGGGAGACCACCCCCGAAGAGATGGTGAACGGCACCGAAACGTGTCTCGAGCAATTTCGCGACTTTTGGGCCCAGCTGGCAGAGACACATCCCATAAAAAATTATCGCCCGGAAGTGCGCATTTTTGATGAGGAGAATCACATTGCTGGATCTATCGATCTTATCGTTGAATTTCAGGATGGTACAACCGAGTTGTTTGACTGGAAGTGTGTGAAACAATTACGGTGTGAAAGTAGTCGCAAGGGTCACGAGCCTTTTGCTGGATACACCGACACAAATTTAACTCACTACACAATACAACTCAACTTGTACAAGTATATTCTTGAACGAAATTTTGGCCTTGTCATTTCGCGCATGTCCCTTGTACAATTTCACCCAACACTCGAATCGTGGAAGCAAATCCCCCTTATACAAATAACGTGTGATATTCAAGATATGGTGGCAATGCTGCCGCAAAAATCTGCCACTCAAAGCCAACGACCGACGCCGCGCTTTTTAACTGTGGCGCCAAGTGAGGCATAAAGTTTGGCACGCTCTCGATAATGTGCCCAGAGTGGGCCAAAATCGTCAATAATCTCAACAAACAATGCAGCGGTCGCCGATGTACGAAGTATACGACCAGCATATTGTTCAAAGTATTCAAGAACGTCTGATGCGAGGATGAGTGTGCGCAGAGTGGCGTGGTCAAAGCCGGTACCCAATTTGGAGAAGGTGGCCACAATATATTGGGTTGCCGGGTCGACTGCACCCGAACTTGTCGCCGATATCATCTGGGCGGTGGGTCCCAGAGCCTGTGCGATGGCGGTGGCGGCTTCAATTCGTTTCGTCAATATCAATTGCGGAGTAGGACATTCGCGGCAAACTTCCACAATCAGTGCGTTGCGCGCGTCGTGGCTGGCTTGCCAATTTAACAGCGAATTCCAATCGAGCCGCCCCGCAGTGGATCCAACCTCTGGGGTGAGACCGGTGGCCACAATCAAGACTGAACAGGCAATGGGTGGACGTGTGAGATTAATACGCCGATCAAAGAATAGATCAAATACGTCGAGTTCATCTGATCGCCATGGGGTCGCAGTCGCGCCGATAAGTATGTGCGGGGCCACGTTGAGTATACCATGTAAATGTGTTGGTGTAAAGAGTTGATGGACCTCGTCGAGAACAAGAACAGGCCAATCGCCCGTTATAGGAGTGCGCGGCGTCTGTACCGCAAACTGGAGACCGGGGCAAAATTGCCGTATGCGAGCACGCCATTGATCTATCAGGACGCGTTTTGGCACAAAAACCAATGCGGGTAGGCCGAGACGACAAAGAAGCCACAGAATAATAACTGTCTTGCCCGCGCCACAATACAATGTGAATAACACGGATGGTGTGGTGCTCGTTTGAATATGGCGAAGTGCGTCGGCTGCGATCGTCTGTTGGTGCCCCCGTAACTGGCCACAAAATTCCACTGGAGGTGCCACAGGAAGAGGCCGCGTACGGGTCCATTGGCGTAATGAGTTGAATGGCGCCGCGAAGACAGAGTCCTCTCGAACTGCAAATAGTTGAGTATTGCCGCGTTGCAGAGTGCGTATCGCCGCTACACGATCAGGTAGCGTGGGAAAGTTGTCAAATGGAATGTGATGCGCCATGAATTTACTGTGAGTGGGCGCACGAAATTGATTGTTTTTATTTTTGTACAAGTCCAGTTAAAACACTATAACACAATGGAAATCTTTATGAAAACCTTGTTATCGAATGCAAATATACCACAAGCTAGAATCAAACAATTGACGTCACCTGCAAATATGACTATATTCGCAAGTGCATTTACAACGGCCGAGATTAATCCGGACGCAAATTATGAATGGTACGAACAGTTAGGCGATGTAGTACACGCGAGCTTTATTATCGACTATATTTATGAACGATTTCCCAATCTGCGGTCGCAGGGTGGTGTTACGATAGTCGCGCGCTTGCGAATTGCCCACTGTTGCCGTAAGGCGATGGCCGCCATTGCTCGGCGCCTGGGTATCGAACCACTAATTTTGGCATCAGAGGCCGCCAAGGCGCGCAATATGGACAGTCTGCTTGAAGATGTGTTTGAGGCATTAATTGGTGCGTTAAAGATTGTCGGGGATAGTATCGAGAAGTACATGGGCAATATACTGGTCACACGCGTTTTACGCCAGATATACGATTCCGAACCGTTTGATATGCGCTATGAAACGCTTGTTGATGCCAAGACCCGCCTAAAAGAATTCCACGATGCCCACACGAATCTCAAGTTGGTCACATCGTCTTCACGACCACCGGGTGCGGCGGCTCCATTCACCGCGCAAGTTCATCTTGATACCGAATGTATCGGTGTGGGACAAGCATGGCGTCTCACTGATGCCCAACAACAAGCTGCTGGAGCGGCGCTCACGTTCCTTGCGGGCGCTGGCCATACACTGCGTGTCCCGGACGAATATAAACAGTTTAGTGTCATACCAATTGTTCGCCAACCCGCCAGTTTATCACCAACACGGCGCCCCACCAAGCATGTCACATTTGAGGTGGGCACGAAACGGGGCCCGCCCACACGCTCATCGCGTGGCTCCACAACGTCTCGAACATCTCGCGACTCGACAGCGTCTCGAACATCTCGCGACTCGACAGCATCTCGAACATCTCGCGACTCGACAGCATCTCGAACATCGCGTCGCTAGGCGTCACCCCTCATCACCACCCCATTGTCACCCCCATTGCCAACCCATTGCCAACCCATTGCCAACCCATTGCCAACCCATATTTTTATATTGACACATTTAATATAAAAATTTATCCACTCGTAAATGATTATCGTGATGTGATGAATAGTGGTCGTTGCATATTGCGCGGAGTTTGCTGTTTACTCATGATATCTGTACGAAATTGGGCCTCACGGCGCATATCCGGTAATACGATACTCGGGTCTGGCAATGCTGGGGTATATGGAATCAGTATGCCTTTGAGTGGAGTTAATGGGGCAGTGGTGTACTGTGTTGTCACTGCATTACCGAATATAGCCGGTGGGAATGCAACATTGACCTCTTTATCAAGATAATATACAATATCGCCGCCAGAAATATCACCGAATGATTTGTATCCGAGTGATTGTCCCACACCGATATTGCTCACCTTTGGAGCACTATTTAATGGCATTTGCCGGTTATACAAATCACGAAGGCGCGGATCACCATCGATGAATGCACTTTGATGATCAAGACGATTTAGAATATAGAGTGTACTCATTTATTATGTGACTTAAAAACTGCAGTTGGCGCGGAGTGTAAACGTGGCGTGCGCACTAATTGTGCTTGGTGACCTGGTCTCACTTTGATGCCGGGCTTGGTGGTTGTAGCTGGTGTCACTTTGACGCCGGGTTTGGTGGTTGCGCCGGTTGTCGCTTTATTACCGCCCTTAGTTGCGTCTATTATCGCTTGGGCACTGGACTTGAAGGTTGCGCCTGGTGTCACTTTGTTATCGGACTTGGTGGTGGTGGTGAATGCACCACGTTGTGCGAGCATTTTTGGTTGAACGAATAGCATGTAAAAGATCAAGGTCAACCCCGCCCCACCAACAACTATCGCGCCCGCACCGAGTATTAACCAATTCCATTTGATGTAGGCATGGCCTGATGTGTTTATAACTGGCGGCGTCATAATCAAAAATCCCGGCCCATCAACCTTGACTGTCTTTGTGCCGAGGGTTAACACGACCTTACTTGGAGTTGCTGGTGTTTGGGGATCGGCAATGATAGTCGTATCTGGTGGTGTTTTGGGTGCATCTGCCGCCCACATTGCGGGCGCAGTAGTTAAATTGAAGGCCGACGCCAATGTAGCGAATTTTGTCCACTCGCCAGTCAACTGGTTCAGTGTATAGACATCGCTCGTAACAGTATTGAGCCAAATGTTCGGGTCGGCAATTGTTCCAATTGGGGTTGTTGGCGGTAATGGCTCCCCCGCTCCAGATCCATAGTGGGCCGGATAAATGAGCTTGGCCGTATCGGGTGTTGAGAGAATAGTGTCACACGTTGCTGGGAAAGTTGAGTAGAGTGTCACATTCGGCGGTATGAGAACTGTATCTATCTCTGTATTGTCTGCCTTGAGTTTATATCCGGTGACATCAAATCCGGCGCAATCGGTGTTGGCAATACAATCCGCTGCGGCGGCCAGTGCCGTAGAGCCAGTATAGGTCTTGAGTTGGGATGCCCCGCAACCTGTTAATAGTGTTGAATATTGTGTCGTATCGGCAACTCTGGGAGATAATTTCCATCCTAAAGCAAGTATGACGACTCCAACGACTGCAATTATTCCACACACTATATACACCAGATATTGACTTGCATATGGCAACCCGACGTATGCACCGGCAACACCACCACAAATCAATATTCCATACAATGCTACCATACTGAAGCCAGATGTTGTGGCACTGGCAGATTGTCCCACAGTGGTCTGTAAACTTTGAACGGCTGTACTGTCTGCGGCAGATTGTGCAAAGCACGTAGCCATAGCCTGACCTATCTGACTGAAACTGTTATTGTCAAGTGTGACGTTACCACCTACATTCTTAACCGAAATGTTCTGCATCTGCGCGAGACGTGCATAACACGTATTTTCGATATCATTTGTCACAGATGATGATACATTGATATATGTATTGGACTCATTCGAAGCGTTCGAACTACTCGCTACACTCACGCCACTCGTTAATGACTTGGCGGATTGTTCGACTGTTGCAGCGAGAGTTTGTTGTGCAGCAGCCGAGGATACCGCGCTGAACGCGGCCGATAAATCCACCGTGGCTGTTTGTCCGAAAGCGTTCCCACTCACGTTAACGTCCCCTGCCACATTCTCCACTGAGATTCCCTCGGATTGATTCGTGGATGCTGCAGCATTACTGATAATTCGTGATAAGAGTGACTGTTGATCATTAACTATCATGTTGGAAACATTGCGAGTACTACTTGAACCACCCATTTACTCTATAAGAGTTTTTTTTTATTTATGCTTTATTGTGTGCCATAGGCAAGTGCTAACGGGTTGTAATACCCACAGACAACGTGCGGGGAATATGGGAGCGGGATCAAGTTGCCATTGGCATCGATCAAGAGCTGACTACCATCAACTGTGACGAGCGGATTTCCTGACCCATCGACCGCCAATTTCGCGCCGGCTGGCATTGGGTTACCAAGTGTATCAACCGATGTTCCCGGTTGCATGGCATCAAAGAGGGTACCTGGGGCATAATTGGGTGCATAGGCGACAAGGTTTGCATACGCGCATGGGAGGCCAGAGACAGATTTATCGGTGTATTCAACGGATGAGCTCATTTATTATATGTGAAAAAAAAGTCGTGTGGTTTTTTCAGATGTCGTCCATGTGTACAATTTTGATAAGATTTAAACTCTGTGTCAATATTTGAATGAGAATTTGCCGTCGCAAAACGTCAGTGTGCGGAGCTACACTACTTGTGCGCAAAACATTTGCCACATATAGATCCAAGACAAATTCGCGCATATATTTAAGCTTTGTATCTGTCATCGAGAATTGAACCTCTTTGATGGCGTGTGGCGGTGATCCAAGGCGCGCACCAGGATCATAACAGGCTCCGCCGTACCAGAGACGCCGCAACCAATTTGACTCTGACAGAAGTGAAATGAGATAGGCCTCTACTCTTGCTGAGTTTGCTTGCATTTGTTGATTGCGTGCAATTTAAAGACAAGTGGTGAGAATAAAAATGTCCACACACCACGATATGATTGTCGACAAGTTCAAAGAATTTGTTCAAGTTAGCCAGGAACTTGCCCGTTACAATGAGATACGGCGCCAACTTTTGAAAAAACAAAGTGCCCTTGAAGAGATCCTCTCGGACTATCTTGTGTCGATTGGGACAGAGGCTGTCCAATTTCAGGACACGATTTTTTGTTTGCAAGAAAAGAGATGCGCGGGCAAAATTAGCGCAAAGGCGCAACAGGCTGCGACCAGTGCATATCTGGCCCAACTGGGGGTTTCCAAGAGCGACATTCAAGCCCTATTTGCCCTTCAAGTGGCGCCCGCAACCATCAAACACAAGATTCAAATGACCAAGAAAGATTAGGCGCGCGGCCACACCCCCGCAATTGAGAACTTCATTTCAAAAATACCAATTATTGAAATGAACGCCATTTGCACAAAACTCGATAATCAACGCCGATTGGCGGCAGCCCTTGACAAGTATAATCGTAAAGAAATCCCACTCATTATTACCCAGTTGATTTGGGATCGCCACGGTAACTCAATGCGGCTCCAAGAACTGTATGACCGTCTACGTCAACACAAATATGGATGGAATTGGTACATGGATGAAGAAGTGCAACAGGAAACAGAGCACGAAGTACAGCCAGGTGCACTCACTTGTCATAAATGTGATAATAACCGAATCGTGACACGAATGCAACAAACGCGCGGTGGTGACGAGGGCCAGACGGTATATGCCTGGTGTATCAAATGCAACAATCGATGGACGTGCACAAATTAAGATGGTGGCTCGCTTTGGCGCATCAAGATCTTGGTGGCTGTCAATAAGAGATTTGCTGGCGTAAACTCGGTCGTCCCAGATTCGCGATGACTGGTCACCTGATATTGTATTTCATTGAACATTTGACTGAATGCGTCACTCCTGAGTAAAGCTTGTATACACTCTTGAGGGGATGCTGTTTCGTCAAGCGCCGGCAATCCTTCAGCCACGCGTGTGACCAAATTTTCAATGAATGATTCCGCACTTGAGTGTGTTGGGCGATTTGTGACGGCAAGTGCATCAGACACTTCATCAGGGGGCAAATAAGATTGAAGAATCAGGCACAAGTGGGCCCATATCACTTCATCATTTGCCACACCGACAGGATCCTGATAAATACGTTGAAAGTTTATTTCGGGAATCTCATCAAATAATTTGAGAGCTTCCAACGCCTGAAATCGCCGCGCCCCGATCGCCTCTTTATTGGTAAGAATGTATACTTTGAATTGTGCTTCGAGCTCCCCCAATTGCCCCGCCCCCAATGTCAAGAGGGTCTTGTAGGTGGCGAGTGTCTCGGGAAACGTATCACAAAAGCATTCGCTGAGTGCCGCGAAAAAATTTAACGTATGATTCATTTGTCATGTGACGTAATTTTAAATGCACATTTAATCGAGCTGGAGATAGAAGATATTGACATAGATCTGAGTGCCAACAGCGAAGGTACCGGTCGTGACGGCAACAACACCATATGCATTAGGGCCAAAGTGAGCGGTAGTTGGTGCGAGAATGACACCATTGTTTAGTGTGGCAATGGTTTGCGCCGGGAGGATGACACTTGGGGTGGATTCGGTTGTCTCGAGCAGAACGTTGGTTCCGGTGGTCAAAGCCAAGCCCATGTTGCGCATACCAGCGGCAAGGACGAGGCACGATGCAGGTAGGATGAGCGGGTTACCATTGCTATCGAGAATTGGATATGTACCAGCGACAGTTGGGGTGATGATACCACTGAGCTTGTTGACAAAGCTGGTATTGAACTCTTCGAATCGGAGTTTTAGGTCAAGAGGGTTTGGGACAACGCCTCGGATTGGCAAAACTGCGTTGTTATTCTGAACTGGATGAACACTTGACATTTTACTTAATGAAAATAAAAAAATCGCAACATTTTCGTTTAGCGCGCCATTGTAAAAATGATCACGATTGTAAACTTGTTGCGCCGAACTGATCGGCGACTTGCAGTCACGCGCGAACTGGAGCGCCACGCTATTACTGCATACTCATTCTTTCCAGCGATCGATGGTAAACAACTCGCTGTTACAGATGATATTGCCCGCCAATTTGCCGGGAACGATTTTAATTCGGCCGCCGGGGTAATCGGTTGTGCCATGTCACATATTGCGCTCTGGCGGCAACTTGTCGCGAGCACAGAACCCGCGTACATTATTCTTGAAGATGATATACACATACGTGAATGGGCCCCGCCGACAACATATCCCTTTGATATCATGTTTCTCGGGTACACAACTTGGAAACCGGAGGGCCGCGACGAATCTACCCCCGCCGAATTCACACCCGATCGCTTCGTCGGCGGCACTTTTGCCTATATTATCTCACGAGCAGGCGCCGCCCGCCTATTGGAGTGGATTGAGACACATGGTGTTCGTCACGGTATTGATTATATCATGGCCCGCTGTGTCCCAAACCTCGTGATCAAACATGTTCAACCTCATATGGTTACAAGCGACTGGGTCACTTCGCCCGCGGCCGGTGACACTGATATACAAGGGTGCACAGATACTCTCGACTTGTTTCGGCGGTGGCAATTCTTTCCGCAGATGGATCATTGTGGGGACGATATTGAGCGCCACACGACACGCGATAAATGGGCCCTGTTGCGACGCGCATCCGCGCAACCTGAGGTGACCGCATTCAATACATTGGGGTACCTCAAGTCAGCCTCCACAATCAAATTCACCCCATCATCATATTTTAGTACCGCGGATGGTTTATGGTGTAAGCGGCGCGTGTGTATTCACGTGGCGTGTAATTGGTGCTCAAGTGACACATTGGTTCAAGAGCTCACAACGATGATGGGCACGCAATATCCAAATGTCACATTTAAATTTACGGCGCGCCTGCCCGCCGATTTCTTTCTCGTGATTAATTTCCCATGTGACACAATCATTCGCCCCGCGGCCACAACAATTGTGATTCAATGGGAACCATATAGTTCGCCGGGCGGTGCGCACACATGGGGTGCATGGGCGCCAATCGGACCACAGGCCGTTACGCCGGCGTTTTGGCAACTCACAGACCTTGATGGCACTCCCCCGGCGATACGCCATGATCGTATCAGTATCATTCTGTCAGAGAAGTATTTTGACCCGGGTCACAAGTATCGTGTCGATTTCATTCGATTCATCGAGGCACAAAACGACCCGTTGGTCCAAGTTGATGTGTGGGGGCGTGAGAATTATCATCACTTTGCGAGTTATCGGGGCCCTGTCACCGACTCCAAAGATACATATATTCGCCGCTACAAGTACTATCTTTCCATTGAAAACAATCGCGAGCAATTTTATATCAGTGAAAAGTTTTGGGAGCCAATCCTGTGCGGCACGTTGCCCTTTTATTTCGGTTGTACACACATGGCGGAGCATTTACCGAGTTGCGACTTTTTGATTGAGTTGGATGCGGATTTTGCGACGAGTTTCGCGCGTATCAAGGCGGCAATTGTACAGAATAAATGGGAGGCCGCCCATGATTGGATCGCCGCGACTCGCCGGTGGACTCTTGACCACCAAAGTGTATTTAGTCGCTGCGATCGAACTGTAAAACGCCTGGAATAAGATCACAGTATGTCTCACCGCCGTGCATAAACTTTTGAAGCATGAAACAGTTGTTTGGCGATACGAGTGCAGTGACTGTGTCAAAACTATTTACATTGATTGTAATAAGACGCATGTAGGCTGGATCACTCTCAACAGCTGGCTCTGTGATAAGTTGATAATCAAGTAAGCGAGCTAGGTCACCGCGCGAAAAGCAGTTGATAAGATCAGGATTTAAACAGATGTATAATTGCTCAGTGTCATACTGTGTAGTTGCAATATCGCATGTCGTGTTGAGGATGGCGTTGAAACATGTTGATGTGCGATATGGGATGGGCATCACACTTGCCGCTGTACGATCTAGATATTTGGCAGCAATCGCATTCGCGAGCGGCTCACAGACATGAGCAACATTGCCATTCAGCAGGGGGGCCACATCACGCCCACAATCGACCAATAACCCAACGAGGCGTGAGAAGAAATAACCGGATGTGAATGTGTGGAAATTACTCAACGACGCACACCAATCGAATAGTGCGTCACACAATTGGGGAGCAGTTGTAAGCATAAATGCAACAATAGGGATCACTTCGGGGCGATCATGGGCATGCTTTACAACGAGTTGAAAAGATCGCGCGTTGATCTCTCGAAGCTCCGCGAGTCGTTGACATTCCGCGAGAGCACTGTCAAATTGGCCAGTTGATAATGAAAGCTCTAGCGCATCAAGTATGGCGGGTGGATATTGTTGTAGTTCGGCGCGCGATCTGAGTGCCGTCACTGGTCGGCGGCCAGCGGTGATGGGGCGCGGCATCAGCGGTGCGACGGGCTGTGGGGCTATTTGACGGAGTAATTGGATTAACGCGTCGCTGCCGTGTGTACCTCGAACACTCTCGATACGATCCATGATTGTTGAAGCATATCTAACAACATAATTTCGTGTTTCTGGGTCTGATCGCGCTGCTATTTCAAGATAAACCGCGTATGGGTCAAAGTGGGTTGCACGCAATAAGTGAATTAATTTAGGTGAAACCGGCATTTTATTTGACGGCGAACTTTCTCAAACAACAAGTTTAATGGTTTCTCATTGGTGATAAATGAATGCCTCTGACTTTGAAGTGGTGACAATTGAATCGCTTCGTGAACCTTTTGGGGGCGCGGCCCCGTCCACCTCTCCAATCCCATACCCCACCAAGACACACCGCACACTACTCGGTGTCACTTGTTTGACTGTGGCCATATTTACGCCGGTGCCGCAGTGGGTTTCAACTCACATTGCACTTGGTATCAAGTTGGCACTCTGGCTCTTTGGTCTTTTGTGTATATTTTTGTAAGAAAAAAGAAATCTGAAAGAGGGTAAAAGTTGAAAGAAATATAAACACTTGTAACAATCGCAAACATGTTAAAAATAAACGATAGATTTGTAACACAATTGCGTGATTCGCTCTCAATCACAGATGCATTCTTCGCGGCCCCATCACTCTTGTATGGCGAACAGATTGCGTCTGAGGATGACTATGAAATATGGAAGGCGACAACAATCGATGATGATGGCGCACCGCTCATCTTGACGCGCTGGTCACAGATAGACTGGAATGAGCCTGATATTGATTCGGTGACGGCCACGTCAACCATGTTGGCACGATTTGTGCGCCGCGGTTTTGTGGTAACACCCGCGGAGGGTCGCGACCCAGCACGATTTTCGCACAGTCTTAATTCGTCTGGCCATGCCATGTGGCGCGATTTACCGCCTGAATGGTATCAACACTGGGTTGTCGAGAATACCACACTCGTATCACTCTTGGATGAAATTTTTGGTGAAGACTTGTGGCAAGTATCATCAATGGCCGCGAAACGATACACGGGTGTTGATCTCGGATGGCATCGCGATTACCCATATGGCATAGATGATCCGCGGCATTCTCCACTTGGTGTTCAAGTCAACATTGCATTGGACGCGCAAACGGCGCAAAATGGCGCGACCGAGTTTATTGAGAACTCGCACATCAACGCACAGTGGACATCGGGCGGGCGCCTGCGCCAATTCACGGGACCTGCGGGCACCATGTTTATTTACCACGCCGCAACATGGCACCGAGTCGGTCAGTCGTGGGAAGACACACCGATGCGCAACTTGCTACTCCTAAACTTTGTGGCCAAGACAACGCCGCGCAAAGACTATGTTGCGATTTCGGAGCTTGTGACTGATGATGAACAAATGGACCAGAATTAAATGGCAGCTGGGCGCGCGCTGCGTTGGCGTAGATAAGTTAGGATTTCATCGCGTGAACATTCTTTAATACTCTCTGTTTGAGCATCGACAATCTCGCCACCGGTTATCGTGGTCGTATCGATTGGTGCGTCATTCGGAATCAAGGGGAATAAGTTAAAGAATGTTGCTTTGCTTGTAAGTTGAGAATAGGCTGCAAACTGTTGCTCGACGGTCTCCGCCAATAGACCTTCAAGCATGCGACCCGCCAAAAATCCGCAGCGGATAAATTCGCCCCATATAATACCATCACTCGACCACATGTTGCCACACTCGATATTCATGAATTCATCGAGTTTGCGAATAATGTCCTGCTCAGCATTGACACGATTCTCCACATCAAAATATGCCTCCCGATAAAAACTCAGGGTTGACATGCAATAACTAAAGAAGTATTCGAGACGTGCCACGGTCGCTTCGCAAAACCACTTTTCGAGTTTGATCCATTGCGCCAAAAACTTGCCAAAATAATATGTCCAATATTGGGAGCTATTGTAGTCGTCAACACGGCGAAGTGGTATTATACACAAATGGGCAAAAACCGTCAGACACTGTTCAAGATTGGTGCGAAACAAGATGGATGGCCCAACATTAACGCGCACCAAACTTGCGGCCCGATCAAGCGCGGATAGTTCTTTATTGTCCCACCAGCCGTACTTTTCGAGATGTTTTGTGAATGGGCGCAACGCCTTGTCGAGAGAGGTGTTTTTGGCAACATCACGAATATGCTTGGCGCAACTATTCAAGAAAAAGATGTAATCCACCCCCATGTGTGGGACGACAGAAAACACGGCGGCTTGTGTGTTTAATAGTTCAGCGTTCACGGCGGTACCCTCGAGTGCGTCGCAATAGGCGCGCCCATAATCAATAATCACTGGTTCCATGTCAAGACACTTGATAATATATTGTTCACCATTCTTAAATTGAAACACCCGGACACGATTTGCATCGGCACACGGCCGCATGAGAATATTCTCGATGTGTAAATCGTAATGCACAAAAGACACCGCCTCCTGCGCCATTCGGATTAGCGCGAGAACATGGCGCATCACGGGGTAAATGTGGGTGTGTAATTTGTGCCGGTGGAGTTCAATCCATTCGTGAAAGGGCGTCGCGTTGGCAATATATTCCATTTGCATCGCTTGTTTGGGGATCGATGCTGCGTCGGGTACGATCAATACATCTTCAGGGGCTTTGAGGCGCGAAATGGGCTGTGAATAAAGTGGTAGCAGCGTTGTGACATTGAGAAAATTGGGCCGCAGATGGTCCTTATTGCACACACACTGCGCCACGGTGTGTTCGTGTTGAATTACAAAGCTTATATCGCGCGCGACTTTGATAAACATGGGTTGCTCATTCGGTGATTTTATAAACCCAACAAAAGCTTGTTGACCACGACCAGTTTCGGTGAACATTTCTTGGACACAGAAGAGCATAAGCGCAGTGAAAAAAACATTGGCCGCTGTTTTTTCCTGGCTTAACAAAGAATGTATACAATTTTTATATATATGATTCACTTTATACTTGTTGCTGGCCCAACAATCACTGGCTTCATGGTGGGACTCTCACCTCTAACTACCCTCATTGGGTTTATCGCCGGTCTAGTCCTCGCCGCTGCAGCCTATACTGTATGGGGTAGTGACGCACTCGCCGCCAACAACTAAACGAATTCTAGTAGTCAGTCTCCGTATAGACAGAAATGAAGCTCCAGGATACGAGTTGGGAAATAGTTCTATTGACCCTTCCGCGGTCATCCGATTATACACGGCACTTTAGTGACAGTGACGATAACAGTGATACAGAATCTGATACCCAAAGTGAAAGTGGTGACTTTATAGTTGAACCAGACGAGTCGCCGCCGAGCACATTTACCCGGTGGCTTCACATCTTTGCGGTTGTGTTTTTTCTACTCGGATACATGGCTCTGTGTTATCGAGAAGCAGCGCGCCAGCGTGTTTGGACAAACTGAAATTCGGCCAACGCGCAACATCACAGAGAATAAAAGTTAAAATGTCAGACGATTCATGTTCGAATACAGATGATACTGCATCGGTATGCAGTGAGGCAACTATTGATGATGTATGGTATAACGATAATGATCCACTCTTTGAAGATGCGTGGACTGATGTGTGGAATGCGCGGCCGCGCCACACCCCATTGGCAGAGTATCTCGATGCGCGGCCCCTAAGTCAAGCATCACAGGACCGTAAGTGGGGTGCGACAATGCGCGACTTTAAAGCTCTACTCACACACACACGCCGCCAACGCAATACAGAGATCTTTAAGATGCGATGCCAATATCTGCGCCAGTACGAAAAGTCGCTCGAGAAAGCCCCACGCGAAGAGATATTTAGCTCCAAGATTACAATGGTTCAAGATTTGCGCAAACTCAAGATGATTGTGCCTATCTGTAAATTTGGCGAGCATTGCATGCGGCATCATTGCCAGTTGCAACACCCAACCCGGCCGCCACCCCCACAGCGCCGCCGACACCCAGCTAGCGACTTTGTAGGGTACCAGCCACCCGACAATGCCCCATATCACAAACGGATGTTAAAATCACCGCCACCCCGTATGAATATGCTTCCGCGCACAGCGCCCCCCGCAACCATTCGCCCGCGTATGCTCGTAGTCGCTGCACCAGTCGCTCCCATCCGGCATCTAGCGCCCCAAGCCGCTCCCCAAGCCGCGCCATCCCGTGGCCCACCGCGCCTTCCCCCACGTAATCCACAACCTCAATCGGATGGTTGGATCGTTGCGCGCGGACGCCCGCGTATGCTTTAAGTTTGCCGAGATTGTAAATGTTGTCCGTTGTGATTACCTCGGGGCGCCGCCCAGACCTATTTTGCGAATCGATTGATACCTTTCGCGCCAATTGTCTAGACCAAGACCTTATCGATAAGTATATCTGTATTGATGATGGTACTTCTGACGAATGGCGCGCCACCCTTGCTGCGCGTTACCCTGATATCCACTTTATCAACAAGACGGTCGACCAACGTGGACATGCCAAGAGTCTCAATATGATCCAACCTCTTCTCACCACCAAGTACATTGTGCGCCTCGAGGATGATTGGAAGTTTATTGTCCCAGGGCATTTTGTGCGCGACGCGTGTGCAATCCTCGACGAAAACGCGGATCTTGGTCAAGTCATGTTTAATAAGAATTACCAACAGCGGGCCACAGACAACCTACTCGGCGGCGCCGCGGCCACCACATCCTCTGGTCTCGAATATTTTCGCCACGAATATCTTCCAGATCCCGCTGATCATCCCGCATGGCATGCAAAGCACGGATATGGCCCATCAGTGTTGTTGACATGGCCCCATTTTTCACTCCAACCATCGGTTACCCGAGTTGCCGCCCTACTCGACACGGGTTTGTTTGGTGAAGATAGTAGTTATTTTGAGTACCAATTTGCACATCGGTATGCGGACCGTGGATGGCGCACAGCGTTTTTGCCCTCGGTAGTTTGTGAGCATACGGGGCGGCTTTTGAATGACCCCACCGGCCCCCTGAATGCCTATGATCTTTTGGGGCAAGATCACTTTGGTGCACCACCGCGCCCTCACGATCCGCAAAACGCAGTGTACAAGTATTAGAATCGTTCCCCATCCATTACAAATTTGTTTATTCGTAATGTATGTGGTCCAATAAAATATGGCTGAAGCATATCGATTACCTGAACCGACGCTTGATTGGCAGTTTGATCATCCCGAGTATAGACGTATATATGAATTACTTGAAAACGTACCAACGGCCGATTTGGCCCGATGGGCATCAGAATTTACGCCACACGCGCATTGGCGAGTGCGCAGTGATGTGATTGGAGCTATTATGACACATTGTCTTGAACGTCTTGCGATCATCGTTGGCATCCCAAACGCACGATATTTGTCGCGCGCCGAATTATTGACTGCACTGGGTAATGTACCCAATCTGAGCCAGTATGTGTTGCCGCGGGCCCCGTCTCCGCCTTCATTACTCGCGCCCCCGTCGCCACCCCGCCAGCGATTACTTGCAATTACCTACCCAGGCCCACACACACCGCCCTACGAGAATGATTGTGACCACCTCAATATATCTCCTCGGTCAATCACAGTTGCGATCCGTGAAAACCATTTGGAGTTGATTCCAGAATTGTTGCGATGCCGCGCCCCAATTGGCATGGCACTCCATGTGGCCGCGCGAGAAATGCTGTTACCGGTAGTGCACCAACTCGTTGAGGCGGGCGCCGATGTCAATGCACCGGCAGCTGATGACCATACTCCATTACATGCGGCGTGCGGTCTTTATCTACCCGGCCACCGTAGATATCTCGGTGGAGCTGGAATCGTCATGTACCTGTTGGCCAATGGCGCGAATCCGAATATGGTTGAGAGACAGGGGTGGACACCATTACACTGCGCCGTGCGAATACGCAACCTCCCAGTTATGCGTATGTTGGTCGCGGCGGGGGCTGATATTGATTCGCGAACGAATGAGCGAGTCACCCCATTAATTTGTATATGTGCGTCCGAAAACATTGATATCCAAGTGGTTCGATGGCTTCTGAACCATGGTGCCAATCCCAATTTGGCTGATTCGGGTGGCTACACGGCGTTGATGTTTGTCGCAATGTCGCCCCATGTCAATATTGCGCGTTTATTAATTCGCGCGCATGCAGATGTCAATATGCGCACCGATACCACTAATGAGAGTGCTCTTGGTCTCGCGGTCATATGGCACCACCATCGAATGGTCGCCGAATTACTGCGAGCTGGCGCAGATGTTAATCTCATCTGTACTGAATCGGGTGATACTCCGCTCATCGTGGCGTGTCAAGAGGCCAACACAGAGTGTGTCACTTACCTCTTGGATCGTGGGGCAGATGTTAATCAAACCAATGATTCCGATATTACGCCTTTGATTATGTTGGCAATGACAAGCGACGATGTTTATATTGGCACTCTTCTCATTAACGCGGGCGCCAATGTCATGGCACGAACAGTCGTTGGCGAAACCGCGTTTACAATCGCAACGCGCCACCAATTTCATTACTTGGCCACATTAATTGCTGCTCATGAACACTAGAGACTCGATGTGCGAAAAAAATACACATCAAATTTTATCTTTGTGCAAATAAATGAACAGGTGGAATGAGAGTTTTCCGGATGATAACATCTATAGCCAAAATATGGGATCAACTGATCGATATCCGAGCGCGCATACTTATAACAATGGCAGCCGCTCAGGTGCCCATACACGATTTTCGATGACTGTGGACCGTTCAATACAGTTGATTGCCCCGATTGCATTTACCAGTGCAGCAATTGGTGCGTACATTGCTATTTGTTACGTGTTTTATGTTCAACCATACGAAGTGTACCGCGCCGCGAACCCAAATGCAACCTTTTTGGAGAGTGTCAAACAAGCATACGGTGATAGACTCAGTGCATTTGTGAAGGTTTTGGCGACCCTCTTTGTTGGTGTGAGTGTGATATTGGGTTTAGTTCAAATCTACCTTGTAGGTCGCGAATAGAAGCACGCTACTCAAATATTTTATAAAAGTGATCGCGCATGCGCGCCCTTTATAAAATGGAGTTGGCTGGACTAGCTGGTTTAGAGTGGCGATTCCAAGAGTCGCGCCGCCACCAGGGTATTTGAATAATGGACGGCAATAATGTATGCAGTTTGATTGTATTGATTCATCATGTTCTTGTCTGCGCCATGTGCGAGCAGATAATCGATAACGGTGATGGTATGTTGTGTGTCGCGCCGCATTACAGCATACATCAATGGTGTCATACCATTTGAGGTTTGCGCGTTGATTGGCGCGCCAGCTTCAACCAGAGTTTGAATTATCTCAAGATTCAGATCATTTATTTGACATGCTTCGTGAAGTGGTGTCTGTGTTGTACGTGTCATCACGGGCCAACTTACAGTAACTGTATATGTGAGTGCCACATTAGCTCCCGCTGCGATCAAAGCTTTGACTATATCTAACGATTTGGCACTGATCGCAAGAGGCAATGGATAATCGAGTCCCATGTATGTTCTACATGCTTGATTTGGATCAGCCCCTTTACTCAATAGTAGTGTGACTAGTTCTTGGTGATCTGTGGCAATGGCAATTGATAATGGTGTTGCGCCAAGTGCATCTGGTATATTTACCGCAGCTTGTGAGCGTGACAACAAAACTCTGAGTATACCAATGTGACGCATACCAACACGACATGCATCGATAAGGGCTGTCGCGCCTGTATTTGTGGTTAGCTTTGTAGTATCTGCACTCGCTTCAATTAAAACCGTAACAGCTTGGAAATTGGACCTCTGCGCCGCCAAGTGCAGTGCGGTTGCACCTCTCGCATTTTGGATGTCAATGGCACCATCCCATGGCTTCGAAAGTAAGTCAGTTAATATGGATGGTGCGAGCGTCGAGTCACACGCAGCGGCATGTATTGGTGTCATTGTTGTATCTGGAGATGCATGTCTTGGATTTGCCCCGTGGATCATCAACTGTGTGACGATATCGGCGAGATTGTAAATCACGGCAAGAAACAAAACTGACCAATTTCGATCTTCGTATATGTTCGCAGAGGCATGATTCTGGAGTAGATATGTGACAATGTCTGTGCGCGTTTGCCGGGTTGCATCGGCCTCAGGTGTACTTGCTCCCTGAATTAGTTTCAAGAGGGGTCTGCCGCGGTTCTCTGAATTAACATTGGCCCCATTCTCAACCAGTAGGCGCACCATATCAAAGTTCACCTGGTCACATGCGATCGTCAATGAGTGGCCAAGAGGGATGTGTCTGCGCAAATATGTTTCGACACGATCGATTTGGTTGAGATACACCGCGTTTGTCAAGTCATTACACGCCTGTACCAACGGCTCAGAATAATAATCCAAATGTGATTGACGTATGCGAGGAGGTGTAGGTGATCGTGAGCGCAATGTTGTGGTGCTGGCGGCCCGTGATACGGAGCGCGATGCGCCGGCGAAGGGTGGAAGTAGGCCAACAGGCCTTGTCGGCCGTGATCTTGCCGATGGTGTGTGGTGTGAACTTGGTGGGCGTGGCCATACGGGGCGCGATGCGCCGGCGATGGGCGGAAGTGGAACAACAGAACTCGTGAGGCGTGACCTTGCCAAGCCTATGCGTGAATCAGCGGTGCCAGTCCGCCGTGATGTCGCGGCGGTAGCCGATGGCGTGCGACGTGAACTTACCGAGGCCGTGTGTGGTTCGGAGGCGACGGCCCACCGGGATGTCATGGAGCTGGCCGACGACATGCGCGAGTTATTAGGACTCTCCCACGGTGCGAATGAATCATCAGCAAGGGCTAACCATGATGCGCCAGATGGTGCGCGAGAGGCAGTGGGTAATTGTACAGTAATAAGACTTGGTGGTGGGGCAATCGCCAGGCGATATTGCGGCCGTGGCATTGAAGCTGTGATGGATGATACTGGCATAGATTGGAGCGCCGTGATTAATTCGAAACAAGTCATTGTTTCACAGTTTGGGATCAGCGCAGCCCTGGCACGCCCCAACATATGATGTATGACAATTTCGAGAATCAGATCATCTTGTGACATAACGTTTAGAGACTGGGGTCGGCGCCATTGCTCAATCCAGGCACGCAACACCCGGAAGTCTGTTGATTCAAACATGGTATAAATACGATAATACGCAGGATGCGCGAATGGCCAGTCGGGGGGAGTGGGGGGGAATTTAAACTCAATCGTCTCCATCTTTTATCAATGTTAAATTTGTTTGAACACATTTAACATTTACGAGGACGCGTGGATGCACTTATTCCAGCGTGGTGAATACATGGCGATCCTGTTTATCTGTCTCGATGAAATAGTGTTGCGCACAACGAAAACACACTTCGGCAACCTGATCGACCCAGAAATCATAGTACAAGATTCGCATCACATATGATTCATCTGGTAGTTTGCGCCAGGTGGTCTCGTTTTGCCACAGGGCAACCAAATCGGCTTTTTCAAAGCAAAACACAGTTGATGGGGTGGCGCTGAATGTGATATACTGCGGCATGCTGCGAATTGCGTCCCACTGTACATGTTCAAAGTTGATACAATCAAAACATTGTGTTTCTGGCGCAATAACATATGGATGGCATGGGGCCACGATGGTTCGTATATATGTAGGGTGCCACCAGGGGATTCTGGCCGCCAAGATGGCCTTGAGGATGGCGCGATATGGAGCGGCCGTATTGTGAATAATTGCGCGCAGTTGCTTCTTTGATAAACCACCCGCATCATATAGAGTAAAAATACCGTGAATACACAGAGCCAACTCCGCGACTGATCCACAGCGACGACCCAAACACCATCTATAAATTGATTGTAAATGTATATCTGGGGTCGCCGCAACGGCCAATGTTGTGCGAATAATATTCCAAAAGTGAACATATTTGCTCGCGGGACGCCCATCTGGTGGCCTATTCACAAGTCGATCAAGATATGTATACTCATCGTGATCAATTACATCTATGAGCGCGGCCAGTTGACCCGCATTCGCCAGCGTTTGCACAATTGTGTCCAGATCTTGTAGATCATAAAAATCGCAGAGAATATGAAGACATGTTTCATTGTCGTCCTTGTATATTTTTGAATAATCAAATCGCGGACTTGCGAGTAGAGCACGTGCCACGTCACGCTTCCACACCAAATCAAGATGATTGGGATTGGCGCCCCAAGTCACAAGTTGGGTAATGTACGTGGGAGCCACTGTCGCGCGCGGCAATAACTCGCGCAGAATATCGGGTACCGTGGCGATTAATGTGCGAATAAATGGTGGGTCATTCACCATAAGTTCGAGTTGGCGTCCCACCAACAGATGATACACGCAATTTTTTTCAAGTGTATATGCACACTTCGAATCGACGACGCGTTGGAATACCGTAAAGGGTGCATTCCAGGGGATCGTAATCTGTTTCAAAAGAGGATCCAATAGCTGTGTGTCAATTTCAAGGTGGGTGCGAGGCACAATCGTGCAAATCGTATCGAGCACATCAGGATGATTAATCGTAAACCGTGCATCGATTAACCGCCGCGCCACTTGTTTATAGAGACTAATTTGACAACAACTAGCAAAAACATCATTGTCACACATGTACCAGGCAAGGGCGACATCGCGCAGTTGTTGCCCCACCCACAGTAATAATGTCCCATTATACTTGCTATTCCAGGATGAGTGTTGCTCACAGAGTTGGCCGCGATCGAGCAGATAAAAAAGTTGATCTATACGGCCAATCGTGATCAACGCAAAGGGAAGGGGCATCCCCGCGAGACCAAGTGCGACAAAGTGACTGTCAGATGTGATTACTTCAGTTATGGGTTCATTGTGTGGACGCTTAGTGTAATCTATATCGACAAGGTATTTAATTAAATCGTGGGTCTCCATTTGTCATGTGTCATGTGGCGGCGCACGTGTAATTCTATTTTTTGACTTTGCGCATGCGCTTCTTGACCAGGATAGCACCGATAAGTAAAACAAATACACCTGCACCAGCGGCTATTGCCCATATTGGTATGCCCATTATGTCGGATGGAATCATCGTGAGTACAGATTCTAAGGGTGATGCTGGTGGGGCTGCGGCTACGGGCACCGGCGGCGGTCTCGCGACTGGTGTGGGGAGGGCCACAGTGGGTGTGGGTGTGGCTGCGGCCGTGGCTGGTGTGGGCGCAGCGACGGTTGGGGTTGGGGCGACCACTGGTGCGGGGAGGGCCACAGTGGGTTTGGGTGTGGCTGCGGCCGTGGCTGGTGTGGGCGCAGCGATGGTTGGGGTTGGGGCGACCACTGGTGCGGGCGCTGTTGGTTTGACTGCGTTGGTCACTGGAGCTGCCGCTATGGGGACCACTGGGATTGCGGCTGACGGAATTGGCATTATCGGCAGGGTATAATGGCTTGGAGCGCCTGTATTCATCGCAAGCGTCCCAGGTGCTCGTGTGAGACCATTACACGTATATCGATACAGATTACTTTGCCACTGTGTGTCCCATGAAGCTGCAATAGCCGGTGACCCAATAGATGTATACGTGCCATTTGATACTCTGTAGACAGTTGGATTTGTTGGCCCATCCTCCAGGCACTGAACCAGTTCACCATCCATAAATGTGGCCGTGTAAGCATCCTTTGCCAGTCTATTCAGGCATGGCACACTCACAACATTCTTTTGCCAATTGGGATCGACAGCGGCCGCGTGTGCGGCAGATGCCATGACGTGTAATTTTCCATTTTGAATTTGATATACCCACCCACTATTTTCTTCGCTACAACGGACAAGTGCACTCTCGGACATTTATTTGTATGATAAATTAATCAAATGTAACTAGATTATTGATGCGTTGTTTTGGTGGGTGTGCAGGGTCACCTGATGGTCTAGGTGGTTGGTCAGAGAAGGTATAGTTGGTCTTCACGGGCTTATCACTAGAGCATAGACCATCCATAACATGCGCAGAGAGTGAAGCAAGTTGGGCCTCGAAACTGCGCTCAGAGAGATCATAGGCCTTGACGACTCGGAGCGGGTCGATGTCGAGTAATTTCTTTAGTACGGCGGTTGGGTCGGCGACTACATCATTCCAAAAGTCGGCGTTTGTGCGTAACAGTATGATAAGTAGTGCCATATATCGAAACGTATTTATGTTGGAAGTTTGCCGACTATCGAAAATCTGTTCAACGATTTTTGACATTTTAGTAACCTCTTCATTCGAAAAGGAATCTATTGCTGCATGTGAGGATGTCATGGTAAGTTGACCATCTTTCATCGCACCCTTAACATTGACAGGGGGCACCGCGTCAGTAAAAATCTCACCGATGATTCTATTACGTGTTTCAATGGCAACCTTCTCAAACGCATCGGCTGGTGTTTTAATACTGGTGCACCGTATATTACTGGGATGGGTTTGCCGGCGCCTGTCTAAAATGTCTTGAGAGGCGACAAGTATGTTACTTGGCCCAACTGTTGGTCGTGTTAAATGTGGATAATGCGGCAGTTGATTCGAACCTGGTTGTTTAGTTGAAACTGGACGGCTATCCGAAGCTGGTTGGATACTGGAAGCTATCGAGGCGAGTGATGCATTTGAGTCTGTGCGTTTCAACGCAGTGGGTATCTTGGAGTCTAAACGGGGAGACCGGAGTGTTGACACGTCGGCGCCTGAAGGTTGATATTTACTTGATGACACACTGGGTATTGGCGCATTAGATTGCGCTTGATCTGTGGTGGCGAGGTTGGTGGATAGCCCACCAAGTGCAGTGGGTGGAGGTGATTGAGTGGCCCAAGCAGTCCGCGGCGAACTTAACGGGTGTGGCCGACCTGGTGCAGCTGATAATTGTATCTCATCCTCGGGTATAGGTGATACTGATGGCTTGTGTATGGCTGGTGGGTGGTGCGGTTGTACCCAAGGTGGAGGCGGACTATGTGGAGATAACGGGCGCTGATTCGAGTGCGGCGTATATGTGGTTGTGTGGGTGTTGAGAGATTCTTGGGGTAATGTTTGTGTCGCGGGCGAGCTAGATAGAGTAGCTGGAGGTATATGGGTTATGGGGTCAGAGGCGCCAATTCGCGCCTGGTCCTCTGGCGCGGTCGATGTCTCGCTCGAAGTTGAAGTGGTTGAACCCATCGCTGGAAGCGCTATTAACGCTGTATTGAGGTGGCCACTAGATGAATCGACGCTTGGTGGTTGTACGCCACGTGGTATAGAGCTGCGTCGAGATGAGTGTAAATCTTGTGTTGTGAGGGTATTAAAAGGCCGCTCGTGGAACATCCCATGCCAGGTATCATACGGAAGAGTCGCGACGCAAATATTATTTCGCTCGTCACTATATGTAATAATCAAGGCATATGTTTCGACCTCGTTAGTGAAATGTGATACTGACACCAGCCCACACGGGTCAGGGTTAAGTGCCCCATCGATGGTGAAAAAATCCGTTATATTAATTATGTGCATCGTTATCGGATCGAACTGATATATAAACATGAATTGACGCCCCGCCGGTGACCGCGCAACCCCGACTGCGACTGTGAGCTTCAATTGCGGCAAGTAAATCGCCGTGGTTCGTGGTTTTATGGTCAAACCAAGACTCGTACACGCGGCCGCGATTTCTGGCGTCGGGATGGTGATGGCATTCACCTGGGGGCCACAATCATCTACACTGAGTACCCCAACCGTGAAGTCTGGTACGATTGTTTCGGTAAAATATAACCGTAATGACCCTTGCGGTGTCCACCCTGACCACCAGGCTACATTGTCTTTGACACATGTTGCAACCGCGGCGCAAAGTGTAGGTTTAGGGTCTGTTCGTACGTCCACCTTCGTTGTCTTCAAATCCACGTCAACCCGAGTCAGAGCAGGCGCTAATCCATTACTACATGTGGACGATTGTACAAGATATACGAATAAGAGTTGTTTGCGCACCGAGGAGTCACCCGACTTAGTCACATCGAGGATACTAACTTGCTTGCCTTGAATCTTGCCGGGGAGGCGATGTACTTGTGCTTTCGCCGAATCATCTGTATCAATTAGGGCCAAGTGTGTCTCATTTGCCATCCAATATGTTAACAAAAATAAATTGTCCTTGAGGTGAACAATTGCCGGTGTGGCTACAGGGCTGTTATTCGGGTTGATTAAATGTTTATCGATTTCGCCAACGGTGATTGAGCCTGTCATTTTATTGACCTGGAAAAAACGAATTGGTCATTTCTAAACAAGCTAACGAGTATAAAGGATGTTGTTACCCCTCTTCGCTGATCTGTTGGCCCGTGGTGGCCTCCCAGACGAATCGCTGATCGAAATTCTAAACAAGTATTGGATTATCGCGTCACCCTTCTTTGATTGCCCCGTGACGACAATCTTGTCACAATTGACCACACACACCACCATCACAGACCAAGAATGTATATATCTACTTCGTGTCTGCCCGCAACTGCGCGTTCGCGATCTCATTGCGTGGTTAATTGCGCACAAGCTCCCACTCTCGGCACATGCGCGGCAACTTTGTATCTTGCGCACATCTCCAGACAGTCTACCGGTACTGTGTCCATCACTTTCGTTGGATCCCATCGATCGTCGCCTTGCACTGGAGAGATGTTATCGCATGGATAGTCTCGCCCGGCTTGCGGCCGTACTGATGCCACTGAGTAGCAACGAACGCAAATATATTATTGTCAATGCGAGTGCGCGGAATCAAATCATACACTTTGTATCTCATGTCTTTTATGAACTTTTCTCATATGAAGAAGGTCATCAACTTGTGAGCCTTAATGCATCGCCGCGGCATATTATCCCAATCTATCACTTATTACCACCCATTATACGCCACCGATGTGTCAAACTGAAGATGCCACGCATACCAGATTCGCTGTGCTTATATGATAATGAGGCGTTACGCGCATTTTGTGAGAATGCAACCGTTGACTTTGCCTCTCTGTCATTCTATGACATAAGCCGCTGTTTCCCCTTTCTTTCACGCAGTCAAATAACACATGTTCTAACGTTGCCGCAAACCCGGTTTAAACTCAAACATCTTCAACCGGTCAAAAGTAAACTTCTCAGATGCCTTACCCCGACCTGGTCCTCTCACGATATTATCCGGTGTGTTGCCCGCTATCACAAAAAATTGACACCCGCCGAGGTTCAGCTCGCATTTAATCTCGTTGCAACACCGCTGATCCCAGAACTGGTACGCCATATACGCGTCTCATCACCCGAGCTTAATAGGCTTATTCTCGCGCGCCATGACGAAATCGATCTATGCGCTGTGTTGCCCATATTTTCAACTTATTCACACTTACTCGAGGTATGTCCGCAAAATCACATCTACCAAGTATTTTCGGCCATTAAAGGACCCTCATTGACGGCACGCTATATTACGCTTATTAGAGCATATATTCCGACTGTGCGTCTCTTGGCTATTGATTTAGAATCATCCATGACATATGAGGAGCGAGTAATAATTGCGCGGCGATTAAGTCGCGCGGATCCGGCGAGCCCAGAAGTGTCTCATTTACACCATCCATGCCATAATTGTCGCGAGTCACTTGCATAGGACGCGCTCAGGTCGCTTATATCAGTGAGTAAATGTGGCACTTGATGTCAATGTGGACACCACGACACCACACAACTATTCTATATGCTTTTCAAAAAGTTTATAGAATATAGACACGAGATGACACCACGACACCACACACCTATTCTATATACTTTTCAAAATGTTTATAGAATATAGACACGACATGTCGTCCGTTCATTAATCGTTAACAATCTCTCAAATTACGGGTGATTGTTCCGTTTTCTGACCCCAAATGAACGTATAGGGTGAAATAACCCGTTTAAAACGAGCCCTTTCATCAAGATATTTTTGCC
>Ga0073936_10001375_pt1 | contig 37487 bp, 32 predicted proteins | sample AliMusrvi5mmetaG_FD_87041 | JGI IMG/M metagenome (GOLD analysis project Ga0073936, IMG submission 87041) | Freshwater lake bacterial and archeal communities from Alinen Mustajarvi, Finland, to study Microbial Dark Matter (Phase II) - Alinen... | ecosystem: Environmental > Aquatic > Freshwater >...
CTGTCCTTGGCTCATACCCTTACTCTTCGACGGTGGACGCAAATCTCCTTGGTATTTTTAGCCTGATCAGCGATATTTTACGAGAAAAGACCGATGCCAGACTTTATCCGCGGGCTGCTAGGTAACCGCTTCATGGATCAAATGACGCCAGTTGAGCTTTTTTCCGCCCTGGGTGCAAAAAACACGGCCTCCAGCGATGTCAGTGGCGCCGTGTTGGGCCAACTCAACGGCCTTTCCGCGGCACCCTCCGTGTGGACCCCGGAGCAGCAGTCGCAGATCGTCGCGCTGGAAGCCTTGCGCAACCTCAAAGACGCCAACTGGAAAATAACCATTCAATATAAGTCGGAATGGGAAGTCGATCCGAAAATATGCGGATGCAATTGGTTGTATGACGTTTACACCCGTACTCTCTCCGCCCTCGTCACCCCAGAACCGCCGGAAATCCTTCCCCTGGGCAGCAACCGAAAGACGTTGGATGCCCAGCATACCATTCTCACCAATCTTCGCGACACCCTGGATTTGCAATCGCTGTTGCCGCATATGAGTGAGATGATGTCCTGGGCCGGCTTCTGTACGGTCAAAGTCGTCTGGTCTGACCACCTGCAACAACCGACTCCGGTGGTGTGGGAAGATCAACCCGGCTATTATGCGTTTGTCGAGCATCCGCTGGGTGACCCCGCCTTCACCTCGGCAATACAGTTCTGGTTCCCGCTTGTCTCCAGCGTCAAGGTGAATAATACGTCCGTCACCAAGCTGTACTACTGCTGTGAGCGGCAATCACTGCGCACCGATGCGGCCGGCGCCATCACCGGGATTGATATTCGCTATACCGCCTATACCACCAACGACGCGCGCATGCCGACAACGACTTCGGTCCCCTTCGCCGCCATTTGGCCCACGGCAACGCCCCCACAGGACGCCTATCTCGCTGGGATCACCACCCTCCTCGGGTATCGGCTCACCAATGTCACCGGCGCAACCGACTACACCCCCGCGCTACGCTCGTTGCAGGAAAATTGGATTCTGCTCAATACCCAAAGAATGGTCGTGGTGAAAATCATGGAAACCCCCATGATGTCGGCGCCGGCGGATTACGTTGATCCCACCACCGGACGTTTGCGGGATGGTTATAACCTGACGATTCGGCAAAATGGCGAGCAGTCCAGCGGTATTGAACTCAATAGCTGGAACGGGGGATTACGCGATAGCGCCACACAGGAAGATATTCTTCTCAAGCAGATGTATTTGCATGTGCCGCTGAGTCCGGTGTTGCTCGGAGGTGGGGAAGTCGGCGCCAATGAGAGCGGCGTCTCCCGCGCCTTGGCATTACATCAATCCACGGTGGCTATCAAGAGCCGTCGCGCCATCCTCAATCGGGCCATCACCTGGTTGTTGAAACAAGCGATGGCGCTCATGAACTATTACCGCACCGTCTCGGTTCCCGCGCCCGCAGCCCTCCAACTCAACTGGGCGGCGGTATTGCCCACCGATGAATTGGATCAGAACAACCTGCAAATGTCCGAGCGTCAACAATTGCTCGCGGAATACAAGAGCGGTGTGCGCTCACTCCAGGATGTGGTGTCCCGTCTCCAGGATACCGAAGCCAATATCACCCTTGAACTGATTCGCTTGGGCGTGTATCACTCCGATGATTCGGCCCAAACCGCCCAAGCCGCTGAACCGCCCCAACCGGCGGATACCAACGCGTAGATCGCTTGCGCAAGTGATCTCCGCCCCCTACGCCTGACTGTGCGCAACAGTCTATTTCGCTTTGCCATGCGTAATTGGCACTTCCGGCCCATCCCCGCAACAGATGAGGAGTTCCTATGCCCACTGAAATCAAAGGTGTCCTCCACTACTCCAAAGAGGAAGTAGACACCGCCACGACCGCCGCGGTCAAGGATGTCAAAACCAAGCTGACGACCAAGTACGATGCACAGATCAGCGAACTCACCGGGAAATTGACGACCCTGGAAACGAAAGCCCAGGCCGCCGATGCCCTCCAGACGAAAGTCGCGGAATTAGAAACGGCCTATAGCGGGCAACTGCGCACGTCGCAGATCACTACCGCCGCCCGTGCCGCCGGTATTCCCGATGCACTGATTACCTCACTCGTGCTGAATCACAAAGCCATCGACACCCTTGACCTCAGTCAGGACGGCGCCCTCAACGACTTCCTGACCCCGTTCAAGGCATTGGGCACAGCCACTCCAACCACGCAGACGCAGCCAACGCAAACCGCCGGCGTCTCCGGGTCCCCCACCGGAGGCACGAAAACCGCCTATACCGTCAAGGAAGTCGAAGCGTTCATTCAGGCGGATCCTCATTGGCTCGATGACGCCGGCAATAAAGCCCTTGCCGGAGCTGCTATGCGTAACGGCTAACACCTCCCCGCTCGCGGAGGTGTAGCGGATACCCCCACATCTCACCATAAAGGAATTACGCACATGGCGTTCACTTTCTCACAAGTCTATTACAGCAACGTGCTCCTGCGGCAGTTGCGCACCAAGCTGGTATTTGGCAAAGTGGCCAGTTACAACCAAACCGTTGGGCAGATTGTCCGCGGTGGATCGGTCCAGGTATTGACTCCCTCGGCCGTCGCGACGGCTCCCTATGCCGGCAGCCTGTCCTTCACGTCGATCACCGCCGCCCCCACGACAGTGACGATCTCCGAAACCACCAGTTTCGCGCTGGAACTGTCGGCGGTCAGCGCCGCGGCCATTACCCCGGAACTGGAGCAAGGCGCCGTGGAAAACACCATCGACGATGGCGCGTACCGCATGGCCAAGGACATCGACAATTACATCGCGTCCTTGTATGTCAACGCCGGCGATACCTTCACCTGGTCGGCGGCGCTTGACGAGAGCAATATCCTGAAATTCGTCGGGCAAGTGCGCGACCGCCTGGAACTGATCGGCGCCTTGGGCCAGGATAGCTGGCTGGTGTTGCCCTCCGTCTGCGGTTCCATCCTGTCGAACGCCACCGCGAAACTCTACCACACCGATGTCACCGGTGCCACCGCCGATGTCGGCGCGGGCCTGGTCACCCAGTTTATGGGACTGAACATTTTCACCTCCCCCGCCGTAGTCACCAGCACAACGCCCGCCGGTTATAACGTCATGTATGGCGGTCGAAATGGACTGGGTTGCGCCATGAGCCTCAGCAAGCTGACCTATGACGATCTGTGGCCAGTGGCGCATGGGACCGGTGTCGCCGGCCTGACGATCTTCGGCGCCGCCGCGGTGCAGCCGTCGGCCCTGGGGTCGCTGGAAATCACCGTCGCCTAAGTCCCTCACTCCTCCAGTCTCCGACCGGTCATCGGAGTCAAAGCCGACCTCGGCGGCAGGAGGACTCTTCCGTCTGGATGGTGCCCATGTCTACCACACCGCTTGTCCCGCTGCTCGTGGTTGATCCCACGTTTACCGCGCCACAATCCACACCCCCACCGGCCTACAACAGCTATATCACCTTGGCGGATGCGCAGGCATACTGGCACACCGATCCACGCGATGGCGTGACGGAGCTACTCGCCTTGGATGACGATGCCATCAGCCGCTACCTCATTCAGGCATTCCGACGCTTGGAGCGGTTGTACTATCAGGGACGCGCCACGCTTCCCACCTGGCAACAGACACGGTGGCCACGGTATAGCGTCGTCAATTTGCAAGGGTGGGTGTATGACGCTCATAGCTTGCCGGTGCCCCTGTTATGGGCGCAAGCTGAAGAAGCGCTATGGATCTTTTTGCATGACACCACCATCACTCAGCGGCTCGTTGATCAGCAGACCGGAGTCATTCTCACCCGGATAGGTGAGGCCGAACAACGGTATGCCGCACAATCCGACACCACCACAGCCACGCATGTGCTCTGGAGTCCCGATGCCTATCGGCTGATCAGTCATACCCTACTCACTGGCGTCCAGAATCAAAGCGTCGGCAACTGGGCTTTCCCCTCTCGTCTGTTTTAGAGGTTCTTCTCGATGGCCCGTCTCGCAAAAACCTCCCAATTTGCCCACCTCTTCAAAGATGAAGTGACAATCACCCCGGCGGCCGCGGTGGATCGTCTTGGGCACAAGACACCGGGTACCAGCTATCCCGTGTCATGCCGCTTTGACACCAGCTACTCCGAAACGATCACCGTCAACGGCGCCGCTCAGCAAGCCCGCGCGCTGATGTTCGCCCCCGCAACACTCACCCTGGGCAATGAAGATACGATTAACGCTGATGGCATTGACTACCAAATCGCCCAAGTCAAGCGCGCCTGCAACACCCTGGGTGTGACCGACCATCTTGAAGTCACGTGTGTGTAACGATGTCCTTCCTTGCGCTCAATTTTGGCATGGATACCAGCGCCTTCGAGAAAGCCATCTCCGATCAACTGGCGCATCTGCAGCACGCCGTGCCCGCGGCGGAACAGGCGATGGCGGCCCATATCGCCGGCAGTGAACAGGACACCGTACCCGTCGTCAGCGGCGCACTCCGGGATTCCATCCATACTGACGGCAATCAGGTCATCGCCGACGCGCCCCATGCCGTCATCGTCGAAACCACGGAAGGCCACCCCGGATTCGGATTTGCCGAACGCGCCCTAGAGCACGCCCTCCCCGATTTAGCCGGCATTGCCGCGGAGCATCTCCATCATGGCTAGCACGACCCCCGTACCCGTCTATACGCTGCTGGAAGAAATCGCCGACGGCTTTACCGCGCTTGGTTTGGGCTGGGGTGATAGAGTGGATCTGAACATTGCCCAGGTCCCCGGCGCCGATTGCACGGTGATCTCCCCACTCTCCGGCAGCGCCCATCCCGATGTTCGCGCCTATTTCTGGCAAACCACGCAAATAGCGATCTATCACCACGACCAGGCGACCGCCCTCACCCGCGCCCAACAGACCCAGGACACCTTCCTCAGCGCCTTCGCCGGCATGGACGGCACCCGCCCGCAATGGCTCCTCCCTCACTTCCGCGCCACGAAAGTCGATATCAGCCCCTACGACTACACTGGCACCTTCGGCGAAGGACAGACCGCACAAAATGCCCCCGCGCGGCAACTCCACAAATACCGGCTGACCCTCCGCGCCCTTTGGGTTCGCACCAGTTAACCTTTCGAGCTAGTACCCCTCCGAGAATCGACCCACTCTACCTTGCAAGGACTTACTCTCATGGCAAATCAAAAATACACATTGCGCGACGTAAGCGTGTTTGTGATGACCACGCCCGGCACCACGCCGGTCTACAGCGAAATCGCCTGTGACAACATCACCCTCTCCAACGCGCGCGAAAGCGCCGATGTCACCGATCTCCGTTCCAGCGGACGCGAGTATATTCCGATTTTCTCGAACAAAACCTTGGAATTCGAGTATCTTCGTCTGTTCGACTCCGAGACCGGGGTGGAAGATACCGCCCAGGCGACGTTGGGCACTGCGTCCGACACGCCCGGCGGCGGCGGCTTTGCCAGCTTCAAGGTGCTGGCGCCCGGCGGCAACTACACCACCTTTGATGGCGTCGTGGCGCTGAATCCGATTTCCGCCGGTGGGATCACCGATGGGTTGAAGGCGCGCTGCACCGTCACCGGCATCAAGAACATCCTCAAAGTCACCCCGACCGCCTAACCGCTATGGCTAGTACCCATCCTGGGTACAGGACGTACCGAGCTAGTACCCATCCTGGGTACAGGATGTACCAGGCTTCTGCCGTTGAGCCCGCCTGGTCGAATCAGCGGCAAATTTTTCACTACCGAGGGAACCATGAAGAATATCACCCAGTATCTGCGCTCGCGGAAACAAGAGCCACTCTACATCAGCCTGTTGGAGACGACCTACACGGTTGCGCCATCCCCGCCCGCGATTGTGGGTATTTGCGTTGCGGCCCTGGAGTCGGATGGGAACCTGTCGCAGACGGAGCGCATTACGCTCATTCGGCAAGCCATCGAGGCGATCTTCGGCGCCGGTGCGTTCGATACGCTGATCCCCCATCTCCCCGCCGATGAATTGACCCTACTGCTCTACTATGCCCTGAGTGGGTATAACGATGATCTCCTGGCTAGTTGGGATCAGCAGAGCACTACGCCAGCGAGCGCCGAGGGAAACGCACCGGATTCGGCTGGAGAGACATCGGCGAGTATTGGGGACTCCTCCGCGCCGATCTCCGACGCGAATACGGCCTTGACCTCGACCGCGACCTCGACGCCCTAACGTGTGATCAACTAATTACCTACATTGCCGGATTATCCGGCGACTCGCGCTTCATGACGGTGCTGTCACCCGATTCCCCGTCCGCTGACCCCTCGACGGATGCCGCAACCACCTTGAGCGGCGCGTCTGCCCTCACTGCCTTCTAATGCTGGAGCCTCCTATGCCCGATGTCGATGCCGGCACTGTCATTGTTCACGCCCAACTCGATACGCAGCAATTCCGCGCCAATTTCCTGGACCTCTCCACCCGCATGGAGAAATTCCAGCGGGACACCCGGGCGAAAACGCTGGAAATGAACGACGCCTTTCGTCGGGTCCATGAGACGATCCGCGGACTGGGCGCCGTCGTCGGCTTAGGCGAACTCAGCCGCGAAATCATCACCATCACGGCCAATGCTCAGCAAGCCGAGGTGGTGATGACGCATTTCCTGGGATCAACCACCGCGGCGCAAAGCTTGGCGGCGGGATTACGGGATATCGGGGTGGCAACCGGCCAATCCGTCCCCGGCCTCGATATGATGGCCCGGCAGATGACGGCACTCGGTACGTCCCAAGCGGGAATCCGTGGCCTGGCCCACGCTATCGGGGAAATGTCGGCAGCCGTCCCCACCTGGGGGCAAGCCTTTCAAGGATTCGCCCAAACCGTGATGGCGATGCCGGAAGTCTCGGGACGGGCGTTTCAGCAACTCGCCCGGCAAGGCGTTCCGGTCTATCAATGGTACGCCCAACAGAAAGGCATCACGCCCGAAGAGACGCAAATGCTGTCGCGCCGTCCGGGCGGATTACCGGAACGGGGTGAAGCCCTTATCAATACCCTGGTCGCCGGCTCGGAGAAGAATCTCGATTTCATTGCCGAAAAGCTCTCGGATAACACCCTCGGCGGGCAAATCCGCAAACTGGGCCAGCAGTTTGAAGAATTGGGCTTAAAGCTCGGGAACGCCATGCTTCCGGTGCTGACGAAGATCGTCACCGCGATACAGAGTATGGTCGGCTGGGTTGGCAAACTCTCTTCCAGCACGATGGCTTCCGTGGCCGAAACCGCACTGGCCTTCCCCGTCTATCGCCTCGGGCAACATTACTATGGCGCCGCGAAAGCGCATTTTCAGACGTATCGTGCCGCGCAAGGCGCCGGGTATCAGCAGCAGTTCGATGAATGGATGGATGATCAACGCCGGGCGAAGCTAGCCCAGCAACATGGCCATCTCGACGTATTCGATGATGAGATAGGGTCTACGCATGGACTCCGGCTGGAGGATATTCCGCGCTACCATGGCGTGCAAGAAGGCGGGTATACTACCCCAACGGGGGAACTGATCCACGACGGATCGGCGCACTTCTATCCACTCTCGTCACGTGAACGCAGCTATCAGGGGCAATACGGTCTGGCGCCATCGGCCTTTACCGGTGTCGAGCGCGAATTCCAGCATGCGACCGGCGCCGTCCAGGATGATTGGGGCCGCTTCAAAAATGCCATCCGTTCCGTAGGGCCGGCACTCACCGAAACCTTCACCGGCGCCACGGCGCGCTGTCGAGAGTTTGGCGCCGCCTGTCGCATGTCGGGCAGTATCCTGGGCACGTTGCGCCTCTCGGGGGCGGTCATTGGTCCCGTGCTGGCCGGTGCCTTTAATGCCGCGGCCTTCAGCGTGAAAGCCCTGGCGGTCGCGATTGGCTCGCTTGCGGTGGAATTTGCCCCGCTGCTGGCCTTTTTCGCGTTCATGAACGGTATCCACTTCACCGCCTTCGGTCATAAGGTGGATATTGCCGGGTATAACGATACGCAGGAAGCCGAACAACAGGCCAAGGATGCCCAGGCGCAGGAAGCGGAATTCACGCAGCGGGTTGCCCAACGCAAAAAGGGCATAGCCGAAGCGACCGCGTCCGCCAAAGAATTCGGGATGACCTATGCGCAAGCATTGGCCGCCGGGCAGAAGATCGGCTTATCGTCGACCGATGCCGTCGATCAGTGGAAGATCGCCCTGGAATATATCGCCAAACTCACCGCGGCGAAAAAAGAGATGGCGCAATTCGGCGGTTGGATTCAGATCGGCGATATCTCCGCTGTCAAAGACACCATCAAATTCCTGGAAAGCCACGTCCGCGACCTCCAGCAGACCTTGGGCAACACCGCCCCCACAGACCCGAAATATCAGCAACTCCAAGGTGATGTCTCCCTCTACAGCGGGCGTCTCGCGGTGCTGAAAGGCATCTATGACGAGTTGGCCGCGTCGACCGTGCGTGCCGCGGATCGCCAGCGGGATTATGCCAAATCGCTGCTGGGCCTGGCTGGGACGCATGGGATCGATAGGGCGCAACTTGACACCGTGCGCGCCCGCTTGACCGGCGCCTACGAACCCCGCGAACGGATCGATGTCCAGACGCAACTGGCGCAACAACAACTCACGGTCAATAGCTATGCCCGGGAACTGCACCTGCTCGACACCAATAACAATGCGTTGGCCGCGGCGAGTCAGGAATTGAAAGCTCACACGATTCTGCAAGCGGAATATGACGAGCGAGTCAAAACCATTAATGCAGATTATGACCTCGGCATCACGAAACTTCGCCAGCGCACGCAGCTTGAGCAGGAACACCTCACGACCGCCGGTGTCACGGCCCAGCAGGCCCAACGCCTGCGCGAGATGGATCAGAATGCCGGGTTGGCGCAACTCCGCGCCCGTCTGGACGCCCAACGGCAATCCTCCGATTTGGTCGACCAGGAATACGATACCCGACAGGCCATTCATCGGCTGGGATCAATGACCGGACTCAACACCGGTGAACGCGCCCGGCAACAGACTGCCTTGGCATATGACCAGCAGACCGCCGCGGCGCATGATAGCGCGCTGGTTGACCAGGGGCAAGCAGAACTCCGGTGGGCCTATCTCCTGGCGCACGCCAAAACCGACTATGCGCGGCAAAGCCTCCAATACCAGCACGACGCCGAACTACAGGATATCAACACCACGTTGAATCACCGGCTGCATGCCATCGACGCGGAAAAGCTCGCGCGGCTGCAGGCCCTCGATGTCGCCTATCGCGCAGAGACCGAGCACATCGATCTCACCCGCGTCCAACAGGATACCGGCACCTCCGGCACCCGCCGCGCGGAAGACCTCAGCACGACCCTGAACCGCTTCCCACAACGCGCGTGGGGATCCATTTTAGGCGGCGGGTACAAAGAGCAAGTTGACGCCCTGTTCCAATTGCAGGATGCCCAGAAGAAGTATGCCCGCGAGAAAGCCGATGCTGAACGGGCTGCCGCACGGCAGGCGGATGATCTCACCCGCGCCGGCGCCGGTCCCGATGCCCTTGCCAAGGTGTGGACCGATCTCACCGATAAGCTCGATGCGCTGAAATACGACCTGGCGAACACCGGCCTCGATGTCCAACTGAAGATCAACGAAAGCTCCTGGAACCTCTATAAGCAGCGGATGACGGATATCGTCTCTTCTCCGCTCTTCAACAAGGCGATGGGGCATTGGTTCGGACTCGGCATGGCCGTCAATGAGCGCTACACCCCGAAACTGAGCTATCCCGGCGCTCCGACGTTGAGCTATCCGATGGCCCCCACGCCGTATGGCGCCGGCAATCAACCCGACAAGCCGGCCACCTTGGTCCTCAAGGTGGATAAAGGATTGATTGTCGACCAGGTAGATGGGCAGATGAACATCCGCATCGAGCAGTTGGCCGGCGCGCTTAATTACCAGTAAACATGAGATACTTTGTAACCTATTATGTCACCGTGAAAGTGTATGACCAGCACACCGGGAAGTATCTCGGAGGCTGGTACTACCCCGACCTCACGAATACGGGTCTATACTCTATCCCCGATAACTGGGGGGTATCCATGCCGACGGGTTTTCGTTTCTGTCGGGTAGGGACTGAGTTTTTTGAGAGTCAACCCAGGTTCTCAAGTGGTAACCCCAATGTCTATAGTGCGAATTTAACCGGACAGTTTGGGAAGACCCTCCAACTCACCCGTCACGGGCAGACGGTCTATCCGGTGGACCTCTGTGCCAGTGCGGATAATACCACCTTGAGCGCCGTGACCTATGGGGCTGACCCGCATAACATGTATTACCATTGGGGTCGTTATCGGGTGGATGGATCAGTCATCAATGATGATATCACCTATTTCCCCGGCTATACCGCACTGAGTTGGAGTTTGTGTGAACGCAGTGATGGCCTGGGACTCACGAAGATAGCATCCTATGCCCAGTTTTCTGATGATTTTGCGGTACAAAAAGCGAGATATTTGATTAACCCACATTCACTAATTTCATCCTACTCTGATGATAATGACTATCAAGTGGTCGTCGGCGATGATGGCAATTTCTATGGTAGTTTCGATTATGGCGTCTTCACGGTCAGCCCCACTGGAACATATAGCACGGTCTTAGATATCAGTAGCGAAACATTTACCGTGAAAGGATTTCCCGGCACCTTTTCCCATAGCGATCTGCAGACCCACGTTGGTGGGTTGCATGTCCACAGTCAGAATGATATCTATCTCTGTCGCGCCACCTATTGCCATAATTCCCCCTTCGGCGGTGGATGTGTCACCCGCTATCTCAATGGTAAGCCGGTCTGCACCTATCAGGACCCGACCGCGCAGGCTCCCCTTCCCCCCATGGATCACAGTTGGGATATACCGGTTCGTTGCATTAGTTACGACAGTGGCACAAAACAATATCCCCAACAGCGCCTGTATGTGCTGACCATTGCCTTTGCCATTCCCACTCCGCTGCCCCCGCCCATTATCCCGCCGACACCCGGCAATGGCAAACAACTGAAAACGCTCGTGGATCGGATGGGCTTTTACCATGTGGTCTTCACCAATGCCAACGGCATGGTCTGCCACCAAGATGGGATACCCGGTCAGGCGCTCAATCCGGTACAGATCCTCACCCCCGGCGATTACCCGGATATCGCTGAGCAACCGGACGGCATCCTTGTGATTGTCTTCAGCGATACGCAGGATGTGACCCACGCATTACACTCCCCGGATGGGGGAAAGACCTGGAGTTAACCGTATGGCGGGCATGAAAGTACTACGCATGGGGCAAGTCTGGTTGATCCGCTGGCACGCGGGCAATGTCCTCTCCCAAGTCGGCTCCGCGGCGGAAGCTATTGCCTTTCCTGCCTTGACCCAACCACCCCTGGATGGCTGTGAAGATAAATCGGGCAACCTCATTATCACCCTCCAGGATGTCAACGACACCCTTATCCGCTATCAATCCAGTGACAATGGCCTTACCTGGACGGTGCTCCCCTAATGATCAATCACACCAACGCCAGCTTCTTTCTTGGACCGCGCACCAACATCCCGCTGCAGGATTTGCCGGGGTGGGCGCATTTTTTCACCCCGCAGGAATTGTGGAACGAGCAATTTCGCGCCGGCGCCAGCATCACCGGGCTGATGTGCAGTGAAGAACTCCAATGCCTGATGTTGGAACCCAGCGCCGCCAGCCTGTATACCACGAATATGTCCCTCAGTAATGTGAAGATCGTTGCCGGCACCTGGTCTGATGACGCCCATCCCGATGGCCCGGATAAGCCGTCCTGGCTCTACTGCCGTGTCGCCGATAGTAATGATGGCATTCAGTCCAAACATGCCTTACCAGCGAATCCGACGATCTTCCTGTGGATTAACCGGCATCCCCTCCCACAAGAAAACGATGACCGCAATTGGAAACTCTATGTTGGCGGCGAAAAAGGCTTTACCCTGACCTGGGGCACCAAAATCAAACCCACCGTCGTCACCCCGGATGGCATCACCCACACCCTGTTCCTTGATTTTGACGAGTATCAGCAGTACTTCCAAACCCTCGAAATGAGCCTCAAAATCTTTGTGGATGGCGATCGGATCCTTCTCTATAGCAACCTCTGGAACAAGCCGTGGATTATCTATACCCAGGATGGCAGTGCCTGGAATATCCCTTCCAGCGCGTGGATGCTCCTCTCCAGTAATGTGACCTATACCTGCTATCTGTCGACGCCCCAATATGGGATGGTCGGCAATCTCATCACCGGATGGATGGACCTGGGCAATGTCTATAATAATGATGACCTCATCTTTGACATCCTCCCCAATAGCACCATCAATCCGTCCAGCATGTTGGTCAACGTCGTAGCGGAAACGCATCCCACCATTGCGACCAAAAAGCGATTTAAAATCCTGGTCAGTAGCTATAATGGTGATACCCCACGGATTCAGGCCGTTCGCGTCTACTTCATGCCCACCTTCCTGGAGGGTACCGATACCTGGCTCGATATCACCCGCTATGTCAAAGAAGCGACCGAGCGGAAATACTATGAGTTGGGACAACCGGCCGATCTGCAACTGACCATCGATCTCCAGAAGCCGTACTACTACGGGCGTCCCTTCTTTCCGTATCTTAAGCATGAACTGGGGGACGCGCTGCATGGTGTCTACTGCCTCAAATATGCCACCGGCTTTGACTATGATGACGATACCACCACCACCTGCGAGCGCATGACCGGACTGCTGGAACTCCGCACCCCTACCCATGACCTGTTGGCTGAGGAGTTGACCAATACCATTGCCCGGGATGGCTGGACCATCCTGCAAAAGCGTGAAGCCTGGGGCTGCCCGTGCGTGACCGATCTCTATATGGTCGATGCCTTGACCCTCTGGCTGCAATGGGGTGGTATCCATCCCGCCAATATTGTGAGCGAAATTGCCAGTGGTACTGACATTCGGGTGAATGAACCCCACCGTGGCTATAGTAATCCACAGTGGCGACCGGAAGGCGCCGCGCGGATGGGGGAACTCATCAAGCGCCTCTGTGAAGCCAAAGGCTACCGGGTGGAATTTGCTGCCGATGGGAAAGCCCATATCAAATTACGCGCGCCACAGTCCTTGACGCCGTTTGCCAGCTTGTCCAGCTTTGCCGACTCCAGCGCCGATCAGCTCTGTAAAATCGAAAGCATCGAGGATGCCACCGACGCCGTGGGATTGGTCGTCGTCATTGGCAAGCCGCTGGAAGAGTGCCCGGATGCGGTAGTGCCGTATTATGAACTGTATGATCTCACGGCCATGACGCCCGGCAGTGACACTTTCACCGGCAACATCCAAACCCAGCGAATCGAAGACGAGAATCTGCGCACGGTTGCCGAGTGCGGCATCATGTGCTATCACGTCTTTGCCGCCCGCAAATCGGGACTTCCGCGTCTGCGCGTCCAGAGCCACTATGCCGGCTGGAACTGCCTTCCCGGCGATATCGTGTCGATCGACGATGTCGTCACCATTGGCCGGAATGTGCTCACCACCCCGCCCACGCAACGCCTCTGCCGCGTGGTCGAACTCACCAATACCGTCCGCTATGCCACCATCGAATGTGTGTTGTTGTGCGAACAACTCAACGACATCGACCTGAGTTAATCATGCCAAAAACCGACCTCGATATCGCCAAAATGCTCCTCACCAAAGTCACCCGCCGCGCCACCGGTACCACCACCCCGCGCACGACCAGCGCCGACACGCGCCATGCGCCGTTTGTCCGTGATGGCGCCGGGTTGGGGACTGATCCGAGCGGCGCCCATTACTTCCTCCTCGACCTGTCCTCCCTCGATGGGAACGACATCCTCGAATAGCCTGTTCAGCCAAGGATACCTTCATGTCTTTCACCTCCGTGACCTTCGCCAGTGGGCAAAAACTCACCGCGGCCAAACTGACCCAACTCGTGACGGATATCAATACCGCCCTGACTGCCGGTATCGGTGGGCAACTGCTCATCGGGTCCGGCATCCCGGAGAGCGGTACCGGCAACAACGGCGATATGTGGCTCGACTATAGTGGTCATGCCCTGTATGGTCCCAAAGCCAGTGGCGCCTGGGGTGATGGCACCTCCCTCATTGGTCCCGCCGGAGCAACCGGCGCAAACGGTGCTGCGGGCAATACCCTCCTCTCTGGCAGCGGCGCGCCCAGTACCGGCACCGGGGTGGATGGCAGCTTCTTCATTGATGTGACGAACTGGGTGATCTACGGTCCCAAGTTAGCCGGAGCTTGGGGCACCGGGCAATCTCTTGTTGGTCCCTCTGGTGCTGGTTCCGGCGATATGCTGAAAAGCACCTATGACACCAACGCTGATGGCATTGTCGACCATGCGTCCGTGGCGGATGTCACCCCCTGGTCAGGCATTACGTCCAAGCCCACCGCCTTTACCCCGAGTGCGCACGTGGCGAGCCATCGCGCCGGCGGCACGGATGCGTTGGCGATTGGGGATATCCTCGCCTTTCCCGCGGATGCGACGACCTTCCTCAATGGCACGGGGGCCTTCTCCGTCCCTCCGGGTGGCAATGGCGCCACGATTTGGTATGGCACGAGCGACCCCACCACCGTCTCCGGCGCCGCCAATAGCGATTGGTATCTCAATACCTCCGCCGGCACCTTCTGGCAGTTGCACAGCGGGACCTGGGCACTGATCTATACCCCGGCGAGAAGCGGTGAGAAAATCTTCTATGGGGCTAGTGATCCTACCACGGTAGCCGGCGCGCTCGTGCAGGACTGGTATCTCAATACGGCTAGTGGAAAGTTCTTTCAGTACCAAGGCAGCACGCCGACCTGGACCCTGGTGTATACCACCGTCACCCCGACCAGCCTGGGCGCGCTCATTGAAGGGGCAACCACGCAACCGACCCTTGATGATGATGATTATCTCCCGGTGGTGTTTCCCGCATCGCCCCTGGAAAAAGTCACTGTCGCCCAACTGAAGAGCTTCCTGGCGTTGACCTTCACGGAAATTGGCAACTGGCAGACCGGATATGGCACCCCAACGTATACACCGTCTCAGATTCCCAGCTTTTATTTCGATTATGGCTCCGGTATTTTGTATGAGTTTCACGGAGACACCCCTGTCTGGGCACAGTGCTTCCAAGCGATGTCAGGCCACCAGGGCTGGTACTTTGGCACGGATGACCCAACCGGCATCCCGAGCGGATCCTATACCGACGTGGATTGCTATCTCAACGTGACGAACGGAAAGATTTGGCAACTGCAAGGCACCACGCCTGCCTGGGTCTTGGTGTATACCCCCGCTGGCGGTGGCAGTGGAACGGTGACCAGTGTCACGTCCGCTAATGCCGATATTGCCGTATCCGCGTCCTCCCCGGCTCCGGTACTGACCTTGAACAGTGGTACGTCGGCGAATCAGATTGTCAAAGTGGGGAGTGATGGGTATCTCCCCGCGTTAGATGGTCGACGGCTGATCAACCTCCCAGGTGGCGGATACAACGCTACCTTTACCGAATCCAATTTAACCAGTGGCGTGCTTACCGTGACGCACCCGCTGGGGATCCAATTTCCTGCTGTGTTTCTCTATGACAACGCAGGACAAAGCGCGTTGGTGTCATCGGGCATGGTCACGGGGGTGGATACCGCAACATTTACCGTTGATCTGCGGTCATTCCGTGTCCCGGATGCCTATATCAAGTTGCTCTTACATAATGATGACGGAAGCGGCTCCTATGCCTTTACGGATGCATCTTCCAATGCCTGCACCGTCAATTCGATGGGAGGGGCAGTGGAGTCTACCGCACAGCACAAATGGGGATTAGGCTCAGCCTATTTTAGTGGGGGCTCCGGGTGTGGACTGAACACGACACTGCCCAGTGCGATCGGCAATGACCCCTTCATTCTGGAGACCTGGTTTTTCCCAACCAGCTATACCGGTGATTACCATGAATTAATTGCGTTCCAGAGTGATACCGTCAATATCGTCCTCAAAAACGATGGCACCCTTGATGGGTATCAAGATGGTGGATGGCGGTTTGCCAATAGTACGACGGTCACGCTGAATGCCTGGAATCATGCCGCGCTCATTGGTGATGGAGCAGGCAATCAAAAATTATTTCTCGGTGGTGCACAAGTTGGCGCCACCTATGCCCATGACTACCACTTCACCGAAACCTACCTCACGATAGGTATCCATCAAAGCGATGTCTATTATCCATTTATTGGATACATTGACGAAACCGCCATCACCATCGGCACTGACCGTGGTTGGTTTGGTGGTTTTACGATTCCGACTCAAGCCTACGGTAATTTACAAGGTACGTGGAAATTACGCGCTCTATAAGGAACAACGTCATGCTAGAACCCTATCCCTGGGCAGCCATACGTGGCTCACTCTTACAACGCATTGCGCAGTTACTCGCCGCGTCGGACTGCAAAGTGTTAGAAAAAAGCACCAAGTATCCGGCGGACGTGGCCACCTGGCAGGACTACCGCACGGCACTGTGGGTGATTCAAGACAGCTTGAACGCCGGAACAGATCCCACCACCATCTCCCTGCCAACGCTCCCCGTTTTCCATTCAACTGTAGAGGTTCCCCGATGATCTATTCCGCGATGCTGCTTGCCCAAGGAGGGGTACACCCCTTCACGGCGGCGACCCACTACCTGTCGATTGTCGGCTATCTCCGCTGGCTGCATTACCTGGCCACCGGTGTGTGGTATTAATCCTTTGCCAAGCTAGTACCCGTCCTGGGTACAGGATGTACCAAGCTACTCTACGTCCTGTAGAGAGAACGGTTTCACCGAGGTTCCCGATGACTGAGTTTTCCATTATCTACCCGCCAACTGTGCCCTGGGCAGGTGAACTCCCCGGCCAAGCCGACCCCGGCAGTACCGGCACCCACTTCTCTGTCCGCCAACGCCCCCACCATCTGCTGGCCTCCTTCGCCCGTCTCGGCTGGCGGTCGATCTTTGTGGACAGTTTGCCCGGCACGCCCGGGTGCTGGGAGATCGAACCACATCTCTATGTCGTCAGGGGCACAGTGCCGGCGGGACTCGTCACCGGGAAGAAAGTCTTGCTCACCAGCCATCCGCCCGGCGGATTGCGCGCGAAACAGCACTATCAGCCGGATGTCTGGGCCCATGATGTCATTGATAGTGATGTGAGCGATGGTCCGTTTCGTCACTGGCAGCAAGGCAAAGCCCAGTGTCTACAACAAGCCGATGTGTTGTTGGCCACCAGCCCACAACTCCTGGAGGAGTGCCAGACCGCCTATGCGCGCAAAAGCTGGCTGATCACCAACGGCGCCGACACGGATCATTTCAGCCGTCGTAGCCGTGGCGAAGATGGCTTCGCGGTGCCACCTACCGGGACGGGAAAGACCGCGCTGTTCGTCGGCGCGCTGGCGGAATGGATCGACTGGACACTCGTCGGCAACGTCGCGGCATTGTTGCCCGACTGGACGTTTCAGATCGTCGGCCCCAAGTATGATCCCAGCGTCACATTGCCCACGGCCTCAAATATTGTCTATGGCGGCTATGTCCCTTATGCCGAGTTGCCGCAGTATCTCGCCTCAGCGGATGTGGCGCTATCGCCCTTCGTGAAAAGCCAAATGACGCATGCCGTCGCCGGCTGCAAAATCACCGAATACCTGGCGGCCGGCTTGCCGGTGGTGGGCACCTCTATCCGCACGCAAGTCGAGCACCCCTACATCACCTGTGCCGATGATCCCCGCGGCTTTGCCGACGCGATAGTGGCGGCGCACCAGACCCCGCGGGCGCCGTTGATTCGTTATGCGCGGCAATATGACTGGACGGTGCTGACGGCTAAAGCGATGGGCATTATCGAAGCCGCGGCGAGGAATAAATAGCATGGCGACGCTCATCTCGCTGGTCAAGAATCGCGCGTGGATACTCCCCCATTGGCTGCAGGCCATTCGTCGATTAGGCGTGGATCGCTATATTTTCCTCGATGATGCCTCAACCGATGGCAGTCGCGCAATGCTGGCCCATTTCGCGGTCGACGTGCCCAACACCACGGTACTGGTAAACGATGTCCCCTTTGCCGATAATACCAGCAGTCGGGTCGACCGCAATCGCCTGGACCTGTATCACCATCTCGCCCGGCTGCGGAATATCACGCTGGACGCCGCTGCAGGCGCTGACAGGGTCTTGAGCCTCGATAGCGACATTCTCCCTGTTCCGACGCTCCTGGCGGCGCTGGCGCGCCATCAGCGCCCCTATGTCGCCACGCTGATCAACAACGTCCGCACCATTCATCCGCGCGACTGCGAGAAAACTGAGTGGAACGACGCGACCAATATCCTCGTGAAGTCGGGCACAGGCTTTCACCATCTGCGACCGGTGCCGCTGAATAGCCTCATCCCGTGCGACCTCTCCGGCGCGTGCATGCTGCTGCAAGGTGAGGCACTACCGGCCCGCTTCGGCTTTCACGGCTGTGGGGAAGATGGTGGCCATGCGCTCGATTTGTCACGCTTGGGCGTACCGATCTGTGCCGATACCACCCCACGAGCGGTGCATTGCTACGCCGAAAAGGATCTGCCGCAGGCGTTAAGGACCCTGGCCTATCTCAGTTCGACGGAGGAGTCATTATGACGGATATCGATGCCACGCAGTTGTTGGTGACCACGCTGCAGGGATTTACCGATCAACTCAACAACCTGCGCACGGACATGAGCGATCTGCGCACCGAGGTGGGCGATCTGCACACGCTGTTGGTGAGCGGCGATCCACAATTCTGCCCGTCATCGGCGGCGGTAGCCGTGTTACGCGAAGACTTCAAGGACCTGAAAGGCACTGTCGGGAAGCAAGGGGAACGCGTGGATAGCTTGGAAAGCACCCGCGACACGACAGCCGGCGCCCGTGGGATCATCGGCTGGCTAATCACCACTCTCCTTGGCATTGGGGCCTTGCTTTCTTCGCTGTGGCAACATTTCCATCCCACTGGCAAGTAATCGATCCTTCTATAGCAGTACCCCATGACCCCTGGCGCCTCTCGACTGATGCGAAATTCCGGGGGTTTTTCTGTGTCAGCTAGGGAACACCACTGCTTCGCTATTGCAAAGTCTGCACTAAAGTTGCTATGATACGGTGAAAATTAGCCGTAGTGGAGTAGTAATGGTTCTCGCACCGGAAAAACCAGAGCCGCCTGAAGCAGGCAGCCCAGAGCCTTCAGAGACCAATGCACCAGAGAAGAAAGAGCGCCCGTACTCGGACACTCTCATCATTGCCTATTGTACGGCACTCGCCACTGTCAGTGCCTTTGTTTATGAATTAGCATTCGCGATACAATTCAACATTCCGTTCTCTTTAATATCAATTAATTGGGCGACTATAGTATACGCTTCTCTAGCAATTCTGGCTTTTGTATATTCTTTTATAGTATTTTTGGGCTTAATTTATAGTTCGGAACCAGTTCATAAGTATAATACAATAGCTACAATATTAACTACAGTAACATTTATTGCACTCTGGGTATATGTCGTATTTAATAAACAATACAATCAGAACATGAATTCAACCTTAGGCTTCCTACAGATTATATCCTATGGTTTGATCATAACAAAACTTCGTTCAGCGAAGCTAATTGAACTTATTCCCAGAGAGGTTTATATCCCCACCTTGTTTTTCTTTCTTTGCCCTTGTCTTTTAATGCACTATGGGGCATATAATTCAGTAACCTCCTCAAATTACTATGTGCTTAATTCAGGTAGCACTGCCGAGGTAGCGGTGTTACGGATCTACGGAGAACGGATGATCTGCGCACCATTTGATCGCCAAAAGAAGACCCTCGGAAACTCCATCTCCATTCTCCCGCTCTCCATCAAGCCCACACTGACTTGGGAAACCATTGGGCCATTACACAAATAAGACTGTAGCAGTGCTTTATTGCTATGCTCCTGTTATCCGAGTGCTTGTATTATTGGTCAGGAGGACATCATGAAGACATGCCCCTTATGCCAGATGGAATGGAACCCACCACCTTCGGAGTGCCCCCACTGCTGGACACCGCTGGCCAATGAGGACACATCAACAGAAACTCCCCTTTCTGCGGAAGACACCGTCTGCTCACCTCCAGACGCTGAAACCGTGCCTGGTAGCCAGGACATTCACATCACCATCAGCATCCCCGCCGCGAAGAGTATTATTCCCAGACTTCAGAACTTCGCCATCTTATTGCTGGAACGCATAGACCGATATCAAGGCGTCATATTACCAATCGTTATTATACTGGCAATAATTTGGGGATCTTCTATCTATAATAATCTACCGTCTGTACAAGGACTACGATGCATTGAGAGCGTAGAGAAATATGCTCAAAATAATATGTGCAGAAATGGGTACTACTGGTATCATCTATCAGATATCAAGTATGTTGGGGAAGTAGTAGACGGTAATGGTGATAAGCTGAGAAAATATAAGGCTGTCATAGTATTAGACGATGTTGGATATAAAGACCCAAAACACGAGCCAGAAATATCCTATTTACACTTTCAATGTAATAAAGAATACAATGTTAATATTTTATTGGATTGTAACACGATGGGAGAAGTAATGCTAAATGCTGACAAAAATACTCCTGAGTAGGACTTTCGCATAATACCTATCACGTTTCCGACGCTCAAGTATAAAGCCCACCCCGACTCGGAGTGGGCTGTCGCGTCTCTGAAGATCATCCACGCCAACGGGCGCCAAACAGGGAATATCCTGTCCCCAGAAAAGGTATTCGCAGGATATTAGCAAGGCAGGCGTAGATGGTGGATGGAGGCAATGGATTGATTTATTGACAGGTCCCGCGCGGCACTCTATTCTTGAAGGACAGTAAGACCTACTGATTTCACGAAAGGAGTCTGGTGAATCATCCCGTCATTTTCAGTCCGTGAAAAAATCAGCGAGTCACATTTGAGTTCCTGGAGCCTCCTGTCGGATTCGAACCGACGACCTGCTGATTACAAGTCAGCTGCTCTGGCCAACTGAGCTAAGGAGGCTGGCCGCATTCAAGTGTAGTGTTTTTCAAGTTGAGCGTCAAGCAATTTGCCGTGGCGGCTGACGGTGAACGTCTTGGCTATCCGCATTCCCAGCTTAGTATTACTACCGTAGTTTGCCTTTCCGTCCCCCCGGCATAAATGCCGGGGCTATTGAGATACGCCCCATAAATGGGGCTTGTCGGACAAACTGACGAAATAGTCCCATTCATGGGGCGTATCTCAATAGCCTGGCGGTTTACCGCCAGGTTGGGGAACCATCATCTACGGTAGTAATATTAGAAACTATCTCAAAATGCCTCGCCCCCATCTCGCGGGTCCTTTTCCTGCCTGCTCCGGTGCAATTTCCTGCCAGGTATGTTCGCACACACTTTCGGAAATTGCACCGGAGCAGACAGGAAAAATCCTCCGCGATCTGGCGACGATCCATTTTGCGATAGTTTCTTAAAACGGCACTTCCACGACCTGATAGGGTTCGCGAATGCCGGCGATTATCGGCTCGAGGTCTTTCGGGGTGGTGATTTTGTAGACCCGCTTCATCGTGTACGATAACATCTGCGGTGGATTGAACGGAATTTCATGTTGCCGTGAAACCAGGATGTCGTGGTAGTCGAACTGTGCGAAATATTTCACCTGATCAGCGGTGACGGGCAGGGGGGTGGGGAAAAAGTTGCGATATTGCGGATGGAGGCTCAGCGTATAGACGCTCACGCAGAGCAGTAGGACGAGATTGACGGCCAGCAGGGCCGGTGAAAAACTTACGCCGGTCATGGCGGGCGCTACGCGCAGGGGAATGCGTCGCCGCCACGCGAGCCAGTAGACCGGCAGCAAGACGAACGGCACGATGCTCAACGGCACCAGGAATTTCAGCGCGGCGAAATCATGGACGTAGGAGTGGTGCTTCAAGGTATAAATCTCGATAAAACACGGGAGCAGGGTGATGCTCATCAGGCTCAACAGCGCCACCAGCACCGGACGATTCGGCTCCGGTTCCCGCCGTGTCCGCCACAATGCGAGCAATGCCGCGCAGACGCCGAGTAAACTGCCCCACAGCAACCAGACGGCCAGCCCACCATAGCCGACCGAAACGAATCCCGTCCAGAAGCGCTGAAAGAAGTGAACCTTGGCCATATCCTGCAGCGCTTCGGTGGTGCTGGCGGTGCGCAGCAGGAAGGTGCCGAAGAGCACGCTCCACTGATGATAGACCGTCAGTTGCAGGGCAAACAGGGCGAGGGCGATTGCCGGACCGAGCCAGAACGCGAGCGAGCGCGTGAAAAATTCGCGCCCGCGCATGGGAATCTCCCCGCGGAGCAGGCGTTTGGCATAGAGCACGATGCCGATGAAGACGAAGAGCCAATCGGTGAAGAATCCGTACCAGAGCAGCACGCCTTGCGCGATATCGAGCCCGCGGCGCTGCCGGTCGGACAGCGGATATTCTCGGAGCACTTCACCCAATATCATCAACACGAAGGGCAAGACGATGGCTTGATCGGAAAAGAAGACGTTTTGAAAGAAATAGAGCGGCGCCGGCAGCAGCAGCACGATGAGCGGCGGGATGAGCGCAAAGAGTCCGGCGTGGACCGGAGGCAGCGCGAGCCGCGCCAACAGCAGGTAGACGATCAGCGCCAATCCGCACGCGATGAGCAGATGATTGGCCAGGTTGAAGCCCTCGACCAGTGGGGGCGTCGCTTCCTGATGGATCAGCTTACAGATGCCAAAGAGCGGCAGCAGCGTTCCCGGCGGATATGACGGATAAATCACCCGGCTCTCCAGCGTGGGAAATTCCACCGAACGCGGATTTTGCAGCATGAGAAAACCGAGATGCCAGGCACCTTCACGATACCAATTCTTGATGAATTTCACCGTGCTGCCGGTGAGCCACTGGTGGTGCCCATCGAAGGGAGAGGTCGAAAGCGTGCCGAACCAGGGCGCGCGAATCGCCACGGTATAACTGAAGAGCGCGACGATTCCCAATAGCAGCAACGCGAGCACCAGGTAATGGGCGCGTAATTGCTGCCAACCCGACGGTGTTTGCGTGCTGGTCGGTGAAGGGCCGGGCGATGATTTAGGCTTTGTTTTGCTCTTCATGGTAGGAATCCTCCGCATTCACGGCCCACAATGGACTTTTATCCGTGCGCCCGTGGATGATGCTTTCGACGGCCTCCATCGCCACGAGCATCGAATGATCCATATTGTTATAGCGGTGCATGCCGTTGCGCCCGATCAAAAAGAGATTGGTAAAGCGATCGGTGAATTCCCGCACCAACGCAAAATCCTGATACGCGCCGAAATAGGCCGGATAGGCTTTTTGCACGCGGATGAGGGTGGTATCCAGCACGTCGGCGGGATCGATGACGCCGATTTGCGCCAGTTCGTCCACCGCGAAGCGGCAAAACTCCGCATCCGGTTGCCGCCACATCGCGTCGCCTTCCGTGCAGAAATATTCCATGCCCACCCAAACGGTGTTCAGGTCGGCTACCATATACGGGCTCCAGTTATTGAAAATTTGCATCCGCCCGACGCGCACTTCCGGTTCCTGAATGTAGATCCAATTATCCGGCACCAGATTGTTAAGGGTCTTGCGCCCGGTATTGTTCTTCAGCAGCAGCTTCTTCGCCAGCACGCCGACGGTCATGAAATCGCGATAGAGCAGACCACTCGCCACTGTCTGCACTCGCGCAGGCACCGGCCCTTGCCACCCCGCGAGCAGATCGCGCACCGGCATCGAGGAGATCACGTAATCGCCCGCGACCACGCTCCGCGTCCCGGTCGCGACATCTTCGATTTCCACCCCGGTCACACGTTCGCCTTCGGTCTGAATTCCGACCACGCGCGTGCGGAGATGAATTTGCGCGCCCCCCTCGCGTACCTGCTGGGCGACGGTCTCCCAGAGTTGGCCGGGACCGAATTTGGGATAGATAAAGGATTCGATCAGGCTGGTCTCCACCTGTTTTTGCGCGGTGACCGATTTGGGGGTAAACAGGCTGCGCACGGCGTGGAGCAACGTTTTGGTGAGGGAGAGTCCTTTCACCCGCTGCGCGCCCCATTCCGCGGGGATCTCTTTGCAGCTCACCCCCCACACCTTCTCGGTGTAGTCGCGGAAGAAGGTGCGGTAGAGTTCGGTGCCAAAGCGGTTGATGAAAAAATCTTCCAGTGAGGTTTCCGGCGCGAGGGGGCAGCAGCGCGCGCGGAAGTAGCCGGCGGCGATTTTCGCCATGCGTACCAGCCCCAGGTTGGCGACGGTGGTGCGGCTGAGGGTGACCGGATAGTCGAAGAATTTCCGCAGGAAGAGGATGCGCGAGAGCCGGTTGCGCACCAGCATCACGGCGTCGCTGTGCTCGGGGTCGGGCGCCGGGTGCGTCTCGGTCCGGGTGGAACCGAGCCGGCGCTGCTGCACCGTGACGGCCACTTCGACCGGGCGCTCCAGCAAACGGTCGTCAATCGCCGGTGCGCCTTGCGGCGGCAGCACGTTCAGCCACCACTGCATCACCCGGTCGGATTTGGAAAAGAAACGGTGGCCGCCGATATCCATCCGGTTGCCGCGATAGGTCGCCGTGCGCGAGATGCCGCCGATCTCCCCCGATGCCTCAAAGATGATCGGGAGGATATCCGTTTTATCGAGCAATTCATACGCCGCGGTGAGCCCGGCCGGCCCCGCGCCAATAATTAAGACGGTTTTTCTGGCCATCGATCGCTACCCGTGAATCAGGTTGCCCTGATCGGTCGGATCGGTCAGATCCGACCGATCAGGGCTATTGTCTCGCGCTACGGCATGACTACCGTCACCGTGCGGACGGTCTGATTTTCCGCGGAGTCGGCGACGACGATGTCCAGCTTGTGCTCGCCGGTGGTGAGTTTGGGCTGGCCGTCGGGGAGAACCAGTTTCACCTGCACGTTAGTGCCATCGAAGACGCCGTTTGACGGCGTCAGCGCCATCCACGGGCCGCCATCCAGACGGAATTTTCCGCCGGTGATCGGGGTGAGATTGCTGCGGACGAAGAATTCCGCGATCGCCGTCCAGCCGTCCACGCGATCCGGCACGCTGATGACCGGCGGCGTGTTATCGATGTAGAGCAGGCCGGTGACGGCTTCCGCCGACTGCGGATCGGTCGGACGCGCGTATTTATCGCTGGCGGTGACTTTGAGCCGATAGAGTCCATCCGGGATACGCGTGGTATCCACCGTGACGCTGGTCACGCTGGTTTCGAAGAGCGGCTTCGGCGCGGGTTTCGTTTCCGCCGGTTTGGCATCGACCGGCTTGCCGTCCGCCGGTTTGATATCAGTCGGCTTACTCAGATCCGGCTTGCTTTCCGCCAGCGTCGATTTCGTGGCGAACCAGCGGGGATCAGCCGCTCCCGATTTGCCATGACTCGCTTTATTCTCCGTGGCCGCCGGTTTGGTGGCTTTACTCTCGACCGACTTCGTCTCGGCCGGTTTCGCATCTTTGGTCTCGGCGGGTTTCGTTTCCGCGGGTTTCGTCTCCGGCGGCGGTACGGACGCCAGATTCAACGGACTCCATTCCTTTCCATCGCGGGAGAAGGCGACGCTATAGGTCAGATCGCTGCCGCCCGGGTCTTTCGCTTCCCATTTCAGTTCTTTCTTGCCGCTCCAGTAGACGCCGGTGGTCGGCATGGCCCATTTGATCATCGGGGCCTGGTTGATCGGCTGGTATTGCGCGCGGACGTATTCGATGGACGGGTTGCCGTCCGTCGCGGAGAGATACAACCGCAACTGGGCGTATCCTGCCGCCGGACTGCCGACGCGTACGCCGTCATCCAACTTGCACCAGGGACTCCAGGCGGTATCCGGCGCCGCCGTGCTGCCGCTGCGGGTGGCGATCACCAGTTTCGACAGACCGCCGAAGACCGGTTTGTGGTCCAGGGTATAGCGGACATCCACACGGCCCCACTTCTGCATCGCGGAGGTGGGAATGACCGCGGAGAGAAATTCACCGCGCGTGCGGGGGACGATCTTCAGCACCTGTCCGGGCGCCGTCGCCACCGCATAGATCTCGCCGGTCGGCGAGACCGCCAGTCCGTTGACCAGCGCTGATTCCTCGCCGGGAGTGATTTTCTCGTCCTGTTCGGCGCGCAGGTCCTCGCGGGCATAGATCGTGGTGATTTCCGCATCCGGCGTGCCGGGCGCGGTGATGCGATAAATGCCACCCTGGGGGGCGGTGGCGGCATACAGGTCATCGCCGGCCATGGCCAGTGCCATCACCGCTTGCTGGTTATTGCCCATGCCGATGGTGATTTTACTCGACGTGCTGTTCGGCGCCAGGCAGATAATCTCCCCACTCGGCGAGGCGCCGAGATAGACATTGCCCTTCGAGTCGACCGCCATGCTGGCGACGGTGTCTTTCGTTTCATAGATCGCGGTCAGGTTGCCGTCGCGGGTCAGCCGATAGACTTTGCCGCGCGGGGAGGACGCCAGATAGAGATCGCCATTGGCACCCGCGGTCAGACAATACAATTGTTTGTCCGCGACGCTGCACGCGAGGGAGGTCTTCTCATCATCCGTTAATTGCAGCAAGCGTCCGGTGCTTTCCGCGGCATAGCGCCGGCCATCGCTGGTCACCGCCAGGCTCCAGGTGATGCCGTCCGGCAGCAACCATTGGTGCAGTAATTTGCCGGTGGGCGTCACCAAGTAGACCGTATTGTCCGGCCAGCCGGCTACCAGCAGATTGCCCTGTGCATCCGCCGTCAGCGCGGTCAGGCTGATCGTCTGGTTCTCCGCGCTCGACAAGGCATCGGCGGGTAAAATCGTCTCGACGCCGGTCTCGGTGACGCGGAGCAGATTGGGACTGTTCCATCCGATCAGAAACACCCCTTTGTCGGTGGCGGCCACGCGCCATGGCAAGATGTCCGTGGTGTGGTAAAGGGCGCGGATAGCGGGCGCCAGCACCAGGTTCCCCTTTGAGGTGACCGCGGTGCCGATATGCGTGCCACGCTGGAAATCTTTCGATTCCGCCAGGCTCCAACTCCGCGCCTTGGAGAGCAACGCCGCGCCGACATCCTTTGCCGTCTCTTTGGGGGCTTCTTTGGACGTCTCCTTCACGGTCTCTTTGGGTGTCTCCTTGGGAGCGTCCTTCGTGTCGGCCAGCGGGTAGTTCCCGCGTAGTTCCCGCGTGGCGTCATTCGGCGTTTCCGCCAGCTCAGCCGCGCGCGCCGCGTCCAACCAGGACAGCGGCGCACTGGCGGTCACTCCGGGGAAGTTGAATGCCGGCAGGTTGAGCGTCGACGAAGTCACCGGCGACTCGATGCCGGTGCAGAAGGACATCATCCGCGACAATTGACTCTGTTGCGTGGGGGTCAGCCAATCGAGCAAGTAGCTTCCGGTCGGCGTGCCGGCGTTGGGAGCATTCAAGGGCGCCGTGCTGAGCAGCGGGATTTGCGCGCCCGGCACCAGGTTTTCCATCTGCGGGCCGCCACGGCGATCCGGCGTATCGATGGCGATGGGGACGATTGTCCCGCCGGCCAGCAGGTACGGCAGATCCACTGCGGTATAGTGCACGGTCGGGCGCACGTTGCGCTCAATCCCGTTGACATTGGCATCGCCGCCGCCTTGCGCGCCGTCACGCTGGCCACCCTGCGTGGAACCGCCGCTCACGTAGTTATTGATGCGGAACAGGTCGATGAGCGGTTGCGGCAGATCGTTCAGCAACGTGCCGTGGAAGGCGACCGTCGGCGAGGGCAGAATCTGCGCGGTATACAGCGCCTGCTTCTTCATCGAGATCGATAAGAAGCGCGCGATGCCTTTGACCCCTTCCGCCGGATAGGGCATTGGATCGATTAACGGGCGAAGCGCCATGTCGCCGTTGACGCCGCCGGCGATCATCACCAGCATGTTCGCTTCCGACGCGTTGGACGGCACGACTACCGAGGTGGTCAGGTGCTCGAGCGGTTTGCCGAACGGACGTACCAGTACATCGAAATTGACCGTCTCACCCGGACGTGCGATCTGGCGGTCCGGGGTGACCCGCTCAATGGTGGCGATGCGCACATGCGGCTCGTAGGAGATGCCGATCTTGATTTTTTTGATCTGCACCTTTTGATAGGGATTGAACAGGCAGGTCGCCAGCAGTTGGGCGTAGTCCTGCAGCGGCGACATCGGGATGGCGGTGCAGAACTGGTCACTGGATTTCAGCGTGCCCATGACATCGGTAGTGATTTCCGCGTCGAACGAGGTGGTGCCCATCTGGAAGTTGGGCGTGCTGATGGTCTGCGTGACCGGATCGCCGACGGTGAGGACACCCAACATTTGCATCGTCATATTCGGGGTGTCGCCGACCTTCACCATATCCAGTGCGAAATGGCGCTTATAGCCGCGCGCCGGGGCGGCGGCATCGATGGTGATATGCATGGTCTTCGGGAAGACGCCGACCAGACCGCGGATCGAATGCGCGCGGTCGCCGACGACGGTGCCCACGCGGGCAATTGGCAATCCCATTTTGAAGGAGGAGACGCCGGAATTGATGATGCCGGAGATCGAGGCCAGCGACATGATGTATCCGGAATCACCGATGCCGAACATCGGGTGACCGAAGGCGAGTACCGTATCGCCTTTCACATAGGTGACCGTGCCAATGCCGGAGAAGTTGACATCGCCTTCCGCCACCGAGGCAGCGACCGCGGAGCCGGCTTCCAAGCGCTGTTTCTTCGCCACCACCGGCGTCACGGCCATTGCCGCCACCGGTTCGGCGATGATTTTTGTCTTCGCCTTCGCCACAAGCGGCTTTTTGGCGATCAGCGGTTTTTTCGCGACGAGCGGGGCTTTCGCGTGTTTCACCACCTTCACGGGGGCTTTTCGCGCGATCTTTCGCGTCGATTTCCTCGCCACCCGCGGCTCGGGGACGGCGACGAGTTTCGGCGCGATCTTGACCTTCTTCGGCAGTTGATCGCGCGAGAACCGTCCGGCGGACGGGGCGGCCATCAACTCGATATTATAGGGTTCCAAGTATTCCCGCAGCGCTTTCAACATTCCGCTGGAGATGCCGGTGACGAACATCGGCGTAGATACCGGCGCCAGCACCAGCGTATCGGGGGTGGATTGCGCGCGCAGCTGCAGTGCTTCCCGGCGCGTCGGCGCGACGGCCACCCGGGTGATAAACGATTTACCGACTTTGAGCTTGCCGTTCAGCGGAACCAGCGTGCCGGAGTGCCGGTACGGCGTGCTGCCGGGTTGCGCATCTTCCAGCATATCGGCAATGGGCGTGACGCCGGCGATCGGCTCGTTCTCGAAGTTCCAGCCGTAGGCATAGGCGCCGATGAGACGATTGTTGATATAAATCGGGCTACCGCTCATACCTTCCACGGACTGCAACTTCCGTTCGACCACCGGACCACTGGTGACCCGGATGAGAATCATATCGAGATCGTAGTCGAGCCTGCGCAGCACGCCGATGACTTTAATATCGAAGGTGACAATTTTGGTGCCTTCGTAGACGGTTTTTCCATACCCGGTCATCCCGGGATGAATTTCCTCGATGCCCATGAACTCTTTCGGGTTCCAGGCAAGTTTGGTCGCCTGCGCGCTGCCGGCGAAAAACAATCCCATCAACAACGCTACGGTGAGCGTGATACGTCGCATGCAATACCTCCAGTGGTGCCCGGTTTGCCGACTTGCCGCAAAGCGAGATGTCGATATCGGCGCAAATCGGATAGACATTTTAATTTCGCGTCAAAGGGGAAATCACCTGCCGATAGATGAAATCTCTTTTATCATGCTGCATGCTCAAAGGGGCGGCCTGAACCGTCGCGGTGCCGGGCGAATGCGGCGATTTTACGCTTGCGCAAAGCGTATTTGGCCGCGCCTTGAAGCTCTTTGACATTGGTGGGCTTACCGAGTGACATCTCTCCCGGCCATACATGGCCGGGCTACCCGATTACGCCGGATGCATCCGGCTTGCGGATGCTTCACCATGAGCTGATCGTGAAGCCAGGTCAGTCTTCTTCGAGTCAGCTCACCATAGCAATTTATATTTGTCAAAGAGCATAAGCGCGCTTTGACGGCAGGCGACGCTTTCTTTTATTCACCGTATACCATGGTGTGCGCAGATTCACATTGACGGACTGCTAGCCCGTTTGTCGTGAATCACGCAGCGGCGTGGTGGTCGACGGTTCGTCTGAACCTTGATGGAAAGGATGGAAGGATGGACTTGATGAATGATCCGGAGCAGGATTTCGTCAGGATGATAGTGGCCACACCCTGAAGGACGTGGCAAACTGGGGCAAGCACGCTGAAGCGCTTTGCAATTGAATATCGCTATGGTGAGCTCACCTAGCGCCGTTCCCCCCGGCCATACATGGCCGGGCTACCTGATTGCGCCGGATGCATCCGGCTTGCGGACGATTCACCATGAGCTGGTCGTGAAGCTGATGCCATTGCGTCCCGTTACCGTTGAGAGGATCGTGGCTATGAACGCACCTGGTTAGAAAGCGGTGTGGCAATGGCAACCTTCCCACGTGAATTGGTCACGGAGCGCGACTGGCGTCGGCTTCCAAACAGTGCCAAGCGTCCAACGGTTCTACCGGCTGGTACAACCTCCCGTGTCGGTGGTACAATTCAACGTCAGGCGTCGTCTTTTGGGGAGATTGTCGGTTGTGCGCAACATGCTCGTCCGGATTTCAGTCATTGCCTGCTGCTCGCTGCTCGCGGCGATCGTCTTCGCTTGCACGCCGCGCGAGGCGTTGGCCTATAAGAGTCCGGAATTAGCCGCCGCGCAGGCGAAGTTGCTGGCGGCGGAAGCGCGTGTGCGCGCGCAGAGCTGGAACGTCAGCGGCACTATCGACGGTAATCGCCGTGAAGGCGAAAACGCTTATGAAATGGCGCTGCACTGGAGTCGCTCGCGCGTCGAAGTGGCGGAAGCGGCGCATGCCGTCGATACGGCGCAACATGCATTGACACAGTTGTCACGCGACGCGACACGGCAAGCGCTGCTGGCCCACGCGGGATTGTGGGAATCGCAGGCCGGCGCGCGCGCCACCGCTTTGCGATTGGAAACCGCCAAACTGCGGGTGGCGGAAACCAAACGCCGGCTGGAAGCCGGAGCGGTGCCGCAACTCGAAGCGGAAACGGCCACTCTGGATCACGCGGAAGCGGTGTTAGCAGAACGCCGCGCACAAGGCCACCTGAAGACGGCGCGTTTGGAAGCCGGACGTTTTGCCCTGGCCGGCGAGGCGGAACCGGTGCTGCCGCGCTTCGCCGTGAAGGAGATTGCCGCGGAGGAACTCGCTGCCAATCGGGAGGCGAAGTGGACGGTGCTGCTGGCTAAACAGCGGCTGGAGCAGGCCCGGCAGGATGTCGCACCGGCGGTCGGCCTCGAAGCCACCTATTTGACGCGCAACATGCTCTGGCAATCGAACGTGACCAGTCGCGGTCCCGGCATCGACATCACCACGCAATACCCCTCCACCAACCTGATTCTCGATCCGCAGTTTCAGAACGGGTTACTCGCGCTGAGCAACGGCTGGCAGTTCATGCTGAAGGCGGATTTGCCGTTGAACCCGAGTGCCTACGTCGCCCGGCGCGCCGCGGCGGCGGAATGGCGGGCGGCGCAAGCGCGGCAGGATGAAATCCGGCGAACGCAAGCGGTGCAACTGGCACAGGCGCGCGCCGAGGTGGAGGCGACCGCGGACGCCTTGCTGTTGGCGGAAGCGCGGGCGGCGCTGGATGTGCGCCGTGTCAGTCACGCGTTGGAGCGCGAAAAGATCGGGACGATCAGCCGGTTGGACGTGCTGGACGAACAGGCGAAACAGGCGGAGGACGAAGCCAAACACGCGGTGAGTTGGAAAGAATATCTGAACGCGGTCGGCGCCTATCTCGAATTAATCGATGGCACCTGGGAGGAAATTCCATGAAGTTTTTGTTGCTGCTTTGTGTATTGCTCTGTCTGCTGACGACCTCCCACGCGGTGGTGAAAGATTGGCAGCAGGCGTATCAACTCGATGCGACCTACCGGCAGGCCGAGCGTATGGTGGCCACGGCCAACGATGAATGGCAGAAATTGCGGGCCGATCCGGATGTGCCGCCGCTCGATATTACCCGGGCAAAGGAAAAGCTGGCTATCGAGCAGGCGAAATATCGGCTGGTGAAAGTGGCGGCTACCACCAGGGCGCTCACCGCGGTGGGCGACGTGCTGGTCGGGCGACGCCGATTCGCGGCGGCGGAAGCCGCCTGGACGCTGAGTAAATTGCAAGTGCACGCCGCGGAAGCGCGGCTGTCCGCCGGCATGCTTTCCACCCAGGAACTGGCGAAAGCGCAAAAAGAGTGCGCTGACGCCGAGACAGAGATGAAAAACAGCAAGCGCGAGCTGATCGGCGCGGAAAATCGGGTGAAGATTTACGTCGAAACGCCGCCCGACCTGTTGCCGCCGGTGCCGCTGTTCGATGAACTGTCGGTCAGTTTCGATGGGCATGCCGACCTGTTGAGCGCACAATTTCAGTGCAATGAGGCGGAACACGCGCTGATTTTCGCGGAAGGGCCGGACACCGCGAAGCTGACGCGAAAGAACCGCGAGCGCGATCTGCGCAATGCGCAGGATGCGCTGGTGGATGTTCAGCACGCCCTGCGCGATGGGTTGGACGCGGCGCTCCGGCGTTGGAAAGCGGCGCGAGAACAGGCCGACCTGGCCGCCGAACATGAGAAGTTGGCGGAACTCGATCTGCGCACGGCCAAGCGACGCTTCGAGGCCGGTTCAATCGCGCAATTGACGCTGCAGCAGGCGAAGCTGGCCGCGCTGAAAGCGGAAACGTCCCGGGATGAAGTGCTGGTGGAAGTCTGGCAGTCCCGGCTGGCGGTGGCGCGCGCATGCGGAGGCGGCCTATGAAATGGGTCTGGATCGGTCTGGCGGCGCTGATCGTCATCGGCGCGGTGACCGGCGGGATCAGCCATTATCGCGATCGTGACGTCGTGTTGGTGACCACGGCAATAGTCACGCACGGGACGTTCGTGCGCGAAGTGAGCGGCAACGGCAGCGTGGAAGCGCGCGTCTATACGCTGACTTTCGCTCGCGCCGGACGCATTGGGCGCATCCTGGTGAAGGAAGGCGAGCAAGTGGCCGCCGGCACGGCGCTGGCGGAGTTATCGACCTCGCGCGAGCACGACGATCTGTTGGCCGCGCGCGATCGGCTCACCGCGCTGGACGGCGCGCGGCGCGCGGCCGAGGAAGACAGCCAGGCGGCGCTGCAAAAGTTGGCCGTTCAATCAGTGGAACTCCGCGATAAACTGGCGCTGAGTCGCAAGCTCTACGCGGCCGGCGCCGCGTCGCGTGACGAAGTGCAGTCACAGGAACGCCAGCTTTCCACACTGAATGCCGATCGCGCGGCCCAGCAGGCCAGCCGGCACAGCCGCCAACAGGACTTCGCCGCGCAGATCGCCAACTTGAAGGCGGAGATTCAGGGATTAGAACGGATTTTACGCGAGTCGCGACTCCTGGCGCCGGTTGCCGGCACGGTCTCGTCGATCGATTTTCGCGTCGGCGAAGCCGCGCAGGGCGCGGTGAAGCTGGTCGAGGATGGCACGCTGCGCGTCCGTGTCCGGTTGGCCGAAGCGGATACGGTGGGATTGAAAGTCGGGCAAACGGCGCGCGTTGAACCGGACGCGGACCCCGAGCATCCGCTGCAGGCCACGGTGACGCGGCTGGGGGTGGTGGCGGATATCGAAGGGCAAGGCGGCAGCGCCGTGTTGCCGGTCACCCTTGGCTTTTGCGATCCGCACGCCGCCACGCGGGTGCGCCACGGCTACACCGTCACCGGTCGCATCACCACCCTCAGTCTGCCCGCCGTCGATTTGGTGCCATTGGAAACGCTATTGACGGAATCGGGCGCTTTGAGCGATGCGCTGTGGGTGATCGATCCGAAAACCCACACCGTGACCCGTAAATCGTTGACCGTGCTGGCGCGCAACCTGACGCAGGCCGCGGTGCAGGGTGTAAGCGCCGGCACGGAAGTCGTCAGCCTGCCCCCGAAAAGCCTGAAAGACGGTACCCGCATACGCGTCAACCCGGTGGTAACCGAGAAGAAATAGCGATTGGATTCACAGGATGGGCAGGATGGATTTGAAGATGGATAGGATAGTTTTTGATACAAGTTGTCGCTTTTGAAAGAATCCTTTGCGTCTTTGCGCCTTTGCGTGAAACAATGGAAAGAAATGTTTCACGCAAAGGCGCAAAGACGCAAAGAGGACATCTGACTACCTATCCTGCTTTAGCTAGCAGCCGGTGCATCCGGTGAGTTTATTTTTCTCCCGATGCAATTATTAACCGAGGAACCCAGCGTGCCGAATGTCGTCGAAATGCGCGGAATCTCTAAAATCTACCGCTCCGGCAGTCAGGAGCGGTTGGTGGAAGTACAGGCGTTGCGCGAGGTCGATCTGGAGATCACCGACGGCGAATTTGTCGCCATCATGGGACCCAGCGGGTCGGGTAAATCGACGCTGATGCATATCATCGGCCTGCTGGATACCCCCAATGTGGGCGCATACCGGTTGGCGAATGTCGAAGTGGCCGGCATGGACGAGATCGAGCGCGCCAATTTGCGCAACCATAAAATCGGCTTTATCTTCCAGGCATTTTTCCTGCTACCCCGGCTGACGGCGCTGGAGAACGTCGAACTGCCGTTGATCTACCGCGGCATGCCCGTTGCTGAACGCCGGCGCAAAGCGCTGGCGGCGCTGGACGATGTCGGGCTGTCCGACCGCGGCAACCATTTTCCCAATGAACTCTCCGGCGGGCAGAAACAGCGCGTGGCGATCGCGCGCGCGCTGGTGCAGGAGCCCGACCTGCTGCTGGCCGACGAACCGACCGGCAACCTGGATTCGCACGCCACCGCCGAGGTGCTCGACCTCTTCGCTTCCCTGCACCAGGCTGGGAAAACCATCATGGTCGTTACCCACGAGCCCGACGTCGGCGCCCGCGCCCAGCGCATCGTGCACATGCGCGACGGGAGGATCGAGGCATGAGCTTCTGGGATAACATCCGCATCGCCCTTCACGCCCTCTGGGGTAATCGACTACGCAGTTTTCTCGCGCTGCTGGGCATCGTCATCGGCGTTTTCGCCGTCACCGCGCTGATCAGTCTGGGGCAGATGGCCAGCGCGGGGATTTCTTCCCAATTGGAGAGTATGGCCAGCCGTACCATCGTCATCGAGCCGAACTTCAATCTCGGCTTTGACGTGACCCGGCTCACCGATGCCGACGCGCAGGTACTGGCGCGCTTGCCGGTGACGGTGATTCCCGAGGTGATGAATAACGCCGAGTATGAGAAGAAGCCCGGCGATCGCCGACCGGTCACGCTGTGCGGCACTCCGGGGGATATGCCGCTGGTCGACGCCAGCACGCGCATGGCGCGCGGACGCTACTTCTCCCCGGTCGAAGCGCAGGGGGGGGCCGGCGTGGCCGTGCTCAACGAGCGCGCGGCGAAGGATATCTTCGGGGAAGCGAACCCGTTGGGACGCCCGGTGAAGCTGCTCTATCCCGGCGGCGGGCGCACGGAAGTCATGGTGGTGGGGGTAACGGAACCGTTTCCCCTTGCGTTTGGCTCCGATCCCGCGCAGGTCTTCGTGCCCACCGCGCTGCTCTGGCGCACGCATCCGAACGTGCGGCGCGGGCAATACGAGTTCCTGCTGTTGCGCGTGCGCGGCGAGGTGGATATCGTCGCGGTGGAAAAGCAGGCGCGCGCGTTATTGGCCGGACGGCACAGCAAAGACAGTTTACGCACGTTCACCGCCGAATCATTCAAAACGACACTGGGCGTGATCACCGTCATCCTGCAATCGCTATTGGGCGCCATCGGCGGGTTATCGCTGCTGGTCGGCGGCATCGGCATTATGAATATCATGCTGGTGTCGGTCACCGAGCGCACGCGGGAGATCGGCTTACGCAAGGCGCTGGGCGCCACCTCGCAACAGATTCGCCGGCAGTTTCTCATCGAGGCGGTGGTGCTCACCTTGCTCGGTGGATTGCTCGGGGTGTTGTTGGCCGCCGGTATGCTGCTGCTGGTCTCCATGACGGTCCCCTTCTTCAAAGTTTTTATCTTCAGCCCCGCTACCGTCGCCCTCGCGCTGGGGGTTAGCGTGCTGGTGGGTCTCTTCTTCGGCGTCTGGCCCGCCGCGCGCGCCGCTGCGCTGGATCCGATCGAGGCGTTGAGATATGAATAGCTTTCCCGGTGAGGCATGGCCGGGCTGTGCTGCCAGCCGCTTGCTTCCCCGGCCAAACATGGCCGGGCTACCGGAATGCGCCGGATGCATCCGGCTTGATCCAAACCTGCTCGCGGGGACGCTCGCGCGCCAGACGGGGACCTGCTCGCGGGGACGCTCGCGCGCCAGACGGGGACCTGCTTGCGGGGACGCTCGCGCGCCAGAGGTATGCTTGCTTGCGCCAGGAACTGCCGCTACTGCACGGGGCAGCAGGTAATTGCTCGGTCATTTCCGAATAGAACATTAGCGGTCGTCTGAAAAGTCTCGGCACTGGCATGCTATACGCTTTTTGCCTCAGCATCCCGGCACCGATACTTTTCAGACGACCTCTTAACATCTCATCAAACAGGCACGGACTGATGCGTTTACCGTTGACATTGCTGTTAATCGCCCTGGGCGGCGCCCTCGGCGCGATGGCGCGCTTTGGGTTGGGTGGGCTGGTGCAGGGCAACCGGATGGGATTTCCCTATGGCACATTGGTGGTGAACCTGCTCGGGTGCTTGGTGATGGGGTTTCTCGTCTATTGGGTGCGGATGGGATTGGCCGGCGCGGAAATGCGCTTTTTCCTCGGCACCGGCATCCTGGGTGGCTTCACCACCTTTTCTTCCTTCAGTGCCGAGACGCTCAATCTATTGCTGGATCACAATCCGCTCACGATGCTGCTCTACGTGGCGGCGTCACTCTTCGGCTGTCTATTGATGGTGACTCTCGGCTTTGTTACCGCGCGCGTGCTCTGGGGATAGTCTCTGAAAGGAGGCAGCCATGCCGTTTTCACAATCGCGTAGTGGCAAACTGTTGCGTATCTTCATCGGGGATTCGGATCGCTGGCACGGTCGGCCGTTATCGCAGGCGATCGTCGAGGCGGCGCATGAGCATGGCCTGGCCGGCGCCACCGTCCTGCACGGGGTGATGGGATTCGGCGCGCACTCACGTCTGCACTCTGCCAGCATCATGCGCCTCTCTACCGACCTGCCGGTAGTGGTGGAGATCGTCGATCTTCCCGAGCGCATCCAGGCATTTCTCCCGATCATCGACGAGATGGTCCAGGAAGGCATGGTGACTATCGAAGCCGCTGAAGTGCTGATCTATCGCAAGGGGCAGTGAGCGAGTGGTCGTGTGGTCGTGTGGTCGTGTGGTCGTGTGGTGGAGTGGTGGAGTAGTGGAGTAGTAGAGTGGTGGGGAGGATTATTTATATCCTCTACCTTTCCCCAGGACTGGAGTCCTGGGCTAGCAGCCCGCGGATAAAGTCTGGCATCGGTCTTTTCTCGTAAAATATCGCTGATCAGGCTAAAAATACCAAGGAGATTTGCGTCCACCGTCGAAGAGTAAGGGTATGAGCCAA
>Ga0073936_10001382_pt1 | contig 37384 bp, 20 predicted proteins | sample AliMusrvi5mmetaG_FD_87041 | JGI IMG/M metagenome (GOLD analysis project Ga0073936, IMG submission 87041) | Freshwater lake bacterial and archeal communities from Alinen Mustajarvi, Finland, to study Microbial Dark Matter (Phase II) - Alinen... | ecosystem: Environmental > Aquatic > Freshwater >...
AGTGAATTCTTTATTTACAGCCAGCGCGACCGGAAAGCGGTGGAAGCCTGTCTGGAACGCGGGTATCAGTTCCCGGAAGTGACGAGTTGGATCCGTGCGGACGCTGCCGACCTGGAATTGGTAAAGTCATTCGGCATTAAAGAAACCGGGATTCTCACCTCGATTTCCGACTACCATATCTTCCTGAAGTTGAAGAAAACACGCCGGGAAGCGCTGGACGATTATCTCAATATCGTCCGTGCAACCCTGGAACAGGGCATCATTCCCCGCTGCCACTTTGAAGACATCACGCGCGCGGATATCTACGGCTTCTGTTTACCCTTCGCGGAAGAGTTGCTGAAGCTCTCGCAGTCCTATGGTCTGCCGGTAAAGGTACGCCTATGCGACACCATGGGGTTTGGCCTGACCTTCCCGCAGGTTGCGCTGCCGCGCAGTATCCCGCGGATGGTGCATGCGTTTGTCCACGAGTTGGGGTATCCCGGCGAGTTGCTGGAATGGCATGGACACAACGATTTTCACAAGGTGCATACGAATGCGGTCACCTCCTGGCTCTATGGCATCAGCGCGCTCAATGCCTCTTTGCTGGGCTATGGCGAACGCACCGGCAATCCACCGTTGGAAGGGGCGCTGATCGAGTACATCAGTTTACTCGGGTCGACGAATGGCATCGATACCCAGGTCATCACCGAGATCGCCGATTACTTCCGTGGTGAGATTCGTGCCGTGATTCCGTCAAATTACCCCTTCGTCGGCAGCGAATTCAATACCACGCGCGCCGGTATCCATGCGGATGGGTTGTTGAAGAACCCGGAGATTTACAATATTTTCGATACGGAAGTGATTCTCAACCGACCACTGAAGGTGACGGTGACGGATAAATCCGGCGTCGCCGGCATTGCCGCCTGGATCAATGAAAATGTCCCGCTGCTCACCGGGCGCAGTGTGGCGCCGGTGAGCAAACGGCATCCGGGTATTCGTTTCATCAACAATTGGGTAGTGGCGCAATACGAGCAGGGGCGAACTACCAGCATTTCGCCGGAAGAACTCGAAGCACAAACCCGGCATTATCTTCCCTCGCTCTTTGTCTCCGACTTCGAGATGGTGCAGGGGGCGGCAGTGCAAAAAGCAATGCACCTGGCAGAGAAGATTACGGCGTCCGAGGACGTGCAGAGCATGGAAACCGAACGAGTGGAGAAATTCCTGCATTCGCTGACCAGTCGCGAAGCGAGTATTCAACTCATCGCGATCACGAATACCGACGGCGTACGCATCTCGCAGGTGCATACGCAGCGTGGTGAAAAGCTCCTGTTCCGCAACCTGCTCACCAAGAATTTCAAAGAGAAGGAGTGGTTTCGTCAGGTGCTCGAGACCGGCGAGCCGTATTATTCGGATCTCTACTTCTCCAAATACACCCAGGAACTCACGCTCACCGCGGCGTTGCCCATTCGCAATGCCGCCGGCGACCTGTGCGCGGTGATGGATATCGACTTCAAATTCAACGAACTGGTGAAATTGGTGACCACCATTCCCGATGAGATACTGGATTTGCAGGACGCGTGAAGCTGAACAGCACACGGGTTGCTAAGCACTATCGCGGCTTCTCGCACTGAGGTGAGTATGGCTATATTATCGCGAGTTGAACAGAAGCTCCAACATCGTGAACCGATCACCATCGTCTCCTATGGCGATTCGATCAGTGAAGTGGGACGCGCGCCCGACTGGTTCGGCGGCGCAACCAGTCGCGACGCCAACTGGGCTTATCAGTTGCGCAACCGGCTGGTTGCCCGCTTCCCTATGGTGGAGATCACCATCAAGCCTTTTGGCATTGGCGGGCAGAATACCTATGAAGGACTGGGACGCCTTGACGCACTGGCGCCATTACAGCCCGACCTTGTGTTGCTGGCGTTCGGCGCCAACGACTGCGGGTGGCATCCGATTCCACCGGAGGCCACCGCCACGGCGTTAGGTCACCTCATTGATGCCATCCGGGCGATCCATCAGGCTGACGTCGTGGTCCTGGGCGTCGGCGGTGAAAACCCGCATGATACCGGGATGATCCATGTCGAAGAAACTCGCGACGCGCAACGCCGGATGGCGCAAGAAAAAGACGCCCCCTTCGTCGATCTACGCGCCGCCATCCTGCAGGCCACGGACGATGGTGCGCGCTGGAGCGAATACCATAACGGGCAGCGCGACTGCCATCCCAATGATCGGGGGCATGCGGCGTGGGCAGACGCCGTAGCTGCGCTGCTGGAAAAACAAGGGATATGATTGTTTTGCCAACCTCTACCCACCGCTGTGTCTTGCTGCTCACGCTGCTGTTGATCCTGTCCTGTGCCGCAGTCTCCGTCGAATACCGTGGGAAAGGTGGCGAGGAAGTCTTCGGATTGACGCCAGCGCAGACCGCACGGGACTACACCGCTCAGGAGATCGACTGCGGAGGTCGGTCGAATGTCTTCGTTGCGGGTGACGCGCTCGATTTTACGGTGCAGTTTGCCAACACCTCGAACTCCCAAATCACGGCGCAGGGGCGTGCGGAAATCATCGCCTATTCGACAACGCATGAAGTCGGCAACATGTGGTGGGGCCAGGTTTTACAGCGCGGAGGCCTTGTCGCCTCAATTCCTTTCAGTGTGTCGATGTTGGCCGCTGGATTCACCGATGTGCATCTATCAGCGCCGGCCCCACGCCATTTTGGCGGGTTCGCGCTGGTTGTCGACCTTCCCGATCACGGTCGGCAGTTCGTCGCGGCCTTCGTCTACGTTCCCAAGCCGACTCCCGGCAAAGTGCAATTTCCATCTTTTGCCATGGATATCCGCAATGTCACTCCAGAGTCCTGTACCCTCTGGCAGCGTTTAGGCCTGAAGGCCACCCGATTAGAAATAGGCTACACCCCCACGACCAGGCCGGATTTTCCACAACGTCTCGCCCAGATGGACGGGATGTGCGCCTTGATGGCCGCACATGACATTACCCCGCTGTTGACGCTGGAAGGTGGAGACACCAGTACTATGCCGATGGGGTGCTGGCGTTCCTTTCTCAACGATCAAGCCGAAGGCCCGATGACCTACATGGGGGATGCGGCCTGGGAACCGAGATATGATGCGGATTTTACCACTTGGGTCGCACTGCTTGCCGGACGGTATGGCTGGCCGAAAGGCCCGGTGAACGCCGTCGAACTCTGGAATGAACCATGGGACGGCCAGTCGATTTCCGGGTGGGGTGCGGATATCCCGCGCTTTCGGGAAATCTACACGGCAATGGCGCAGGGGGTGGAGATGGCGCGCGCCCGTGATCATACCCAGGTGCTCATGGGTGGGTGTTGTTCCTCGTTGAATACGGAGGAGAAGCTCTTTAGTGATGGTACGGAAGCATTTTTACCACGACTCGACTTCACCAGCATCCATTATCAACCATTGGACACCATCCCGGCGCTCATTCCAGCGTGGCGTGAGCGGAAATCTCCCTATGGACCCGTCCGTCCGTGGGATACTGAAACCTGGATGGCGAATTGCGATGACCGTGTCTCCGCTGTATTGGCGTCCATGCGCGCAACTGGTTTGGAACGCACCGCCGGTGTATTCCACGACATGGTGTTCAATCCGACCGAGGTGACGGTGCGCACAGCCGGCGGGACCAAACGAACGAATGTCATTCAAGTCTGGTCCACGGCGGCAGCTGTTGCCGCGAATCAAGCCTTACTCGGAGAGCGCGTCTTCAAGGAGATTCTCTTTAGGAATGGGTTACCCTGGATCTTCGTGTTCAACGGTCTGAATGGGGATCCGGATGACGGCGTCGTAGTGGTCATCGGTGATCTGGGGGCGGCATATGGTCGCACACAAACTCTTTTTCGAACGGTGTTAGGACGCAGTAACGCACCAGTCGTTGCCAGGTTGCGCACGGAATTGGCCGCACTTCCCTCCAACGCGTCGCGTGAACAACGCGACAAACTGCAATGGGCGATCGATGAAGCCGAGGTGCTGACCGATGGGCGCCTGATCCTTAACAACGAGCGCGCGGTGCAACTCTTTGATATTTACGGAAATCGTCAATCGGCTCACAAAGGAAAGCTGACCATACCCTTGGATGGCAAGGGATATTATTTGCGCACGGATCATTCTCGGGGGTCGTTCGCGCGCTTGCTGGCGGCGCTACGGCGCGCACGCATCGATGGGTATCAGCCGGTCGAGATTCTGGCACGCGATATGCTGGCGTCGATTGAGCAGCACCCCGCCGTACGTATCCAATTGACGAATATCCTCAACCGTCCGATCACCGGCACCCTGACCACGACCTGCGGAGTCTTGAAGCTAGACATTCCGGTACAGCGCGTGACGCTCGCACCGCATGAAACGCGCCTGGTGATGCCGCACATTATTGGTGGGGTAGAAACGGCGGACAACACCTATCCGCTGACGGCGGCATTCGATGGTGGGAAGGACGGCGTCGCGGCATTGCATGAGGATCTGCATTGCAACATTATTGTGCGCCGGGCCATCACCATCGATGGAAAATGGGATGACTGGCAGGGGATCGTGCCGCAATCGGCCCATGCCGACGCCGTACCCGTGTTGAACCCCACGGAACAGGCGTGGTTCCCGTTTGGAGAGTTTCCCGATTCCGTACACACCGGCTGGAGCATTGCCTATCTGGCCTACGACGATCACAATTTCTACTTCAGCGCCAAGGTTGCCGACACTACGCCTAATGCCGGCGATATTCGCTTCGCGACACGCGATGATGACCAGTATTTCTATCCGGAAACGAGTTTTCGTGTCGAAATGGACCGCGACGGGAAAGTTATCAAACGCGAGAAACTGAGTTGGCCGGAAGGCGTGCGGCGCTTCTCATATCGCAAATGGCCCCAGACGCCGTTCAGTGGATGGCAAGGCGGGTATTACGATGCCCTGCAGATCGCGTTCAACGTACTTCCTCCTGCACAAAAGGCCTTATACGAATTTCCGCAAGGCACCATGCCACACTTTATGAGTGGCGCCGATACGGATTACGAATATTTTCTGCACGCGGTCAACACCCAGTATGGCGGCGGCACAGAGCTCTGGCGTTTATTGTGCCCGGGCATGCCGCGCAAGCACTACTTCCCACGCGAACCGAAATCACCCATCGATATGGGTCCAGTCGCAAACGGCCAACTGGCCATCCGGCAGGAGGGCAATACGCGGCTGGTGGAATGTGCAATCCCCTGGGAGGAGATTCCCGCTGTTCGTCAGGCACTTGACGCTGGGCGTCCGATCAAATTCGCGGTGCGGTATTGCGACGACCAGGGAGCCATCTACTACTCCAGTGAAAAACGGAGTGTGGCCCGCCGCAATTATTTAGCTTTTCATGGGTATGAGGATTGGGCGAACTGGTCGAACGACGTCGAATTTGCGTTCGTCGAATAGTTGAACACAAGCCCGCAACACGCCTCGGTCCTGCACCAAGCGGGGTAACCGTCTTCCGTGTGCCTCTTCACCATTGGCGCAGTGACCACCTGGCTGTCGCCCCCCGTCCTATTCCGGCCCGCTTCCCGATTACTGCGCTGGCAGCGGCGTCAGAGGGCCACTGAACGTGTCGAGAGCACGGTCGTCGATGCGATACCAGGCGATACGCAGGTTGTAGTCATCTTCAACAAAGACATCCAGTATGCCGTCGTGGGGGTTGCGCTTCACGACCACCGCACCAAAGAAATCCAGTAACCCACTGGGGTTATTCGGTGCTTCTCCCATCAATTTCGGATCGGGTCCGATTTTTCCGACAAGCAGGCCGTCGCGCGTATAGTGGTGCAACCCACCATGGAACGGGTCGCCACCGATAATACATCCACCTTGATTGCCCGGGATCACGTCCATCCCCACGCAGATGTCGGGCAAGACAATCTGCCAACGGCGCTCCGCGCCATCGAAACAGGCCAGCGTATTGCCACCCATCCACACTCCGCCGTTTTGCGGTGCATCTTTCCGCGCGGTAGCCCCGTAGAGATAGGTGTAGCCCTCTGCATCATGCTGCACCATTTTTACCTGGGCATCCCAGAGTAACGACCCACGCGGGACAACGCAACTGGCGTGTTTCCATTCATAAATCGGGTTACCCTGCGCATCCAGGCCGGCCAGCGGCACCAGCCAGGCGGAATTCTGTTCCGGAGTGATGCCCCCGCGGTCGTAAGAGGCAATCCAGATATTCTTGTCGGCATCAACGGTCATCGGGCCGTATTGCCATAACGGGAGTTTGTCCTCTGGTTTCGTCCAAAGAGTGACATCTTCCTGATGTATCGTATGGTCATTCCGTATGTCATGCCAGGACCAGAGATAGTAATTCTCGCTCTTCCAGACGGCTTCGGCCATCGCCCCAGACGGCAGAGGCTGGGCGCGTCCCAGAATCGATACCAGGGACAACAGCGGGCAACCACCGGTGGGGTTGCGGTCGATACGATAGATCTGCACACTATCGCCACTGGGAAAGTAGAAGAAGTCATGGGCGCCCAGACGACAGATTCGTGGAGTGCCGGTGGGGGAGCCATGATAGCCGGTACCGGTGAACCCCTGACCCAGATAGCTGGTGTTATTGGTGGCGCGATTCAACCGGTAGGTGTGGCCCATCACGGAAATAAAGGTATCCGGGTCAGTAGATCCATATGTACCGATAGACTGGAATTCTAATCCATACTGCTCCCAGAGCGCTTTCCCATCCGCGGAAAATTTAGCCAGACGCCCTCCGTTGAAGAAGTATTCGTTCTGCGCGGTGATGATGTTGCCTTGCCCATCTACCGCTAACCCGTGCAGGTGAAAGAAATGGTCCGGTGCACGGTCGCCGGGCACGGCGGCTTGTCCCAGTGTGCGGAGTCGCTTCGCTGTAACGCCGGTGATCGCGTAGACGTTCACCTGGCCGGCGCCATGATCTGCGACGTAGAGTGCGCCGTCTGTAGCAAAGGCCAAGGCATTGACGTCCTGCAGGTCGGTGATCGGTGTGGCGAGAAGTTTGCCGGTAGTGGTGAAGACACTTAGCTGATGGTGCTCGTGTCCCACCCAAATGCGACCATCGGGTGCGACAGCCACAGCCTGTGGTTGACGGAGCGCAAAGCTTCCCATCGTCTCGCCGGTGATCTTATCATACATCCGCACTTTCTCGGCCAGCGCATCGGTAACATATAGGGTTTGGCCATGAACCGCCAGAGAGAGTAACGGCAAACGCATGAGTGCGCGGTCGGTCTCGGTGATCCCCGCGGGATACGGTGCGCCGTTATTGTAGACCATAATGAATTTGCCCGCTTTGGTGAAGGGCACTATCGGCCATCCCGTGGCGCCAAACGTCTTATCGATGCGCAGGCGAGCCAGGTAAAATTTCGAAAGGGAGCGGTCATCAAGGTTGCTGTAGATCGACACATAGGCGAACTCGTCGTCTACCGTGACGGCTTTCATGAGATCACCCACCGGATGGCCGGCATGGGATGACACTACCCCGGTGGTGGGATTCCAGCGAATAACATCGTGGTGCGGTTCGTCCCAGTCGTGTACCGTGTAAATGAAACCATCGCGGTCCACCGCCACCGCTTCGAAATTGATCGGTACATGGCCAAATGTATTACTCGGGACGCCGGTATTGCCCAGGGTGCCGCGTTGGGTGTAGCTCCCGCGATTGCAGACTACTTTACAGGTATAGTTCCCGGCCGGCGCCGGCTGCCCCTCGGCATCCAGCCCGTTCCAGGAGACGATTTGCGCTCCCGCCGGCAGCGGCTGCATGGTCCATAACACGCGCACTAAATGGTCGTGCGCATCATACACTCCCGCGCTGGTCACCGTCGTCGCCTGCGGCAGCGTGAAAGTAAACCGGTAGCGCGCGGGGGATGTCGGCGCTGCTGCCAGCAGAATGCGGCTAGTGAGCATCAGGCAGAGGAGCGCGAGCAGACGACTATTCATGGGTGTGCCTACCTTCAGAGCGAGACGATACAGATGCGATCTGTTCTTGTTGAGATTTGCTTCACAGACGCAAACTCCTTTATTGTCTTTATGAAGCGCGGCTTGCTATTGTGAAATCCTTCGGCGCGACGCCAACAGGCGGTGTCCCGATCAGGAAAGGGCGCTGGAGAGCAAAGTCAGGTAAAAATCTGTTATACTGCCCGCATGGACAAGGAAGCAGTGGATATACTGGTCATCGGGGCCGGCGCCTCCGGGTTGCTGGCGGCCGGCGTCGCCGCCAGCCGGGGGAAGTCGGTGGTGCTCATCGAACGCAATCGGGAGGCCGGGCGTAAGTTGCGCATCGCGGGTAAAGGGCGCTGCAATCTGACCAATGATACCGATGTGCGCGGCCTGGAGGCCAACATCCCGGGCAATCCCAAATTCCTGCGCACCGCGTTTTATCATTTCACGCCGCGCGACGTAATCGCCTTTTTCACTGCCCGCGGCGTGCCGTGCAAAACGGAACGCGGCGAACGCGTCTTTCCGGTGTCCGATCAGGCCGGCGATGTGGTGCAGGCCTTACTCGACTATTGCGCGCAACATGGCGTGCGCTATCGCCTGCAAACCACCGTGACGCATCTCCTGCGCGATGATGCGGGGGGCATCCGCGGGGTACAGACCGCGACGGGCGTCGAGGTGCCGGCCGCGGCGGTGGTCGTGGCGACTGGCGGCGCCTCGTATCCGGGAACCGGGTCCCACGGTGACGGGTATCGCCTGGCGCGGGAAGTCGGGCATACAATTATCCCCATTCAACCCTCCCTGGTCCCGCTGGTGACCGAGGAAAGCTGGCCGGTGGATGTACAGGGGTTGTCGCTGCGTAATGTGACGCTCACCGCCAGTTCCCCGGCGGGGAAAACCCTCTATCGCGAGTTGGGTGAAATGCTCTTCACGCACTACGGCGTCTCCGGGCCCCTGGTGCTCACCGCCAGCCGCTACATTGGCACAGTGCCGGGCAGTAAAATGGAAATTGACCTGAAACCGGGATTGGACGTCGCGGCGCTGGATGCTCGCCTCTTGCGCGACTTTGACGCCCAGCATCGCAAACACCTCATCAACGCCCTGGACGAGTTATTGCCCGCCTCCCTCATTCCCCTCATCGTCACGCTCTCGGAGATTCCCGCGCACACCCCTGTATTCCAGATTATTCGCGAGCAGCGCTTGCGCCTGGTCCACCTGCTCAAGCACTTGCCGTTGACGGTGAAGAAGGCCCGCCCCCTCGCCGAAGCCATCGTCACCACCGGCGGCGTCAGCACTGCCGAGATCGACCCGCGCACCATGCAATCGAAGCTGGTACCCGGTCTCTACTTCACCGGAGAAGTCATCGATGTGGACGGGTTTACCGGCGGTTTCAACCTGCAGATTGCCTGGTCTACCGGACACCTGGCGGGGGAAAGTGTGTGATTACAGATTGTGCACGCCTCTTTTTGATCCAAAATGAGCTGGAGACTGGAGAGCAATCTGGAATATTTGCGTTTGTCCCTCATGATATCCCGGCGAGGCTCATGCGGCCTTCGCCTATATCATAAGCGGTTCATCACGTGTCTTCCTCGTTATCGAAGATTTCGAGGAAGACTTCCGATAATGAGGACGAGTGTGTGCCTACCGGTAGATAACGCCTGAACCTTACCGCCCGTCCGCCACAATCTGCGCCCAGATTTTGTCGATGGCGGCTTGCAACGCCGGGGTCGCAAGGGCGCGGCGTTCTACCAGGTAGGATTCCGCGGCGCGGCCCATTAACAGCAGGTCCTGTTCGGCCATCCGACGTACAATCGGGTCGGGGTCCAGCAATTTCGTCGCTTGGCAAATAGGGCGCATGCCAGCCTTCAACGTGCGCGCTTCCTGGATGTCCGTCACTTTGCCTTTAGCGGTGAAGGTCATCGTCACGCTGATTTTCCCCTGGTTGCCCCCGCGGGTATCCACTGCCACTTCGGCGGAAGCGGAGATGGCGCCATCGGCATGAGGTGTCTGCACGACTTTTGTCGGCGCGATGAAGCGGAACATGCCGTCCTGCGCCAATTCCTGGGAGAGACACAGCCATGCGGTGACGATGGCGGGGATGAGCGTCTTATTCGCCGGGGTTACAGCGAGAAAATGCTTTTGCAATGACTCGACATCCGCTACCTGTGTGAGCTTGCCGTCCGCGCTGAGGATGAAAAGGTTGTTCGCCTTTAGCGGCTCTGGCAGGATGCGCGCCACCGGATACATGCGGAAGCGCATTACGTAGAAGAGCACTTTGGGGAACACCTGCGCCACGCTAGGCGCCGTCACACGGTACGTTTGCCCGCTCATAGTGAATGGCTGGCCGTTGAAATCTTTCAGCGTAGCCAGGTAGTCATTCATGATGACCCGCGGGTTAATTTTCCAGGTTAGACGAATGATGGCGCTGTCCAGCGCCTGGGTGTGACTGCGGATAGTATAAGCATCACCGAGTGTCTCATCACTGGCTTCCGCTTTGGTCAGCGCGGTCTGTTGTTCCGCCAGTACATGCCGGAGCACCGGCAGATAGTCAGTGCCCAACGCTGCCAGGTCATCCTCTGCCTTATCCTGCGTGGCCTGATCGCCGGGCTTGATCGCCTCCAGGTTTCGCGTCACCGTGACCTGCTGCTCCGCCGTTGCTTTGGTCGTCACCACCGCCGATGCGGACCCTGTCATCACTAACGCCAACGCCAGCACCGACCAGATACGTGTCATCATCACCATCTCCTCCAGCCAACTGTTGACGAGCCTGTTCCAAAGTCCGGCATAGAACCTCGGGGCATCTTTTGGAACCATGCTATGACGCGATATTCTCGTGGACCTTCTCATGATACAGTCGAATATCGTTTCGTGCCTAACCAAAATTCTACGCGCGATGAAACATCCCGGATATTGGGACACGCGCGATTTGACACCAACGACTACTTGGCGACTTTTGCGGCCTTGATTTGCTTGATGAGTTCCGGCACCACTTCCAGCGCATCACCGACAAATCCAAAATCCGCCACCTGGAAGATGGGGGCATTGGCATCCTTGTTGATGGCGATGATACAGTCGGAGGACTGCATGCCAGCCAGATGCTGTACAGCGCCGGAAATGCCGCACGCGATATAGAGTTTCGGGCAGACCGTTTTCCCGGTCTGTCCCACCTGGTGCGCGTAGGGCATCCACCCGGCATCCACCGCCGCGCGCGAGGAGCCGACGGCGCCGCCGATGAGATCGGCCAACTCCTGGAGTATGGCAAAGTTTTCCGGTTTCCCCATTCCGCGCCCGCCGGAGACAATGACGTCCGCATCCACGATATTCACTTTTTGCGTGACATCGCGCACAAAGTCGGTGATCGTCAAGCGTGAGGTGAGCAGTTGCTCCTGCGGGGGGACATTGACGATCTCGCCGCGAGCGGTGTCGCCGGGCAGCACGGCAGGCATCACTTTATGCCGCACCGTGGCCATTTGCGGGCGGGTATACGGGCAGAGAATGGTGGCCATGATGTTGCCGCCGAACGCCGGGCGCGTCTGATAGAGCAACCCGTCGTCGCCGATTTCCAACCCGGTGCAGTCTGCAGTGAGGCCGGTGTACAGATCGACCGCCACGCGGGAGAGGAAGCTGCGGCCGGTCGTGGTGGCGCCGGCGAGTACAATTTCCGGCTTATACTTGCGCACCAACGCCGAGAGCACGCGCGCATAAGGCTCCGGGCGGTAGCGCGCCAGCTTCGCGTGGTCGTACACATAGACCTTATCCACCGGATATTTTGCCACGTCCGCGGCAAGGTTGGCGATATTTTCACCGAGGAGCACCACGCCTAGTTCGCTGCCACGGGCATCCGCCAACCGGCGCCCGGCGCCGATTAACTCCGGCACGACGCCGGCCAACTGGCCGTCACACTGTTCGCCAAAGACCCAGACGCCGGAGTAGGCGCTTAAATCTTCGCGCGCTTGCTTTTCGATTTCAATAGTGATCGCCTTAAACTTGCACGCGCTGACGCAGGAACCGCAAAAATTACATGACTCCAACGCAATCGTCGCCAGTTTGCCATCCATACTGATGGCCATCTGCGGGCACGCGCGGGTGCAAACTTTACACCCGGTACACTTATCGGCAATGACACGGATAGACATGGTGGATCCTTTATCTTTCGAATTCGCTTTATCCGCGAAGCGTATAAAGCGCTAGAGAGCGGGACAACCTTACACCGTCGCGCGTTCGCGAATGATTTCCAGCATCTTGGTCGCCAACTCCGCCGGTTCGCCGTCCCAGCGTTCGCCGCCGGCGCGGTGTTCGGGACTGAAAATTTTGACGACCTGCGTGGGGCTGCCTTTCAGTCCGCAGCGGTCCGGGTCCAGCTCCATCGCGGCGGCGGTCCAGACGGGAATTTGCGCGGATTTGGCTTTCATCTTGCCGCGGATCGACGGGGTGCGCGGTTCATTGATCTCTTTCACGACCGTGAAAAGGACCGGCAACTGCACTTCGCAGACTTCGATGCCTTCTTCCAGCAAGCGCTCAACGACCGCACGTTTAGTGGTGATCTCCCGCACTTTGCGCACGTAGGTGACCAGCGCCATATCCAGATGGACGGTGATGCCCGGGCCAGTTTGCGCGGTATCGCCGTCGATGGCCTGCATACCGCAGAACACCAGATCAGCCTGCAGTTTGCGGACCGCGGCGGCGACCGCATAAGACGTCGCCCAGGTATCCGAACCGGCAAAGGCGCGGTCAGAGAGCAAAATAGCGTCATCCGCACCCAGGGTGATCGCTTCGCGCAGCGCGGCATCCACCTGGGGCGGGCCCATGGAGACGACCGTCACCGTACTCGCTTCCCCGTCAGCGGTCAGGCGCTCTTTCACGCGGACCGCTTCCTCCAGCGCATAGAGGTCAAACGGGTTGATTTGTGATTCCACGCCTTCACGGATAAGGGTATTGGTGACCGGGTCAATCTTCACATTAGTAGACTGCGGCACTTGCTTAATACACACGACAATCTTCATGCACTACTCCATCAGGTCAGAGTCAACAGGAAGGCGTCACACCGATGAACACCGGCATGGCGCCGATATTAATTTTCGCCAGCATCCGCGCGTCTCCTGCCGGATGCGCGCAAAATTCACCCAGGATTTCACTTCCGCTTACTCCCCGCTCCTCGGGGAGAGGGGTTGGCGATGAGGGCAAGCAAAAGTCCCGTCACCGGAAAGCTGCGGGGAGCGAGGTATGGTGAATTATCCGGCGATCCCGCATCTTACGGATTTGCTAATTCAACCTGCACCGGCTTGTGTAGCGCGTCAGAGAGGAAGCTGTAATGCAGGTAGGCCTGTACTTTCGCGCCGTTGGCGAAGTCGTTGATGTCGTTTTCGCCGGTTTTGATCGATTTGATGAAGCGGTCGAAATTGCTGGGCGTGGGCTTGCAGGTGACGGCTTTCCAGGTGAAATTCTCGATGTTTTTCCCGGTGCAGATGCGGTAGCCGTGCCAGTCGCGGTCCAGATCGACTTCGATAGCCCCGCGATCACCGTAGACGCGCACGCGCAGGCTGTTGCAATGGCCGGTGGCCCAGCGCGAGGAATGCACCACCCCCAATCCACCGCCACTGAGCGTGATCTGTGCGGCGAAACTGTCGTTGGCGTCCAGCACATACTCACCCAGAGTGTTGTCGGGCAACCCTTTGTCAAAGGTACGCAGTTGGCAATTGATCTCCGCGAGATCCTGACCACAAAGGAATGCCGTCATGTCATAGAGGTGACAACCCAGGTCACCCAGGACACCGGCACTGCCATGGCGCGTCGAAAGGCGCCAGGCTAATCCTGGAGACTCCTGCCAGCGTCCCCAACTGGTGTTGACCAGCCAGCTTTGCAGGTAACTCGCCTCGACATGCAGGATGCGTCCCAGGGTGCCGGCGCGCACCACTTCCGCTGCCTTTTGCAGGCCGGACGCGTTGCGATAGGAAAAGTTCACCATGTTGATGACGCCGGCCTGCCGCGCGGCATCGCGCATGCGGCAGGCATCTTCCAGTGAGGTGGCCAGTGGCTTTTCACAGAGAATCGCCAGGCCATGGGCGATGACGGCCAGCGAAATTTCCGCATGCATCGCGTCTGGGGTGACATTGGTGACGGCATCCAGCTTTTCGGTATCGAGCATGATGCGGTAATCGGTATAGACGCGGGGAATGTCGTGCTTCTCCGCGAAAGCAGCCGCACGCTCCGGCGCCACGTCGCAACAGGCAACCACCTTTACACCGCGCATCGCGCTGAAGGTCGCGGCATGCCCGTTCGCCATGCCTCCGGTACCGATAATGCCGAGTTTTATCATGGTTCGCTCCTATGAGATGGTGCGTCTGTTCCTGCACTGCTCGTTTCTTATCTGCGACGTCGCGTGTTAAGCCTGCAGCAGGCGATCCCTATATTTTCACCGGCAGCGGGGCATGTTCCACGGCGTAGGTGTGGTACGCCCGCAACGCGTAACTCGTGGCCGATGGCAGCGTTTCCCCGGTAGTCAGATCGGTGACCGTGCCCGGCAAGGTGACCGGCCGTGCCACGAAATTCCAGATCGTGGCGCGGACGCCCGCGGCATCATGCCACAGCACCGCCTGGCCATCATCTTGCAGGAAGCGGCGGTTCATGAAGGGGCGGTTCGTGTTGTAATCGGCGATAGCCTGTCGATGTTCATCTCCCCACAGTGTATCGATGCGCTGGCCGTCGATAAAGAGCGGGATACCCGGGTCGGTCATATGCGCCAGGCTAAAATACAGGACCGCGGCATCCTTCGGGCGCTTTTCGGCGACATCGAGCCCGGTGGGAATAGTGGTGTAGCCGGTGCCCAACCCGACCTTGTAACAGGCGAAGATATTTTCGACGTTGTAATCCGTCGGGCACCCATGTTGCGGCTGGCCGAACGGGCCGAAGGATTCGATGAGGAAATGCACGTCGGCGTCCTGCAACTCTTTGAAGGCGGCCAGCACGCCGCGCCAGATCGTGGTGGGGTGACCGCCGTTATAATCGACCGGCATAAAGCCCAGATTATAAAAACTGTCAAAAAGGTAGCCGCCCAATCCGGTCTCCGCCTTGATTTGCTTGAGGCTTTCGACCCAATAACGTTGTGGACCTTCCGTCCGGAAATTCAAAATGCTGAAGACATTCATGTAGGCGCCGCCGTACTTCAGTCGGGTGTCCTCCATGCGTACGAACCAGTTGCGATCGTCGCGTTCCGCGGCGTTGACGGGGCTGGAGAGCGCCTGGTCATTGTTCGTCCAGGCAAAGGGATGAATGCCGTGTTGTGCGCAGTCGTCGACAAACTGCTTGAGCATCGCCTTTCCACCCAAGCGCGGGGCGATTTCATATTCGTGCCCGCAGCACATATTCCAGTGAAAGTCCGGGTGCGGGCAATGTTCCGTCGCCGCGGACTTGTTCATATTGTCGATGAACAATTGCTTGATGCCCAGGCTGATGGCCGCCGGCAGCAGATTCTGGCGATAATCGTCAATGGAAAAGTCATCCCAATAATTCTGTGAGATGCGCGGGATGAGCGGCTCTTCCTGCAACTGGTATTCCGCGCGCGCGCGGTCATGCACGGCGTCGAAGGTCCACGTCCACAGGTTCTGCTGGTCGGTGACCGTTTTGGCGTCGGTATTGAGCAATATCGATTTTGGCGCGGTCGCCACGGTCAATGCTTCATCGAAGATATGCTTGTCCAGGCATTTCAACTCCGCTTTGCCCGCCTCGCGGCGCAGCAGGGTGCGGATGAGATCGACACGCCCGAAGACGCCCAGCAAGGTGCGGTCGCCTTTGTACTGGAAGTCAAATGAACCGTGGCTCGCCCAGCGCGGCAGGTTGTGCGTCATCACGGGGTTGGCAATGGCATTCTCATCCAGCCAGTGAATAACGCCTTCTGTGGTCCACGCCTTCTCGGGGGTGAAGGTCGCGACTGGCGCTGAACAGGAAGACTGGGACACCGCGGTCGCACCCGTGATGTCGCCATCTAACTCCCAACTGGCCATATCCAGCAGGTAGAAGATGGGGGTGTCGCTGCTGCGGTATTCGTAGTGGTAGGAGAACCCGGCACACGCGTAATCGCCGAAGCTGTCGGTTGCCGGGCGCAGGACGATGTCGAGTTGCCCACTACCTTCAATAACCGGCACGTCCCAGTCGCGCGTTTCGTGGATCGGGTCGAAGCTATGATCGCGCATGAGTTTCACCGGCAACGGGCGGAAGGTTGCCGCCAGCGCGATGCGTACTTCCGCGGCACTGGCCTGTATACCCAGCAGACGCAACCCCGCCAGTTCCTTCCCGCTGAAGGTCTGGGTATATACGCGAAGGGGCAGACGACCGGAGCGCACTTGCGTTTCTCCGATATAGGCCGCCCCCAGGCCCACAAATTCCTCACGGTCAGTGAGAAGATCCACGCGGCAATTCGCCAGCGTCACGGTTTGCGTCAGCATCGATTGCTCCTCCGAAATAGTTGCCGGTTCCAAAAAGTAGGAAGGTTACAGCGTTCGCCAGAAATAGCCCCAGGTATTCCGCAGCCACAGGGAAGCGCCGCCGGTAAGATCAACGTCGCGCGCCCCGCTCTCAGCCAGCGGCAGGTCCAGCAGCCAGTCGTATTCCCACCCGCCGTAATCATTGCGCGATTCGGAGTCGCGGAAAACATTGTTGGTCCAGGCATTCACGTAGACCGTCCCTTTGCCGAGGTGGTGTCGATAGCAGAAGGGCCGTGAACCGGCGGGGAATTTCGCCACGGCGATGGTTTCTGCCCCCTCGACTAGACCCGGGATGACGGTAAAAGTGTCGTCGTCCAGGCTGCGGAACCCCAATAATTGTACCGCAAAGGGTTGCGGGGTCAGATGGCGGAACGCCGGGCAAATACCCCAGGCCAGTCGCGGGAAGGCCATGAAGTCCATATTCGGCTCATGCGAGGCCGCGGTGGGGAAGGGCCAGTTACAACAGGTGTCTTCGGCGCCGGGCCAGTTTCGCGGTCCCGCCGGATCCACGCCGCTCAAGCGCGTCAATGCCGGGTTGGCATGACACACGCCATGTTCATCTTTGAACGCGTCAAAATGGTCCAGCGCGAAGTAGAGCGTTCCACCATTCTCGACATACCGCAGCAGTTTCTCCGGCATATCGCGGTAATCACGCTCATACATATTATCGGCGATGGCGATGAAACGATAGCGTGCCAGGGTCTCCTCGCTGATGGGGATATCGTTTTGCGCCGTCCAGAGATAATCGCACGCTACGCCCAGGCGGGTGAGCGCACCGGACATCGCCGCCGCAGTGGGGTAGGCCAGGCGACGGAAGAGATTGTACATGCGCGGGGCGGCATTGAGCAGCAAGACATCTGATTGCTTACGCGGGGCATCGACGACGGCGCGGCGCGCCAGTTCCCGTGAATAGCGCGCGGCCACCGTCATCGCGGGACGCGGATAGCCGTGCTCATCTTGCAGGCCGGTGGATTCGCCGTACCAGTAGAAGGCCGTGGGGTCGGCTTTCTGCTCCGCCATAAAGGAGGCCTGCGACTGGTAATCATCCGTCCACGACCAGTAGTGCCAGCCGTCGCCGTCAGCCGCCAGGCACGCGGCGTTCACCCGGTCGATAATCGCGGCATGCTGCTGATCATTCTCCACCCCATACGCGGCATTGTTGTGGAAGGCGCCATGGCAGATCACCACCGGTTGTTGCACGGATTCCTTCAGGTACCGGGTCATCATATAGGCGGCGTTATAGACCACCGGCAATTCGTGGGCCAGCCGGCGGTGAATGACTTCCCGCGTGTGTGTCCACTCTTCGAACGGTTGCACAAACGACGGACGCGTCACTTCAAAATAGTAGTATTCCATCCAGATCGCCTGCAACTTTTTCGTTTCCGGCGTAAAGCCGTCGAGCAGCGCCCAGGTGTTGGTGTTCCCTTCAAACGGAGTCCAGATGAACTGGTGCGGAGCGACGGTCTTGATCTCCGCGTCAAACTGCGCCTGGGCGTCGCCCACATTGCTCTTCTGCATCAGGATGTAGTCATAGGCCAGGGGGTTTTTCAGTGAACCGCCCCAGACGCTTTCCTGGGGCAGGAGAATTTGCGGCCAATCGGTGGGGCGGTTCTCCAGTGCCTCCGCGCCCCCCATGGCGTCAAGGAAGTCGGGGAAGGATCCATATCGCTGTTGTAGCCAGCCGATCCATTCCTCCTTCAAGTTATAGGGGATGGAAATGTTGTCGAAACCTTTGAAATAGCGATCGATGCGGTCCGTATATGCCATCACCGTCGGCTCGTTATTATACCGTTGCGCAAAGGGGAGCATCTGTTGTACATACGCCGCATGCAACGTGGGGTTGAAGGTGGGCAACCAGCGGTTATCATCTTCCCACACCTGACCCGTGATGCGCAGGTACTCCTCGGGTGAATCAATAAACGGCCCCAGAAAAATGCTGATACGGATGCCGGCACGTTTGGCCGCTTCCACCACGACGTCCATGCAGTCCATCCCGCGCGTGACGATGCGACCCTGATCAAAAAAGGCTTCGTTGCTCAGGAATAACGCGGCATGATTCAGTCCCGCCAGCGCCATCTTCTCGAAATCGCGGTCGAGGAGCGCGTGGTTTTTGGGCCAGACTTCCGGGGCAAACCAATCGAACATCGCACCAGGATAATGACCGAAGTAGACGACCGAGTTGCAGAACCAGCGCCGGCCGTCCAGCGCAAAGCGACCATCAGGGGTGATAGTGACGAACCCGTTCATGGTTTCTCCTTATGTAGAGCCTGTCCCAAAGTCCACGCATTCGCCTCGCGGTGTCTTTTTCCGTCAGGCGTTGTCGAGAATTCCACGTTTATCTCCCTTCGATAAAGTGTGAAATTCTCTTCTAGCCTGACGACAAAATCCACTCGCGATCCAAATACGTGGACTTTGGAACAGGCTCTAAGTACGATCAGGGGTGAGTCATCCGGCAAGCGTTTGCGGGTCATAATACCGTGGGGAAAGTGGGCTGTCAAGCTATATTGCGCTGAATACCGATAGAGTGGCGTCAATATGCACGAGAATCGAGCCGGCGGATATCGCAACAGCCCTGCCGGCGAGCCGCCGGCAGGGCTGTTGATAAGTAGGTATGTGAATAGTTTAATAGATGGTCAGCACCATGTTGCTCGCTTCCAGCTTGGAAGCAGCGCCGGAATAGGCGATACCTTTCGCGGAGCCCTGCGAGGTGAACTCGACACTGCCGATCGTCTTCCAATTCGCCGGCAATGCGATGCTTCTATCGATCGAGCCCCACTGGATGCGAATGCCGCTGGCGGTGGCGGTTACGATGATGTTGTTGCCGCCTTTCGCGACGGCGTCCGCGGCGGTGCCATCTCCACCATCCACCAGCAGATCGGTGTTGCCATAGATGCGGTAGTGCACACCACCGCCAGCCCATTCCCACAGATCGGACAGGGTAAGGATTGGCTGGCCGCCGGTGTCCCGGATGACCATCAGGCCGTTGTTCGACTCGACCACCCCTGTTGCGTTCAACGCCAGCGGCCCCGTCAAGGTCCACTTCATCGTCGCTGCCGGGATGCTGGCCGGTTGGAATTTCGCCGTATACGCCGAGGGGTTGCCCCAGGTATCATTCGTGCAGGTCAGCGAGAGCTTGGGGCTGGCAAAGGCCGCGGATGCGGTGGTAGTGCCGGCGCTCGTGGTGATCCCGAAGGTCCACCCGGTCCCGGTCGGCGGATTGCCGGCGGTGAGTCCGTCAAAAAGGTTGAGGGTGGCGGTGGCCGGGTCGGTGGACGTGGGGATGCCGCCATTGGTGGTCAGGCTGGCCTTGGCAATCAATTCCACGTGGCCATCCAGGAAGGCAGCGATCAGCTTTCCGCTGTGCCGCTCAACCAGGTCGGAGGGCTGATAACAGATGCCATTGTAGGTTTCCACCTGGATGAAGGGCTTTTTATCGGTCGCCGGGTGCACGCCATCGGCAACCACGAAGGTCGTCTCCGGCGGGGTCAACTCGCCCAGCGCCTTGCCGCCTACCAGGAAGTTGTAGACATAGCCGTTCGCCAGGCGACTCGCGGACGCGCAACGCAACACCCCTTTGTCCAGCGACAAATCACCCCAGATTTGGGAAATATCCGGCAGCATCTCGTCGTGATCCTGGGCATACATCATCGCAGCCGTGGTGATCTGCTTCTGATTATTCAGGCACGAGGTTTGCCGGGCTTTTTCCCGCGCCTTGGCGAAGACCGGGAAGAGAATAGCTGCAAGTATCGCTATGATAGCGATTACAACGAGAAGCTCAATCAGGGTAAATCCCTGTCTGGTCGATATGCCCCGCATATCATCCTCCTTCAATACAAAGTATGTGCATTGGCCAGGATGGCCTAATGTCCGAGACGAGTGAAAGGCTCTTGCTATACTATGATAGACACCTTATACTAGTATAAAGAAGAACCATTGTCAATACCTATCCAGAATTATTAATGAGCGCATGAATAATGCATCGGAAAGCGGTTTCGAGCAGGTGTATAAGTCGATTGACAGAATAATATATTATCTATCCTGCATTATTCGAAATGTTATGAATAATCCGGGTTGTCCATCGTGCGCAGATTTTTTGGTCAGTCGCGACAAAGTCTGGTGCGAAAAGATGCCGCAAGGTAATTTGCTGGATTTTGGGACAGGCTCTTACTACGGACCGCTGATATTATTCTTTATATAAAGGCGATGAAACTAACGATGTCTCTTACGAACATGACAGAACAACAGGCGCCCTATCTGCGCATCGCAGAGGATCTGCGTCAACGGATTTTCCATGAGGAATGGGAGACCGGAGAACGTATCCCGGCACGGCATGCGCTGGCCGAGCAATACGGGGTGGCTATCGCCACGCTCGAACGCGCGGTTGGGCTGTTGCAATCCGAAGGCCTGCTGGTCGCCCGCGGCAAGACGGGCACCTATGTGGCCCCCCATCAGCTCCAGGTGACCCTCGCCGCCCCCCTGCCCGTATCCGCGCTGCTGCCGGTGTTGGATCCTCTGCCCACGCGGATCCTGTATGCGGTCGGCATTGTCTGCGAAGATCCGGGGCCGGGAGAGCAGAACGTGCAACCTCGATTGGCGGAGCTGTTGGAACAGCAGGCCCGGTCCCGGGGCCTGCGGGTCGATGTGTTCAGCCTGGCCCGGTACGGGGGCCGGTACGAGACGGCGATCACCGCGGCGCACCAGGCCGGGATGAATGCGCTTATCGTTCTCAATATCTACGAGGAGCCCTGCTTTATCCCCGCCATCGCCGCCCAATATGCGCACCTGCGCCTGCCCTTGCTCTATATCACCTCGGAGAATACTCCCCTCCCATTCCCCTGCGTCAATTTCGACCAGGTGTCGCTGGGCTATGCCGCGGCCACTCATCTGCTGCAGGCCGGGTACCGGCGCCTCTGTTACCTGACTCCTTTCGGCGCGGCCGCCGGCAGCCGCGACTGGGTGAAGGAACGGTATGCCGGATTGCGCGCGGCTCTGCAACACCAGGGGATGCCCGACGGCGCCTGCCTGCGCTACCCTGAACACCCGGCGCGGGACTTGAAAGCGCATCGCGCCTTGCGCCCGAAAGTGGTGCACGACGAATTGTGTGCCCTCATCCCGCAGGCGCTCACCCTGCTGCCAGGCCAGGAGCCGGTCGCGCTGGTGGCGCCGAATGATTACCTGGCCCTGCATGTGCTGTCCGCCCTGCAGGCGCTGGGGTACCGCCCGGGGGACGATGTGGGGGTGCTGGGGTTCGACGATGAACCACGTGCAATCATGCACGGTTTAACCAGTGTCCGCCCCTCCTGGGAGCAGATCTGCCAGACCGCTCTGCAGTTACTCACCCAGACTCTCGCTGGCGGCGCCATCCCACTCTGTTCGACCGCCGATGTCTGTGTACAACCCCGCGCCTCCACACGGTGCGCACGCCTGATCCGCTAGCCTGCATTATTCATAACATTTCGAATAATGCTTCGGTTAGCCAGAGCTGTATTCGCTTCGCGAAAACAGCGGGTTAACCCGCAATATTCATAAACACAACCTGTCGCCACGAGATCGATCCGCGACGCCGGACTCGGTTGTGCAATCTCCTCAACAGAATGAAACGGTTTGCACCGCCCGTTGTCAAAAGCAATAGACTTGACCAGAAATGCCGGCTGAGTGGATTTTGAGCACCTTTTGTCGACTGGCAAGGCGCACTTTTCACACTTTGTCCTGCGAGACAAACGTGAAAAGTGCAACGCCGCCCGGCGGCAAAAGGGGCCGAAAGACACCTGGTGGTATTTCTGGTCAAGTCGCATGGTTCGTCCCAGGAGACGACTACGGTTAAATTAGTGGGTGGGTGGTATGTCCCGAGTAATGGTGTGGGTGCAACTGACGCTGCTGGCATGTGCGCTGGCAGCGACGTCTTTGGTGCGGGCGGCAACGCCGGCGCCGGCCAACGTCTTCAGTGATGAACTGGCGATCGAGCGTTATAACTGCGACGTGGAGTTGCAGCCGGCGGCTACGCTGGGTACGCGCGACGCGGTGCGGCTGTTCTTCGATTGGGCCAATGCCCGCACGTATACCCAGGTGTCAGTCGGAAAGAACAAGTTGGTCATCGATGCCGTGCGCGGTGGACGAAAACTGGCGGTGACCACGGTGCCTATTGCGGTTACCCCCGGCGCCGCCTATCACCTGCGCATCCTGCGCCGCCAGGGACAATTGCGTGTCGAGCATGATGCCCAGACTCTCTTCCGCGGCTTTGTACCGCGCGCGGACGACGGCGCGCAGGCGGGCTACGCCGCCGATAAGCGCTGGACCGTTACCTCCACCCGCGTTCAACGCTTGGAGCCGGTGATCTTCACCGACGATTTCATGCGCGCGCAGGACACTCCCGGCCCGTGGAGCACGGTGCAGGGCGAATGGGCGCTGCGCAGCGCGTGGGACGACGATCCCCACGGCAACAGCCGGCGTTTCTCCAATATCATCTACTCCCAAAATCCCTTCGCCTGGAGCGGTCGCAACCGCGACGGTGCGGCCCTCAGTACCGCAGGCGAACTGTACTGGGAAGATTACACGCTGTCGGCGTCGGTGCAGCCCGGTGCGACTGCGGTGGGCCTGCTGGTGAACTATCAAGACGCGCAGCACGGGCTGCTGGTGCGCTGGAGCGCCGCGTCCGCCAAAGATCCGCGCGGTGACCTGCTGCAGGTGCTGCAATTGACCACCGGCGAGCCACGCGTGCTGGCCGAGGCGCCGGGGGGCTATTTGCCCGACCATTGGTATCGACTCAGCGCCGCCGCGGTGGACGGCACGCTGACAGTGAGTGTGGACGGCAAGGTGCAGCTGACGGTGAAGGATATCGCGCCTACGGCGGGTAAGGTGGGCCTCTATGCCGAAGGCGCAACGGGTGGGGTGTTTGACGATGTGGCGGTCTTCGGCAGCGACGTGAAACTGGACATCATTGCCCAACGCAGCCAGGAACAGATTGCGCAACGCTTCCAGATCGATAAGAACGGCATGGCGGAATGGGCGGATCAGCAAAACGATTGGGCCATGTCTAAAACTATACCCCAGCGCGGATTTTTCACCACGGATACCTACGGCGATCAGGGGATTGCCCTTACCTGCACGCCTGACCATGCGAAGACGGGGAAGCTTACGCTGACGCTGGGCAGCGATGGCGCCGACATCACGACCGGCGACCGCGCCCAGGCCACGCTGGCGGAGAACGGCGACCTGCGGTACACCCTCTACCACGACGGCACGCTCCTCGCCACAGCCAAAGGCAAGACGCTGGAGCCCGGGAGCGAGCACCGCCTGCGCTTATCGCGCCGCGAGGGTGTGCTGCGCCTGGAGGTGGATGAGGACGAGGTGGTGCGCGCCGACGTGAAGGCGCCGCTGACGGGTCTGCGCGCGGGATTCCAGGGGGAGGGGTGTTTCATCAACGCCAACTTGCCCACCGTCACCTCGCGCAATATGCTGGATTACCCCTTTGCTGATGCCCCAGTCGACTGGCGCATGGAAGGAACCTGGGAGACCACCGCGCGCTGGGCCTGTTCGCCGAACTGGTCCTTCCTCGCCGGCTGGAGCCGGGGCGATGCGGTGCTGTGGCATAAAAAACGCTTCACCGGCGACCAGACCTTCGAAGCCTATGAAGGGCTGAAGATGGAATACGCGCGGGAGGAAGAGATTTACGACAACCGCTACCGCGATTTCGGCATCACCATCTGCGGCGACGGCGATAACCCGCGTACCGGCTACACCGGTGTGTACGCCGAAGTGACGGACAAGCCCCGTCCGGCGGACAACGCCACCAAACAGGCGCAACTCGCGACCGCGCGCATCACCCGGCGCATCGTGCTCTATCGCAACGGCGTTGAGGTCGGTGCGCAGGACATCCTGGCGCCGCCCAACCGCGGCCACGACCACCGCGCGTGGTTCACCGTGGCGCTAAGAAAACACGGGAACGTGGTGGAATTCTGGGCGGAAGGCGCGCTGGCCGTAACCTACACCGATTCCCAGCCCATCGACGGCGGGTATCCCGCGGTGTGGTCGACCAACAACGGCGTGAGCGTGGCGCGCGCCCGCCTTTTCTACGCCAACCCGCCGGAGACGGTGACCCGGCCCCAGGTGACCCTGGAACTACCGTGGTATCCCGAGTGGGCCAATGTGGGACGGCCGTTGAAGGTCGACCTGCAGAACATGTGCAGCACGTCGAAAAAGCCGCTGCGCCTGGAAGTGACCCCGCGGCTGACGCCGGAGGGAGAAACGGGCGGGGTGGCGGTGGCCGGCGCACAACTCACCTTCACCGCCGCGAAGACGGGCAAGCACTGGTACCAGTTGCGCGCCACCGACGGCGAAGTTTCCTCACCGCGCGAGCACCTGGTGCTGCCGGTCTTCAACCCGGCGCTGAAACGCGACGACACCCATGCGCTGGTGCTCTACCGCTTCGACGAAGGCGACGGCTTCACCGTGCATGACCGCAGCAGCATGGGCACGCCACTCGACCTGACGCTGGACCCCGCCGCCCAGGCGGTGTGGCTGCCCGGACAGGGATTGAAGCTCCCGCAGGAGACTGCCGCGCCGTTGAAATCCACCGGCAACGCCACTAAACTGCTGTCGCTGGTGAAGACGAACGCGGCCACGCTGGAGTTCTGGATCAGCGGCAACACCATCTATCCCGCCAACCCCGGCGGCTGGATTGGCGCGTTCCTGTGCTGGGAGAACAGCCCCACCCAGCGAAACTTCGCAACCTGTCAGGGATCGGAGTGGCTGGTCTTCTCCCCCCCGGGCGTGAAGCTGGTCACCGGGGAAGACCGCTTCTATGTCTACGGCCACCGCGTGGGGTTGGAACACGTCATGGTCACCTGGGACGGCGTCACTTCGTGCATCTACCTGAACGGCAACAAGATCATCGAGAAACCCTTCGCCTGGTCGCCCAACCTGTGGACGGACGCGCCGCTGTACGTGGGCAACCAGTCCGACGGCATTTACGGCTTTGTCGGCGCCTTCTACCTCGTCGCCATCCACGACCGCTGCTTCACCACCGCCGAGGTGCTCAAACAGTACCAGGCCGGCCCCTCGGCGCAGTAGATGGCGGAGACGTTCTCTCAGTGTGCAGGTGACCAACCCAGCGGGCTGGTCAGTGCCAGCAGCGTCAGACTCCAACCGACGTGACATCGCCACTATATCCGCAGGCTGATATGCGGGGACCAGCGCGACGTATTTACAATGTCGGTAATCGAGCACTAATTGCATCGATTACCGCTTGTGCAATCGTCAATGCTTCTTCTGTCTCAGCCTCAGTCGGCAACTCTTCCTCACCGGGATATCGAAATTTCCAGGCATATTCTGACAACGGGGCCGCCTGGTCAACAAGGAGCTGTAGTGATCGATCAAGCACAATACACTGACGGCCGAGTTCTTCCAGGCTGTGTGTCTTACGGAATGGAACATCATGCCAGGTTAATAACGATTTCATCGCCTTCTCGATTGCCTGTTGACAATGATAGGCCGCGTCGTCACGAAATGGCTCTTTCGCAGTAATGGCATGGCGCGCCTTTGCCAGATCACCGCGAGCTTTTACCAACCAGGCGATGGTATCTTCCCTTCTCGCATCATTAAGCGGCATACAGCAACTTCCCTTCATTCAGCACAGTTGCCGGGAGAGAAGATTTGAGTTGTTCACGTTGTTGAAAGCGCGTTCGTCGCCAAATCACGACATCTGCTGCCACGCCCGTTCCACGCAATGCTTCATACGCAAGACGGCTGCGACGTTGGTTTTCTGGTGCATCATCGGGTATGACGACGAGAATATCGTAGTCGCTATTCGGCCCTGCTTCACCACGCGCGCGTGAGCCGAAAAGATAGATACGCTCTGGATGATACGCGTCCACCAGACGACGAACGATATCTATCAATATCGGGTCATGGGCTATTTCTTGCCATGTCGAGTCTTGTGCATCCATGTTGTCGGTCTCCACAGAGATTCTTCTTTAACCAGCATTATTCATAACATTTCGAATAATGCCACAAATAGCCCGGCAGTCAATTCGTTTATGAATAATCCGGGCTAAGAATATCATAGCAGAGTTATTTGTGACAGTCACTGCTTATTGAAGTTATGTCGAAACCGACCAACTTCCATCTGCGCGCCACACACCTCACCAGGCGCGCGGGCGTTGCGGCAATTGGGATGACCTGGCCCGATGAGCAGGCAACCCGTCCAACGAGTTGGTCAGCGCACGGCGGCCGGCGCGGGAATAATCTCCTCGATGCGCAGATCGTCAATGGCAAAGGACTCGGTCGCCACGCCGCCGCCGGAGAGTACGAATTCCAACTGCAGGATGGCCTGCTTGTAGGAGCCCGCGCCCTTCGGGGTCACTGTGAAGAGCATCCCATCGTAGACGCCGGGATCCATCGTCGCCCACGACACCCCGCCAAGGGTGGCGGTGTAGTAGGTGGGGAGGAAGCCCCATCCCATCGTGAGGTAGGGGGACATCTCGGGGATCGTCGGTGGGCTGACCCAATTGTCATGCGCATCTTTCAGGATCGGCTCCAACTGCGCCAGTTGAATCGACCCCTGGCTATCGGCGTCACAGGCGGTAAGGCGCTTCATTTTGTAGCTGATGCGGAACTGCTTCGGGGTGGTGCCGACCGCCTGGTTCAAGCCTTTCAGCACCTCTTGCGCGAAGAGATTGTTCGTCGAATCCCACTTCAATCCCCCCATGAAATCCTTTTGTGCGGTGATGCGTACGTCACTCAAGCTGAAGCGCGCGGTGGCCAGCGCTTTGACCGTCCCGTCATCGTCCCACACATCGATAGGCATGATGGTGACATAGCGTCCCGTTTTGTTCACCGTCAAGTAGGAGGAGTCGCTATCATCGTTGTTTAACAGCGGAACATTGCGCAGTACAGGGTTGGTATGCGTCCCGCCCGGCGCGATATCGTCGACATAGAGATCGAAATGCGCCGTGCGTCGTCCGTTCACGGAATTATCGCGCCACCCATTCAAAACGCGCACGGTGGAGACCGTGGTCGACGCGCCGAGATCGCAGGCGAGGTAGCGTGCGTTGGCGGGAATATTGGTGAGATAGTTATCGCCGCTTTGCCACATGGTAGACGACTTCATATCGCGCACATTGGTGGCCGAGAGGAGATCCGACGCCGCCGAACCCGAGGTGACGGTATAGGGCAGATTGGCCCCGATCGGGCCAAAGGTCCACGCCTTGTTCGCACCGTTGGTGGCCGAAGGCACCGCCGCCACCGCGCCGGGGGATTGGGCGCCGCCGGCCCAGAAACCCTGGCAGGGATTCACGCCATCCTCAAAATCATAGTAGAGGAGTGTGGTGGCGTCACTGCTCGTTACGGTATTCTTCGCCGCGGTGGTCACCGTCGGCACGGCGGTAACTTTGATGGGAATCGGCTCCGACCGGGTGCTGTTGCCGCCGTTATCGTAGGCGCGCGCGGTCAGCGCATATGCTCCGGTCGCCGGGTTGGCCCAGGTATAGCTCCAGCCATCCAGGCCCTCGGAATCCGTCCCGAGCAGCGTGGCGCCCTGGAAGAATTCTACCCTGGTGATCGCGCCGTCGAGATCGTTGACGGCAGCGGCGAGGGCGAGGGGCACGCCCGTATAGGAGCGCTGATTCGCCGTGACGCCGGTCAAGGTGACGGCGGGGGCAATATCGAAAGCGCCAGTCGGCGGGAAGAGCGCGCGCTGTGGGATGACCGCCTTCGTCACGCCGGCGGCGGACCAGGAGAGCACCGCCGAGGCTACGCCGGTGCTTTGGTAATACTCCATCTCGATTTTCGCGAACTGGTTGGCGGTCAGGCTGATGGCGCCGGAGCGGTGGGTGGTATTGGTAGTCCAATCGTTGCTGATCGGCTGGCCATTGACCCACAGTCGCGCGCCGCCGTCGCCGTCTGTATAGAAGGTATACGTGCCGGTGGTGGTCGGTTGTATATACCCCGTCCAGCGCACAAGGAAGTGCTCCGTATTCACGCCCGCACCCGGCGCGCCGGCGCCCCACTGGAAGTTGACGTTGGCGTCAGTACGGGTGAGCGCCGGGACGGTGTTCGGGTCGGTCGGAAAGCTGGCGCCGTTGTAGTATTGCGCCAACAGGCCGGTTCCCGCCGCACTGCTGACGGTAATCGTCGCCTTATCGGTGGAGGTATTCCCATGCGCGTCGGTGACCACCGCGGAGACCGTATATGTGCCGGCCGCGACGGCGCGCCAGGTGTAGCGGTACGGGCTGGTGGTAGCGGTCGCGAGCAGGGAAGCGCCGTTATAGAATTTGACGTTGGTGATGGCGCCATCATTGGCTGTTGTGGTCGCGGCAAGGCTGATATTGCTGCCCGCGGTGTAGCGACCGCCGTCTTTCAGGCTGGTCAACACCACTTTCACCGGGGCCCAGCGGAAGAGGCAGGTCTTATTGAAGATATCTTCTTCCACATAAATGTCGTATTCGCCATTGGCGCGTCGGTAAGCATGCATTCCTTGCTTTTGATCAAGCCAACCCACCGGTTGCAGATTGGCCGGCACGGGTAAGGTGCCGACATAGGAGCCATCACTGGCGCGGTAGACATCCGGCCACGATTGCATCAAGTACGCGGAAAAGATGAAATCGCCGGCAACACTGATCAATTGATGCGATGAGGCTGTTGGCTTCCAGGACGGGATTTCGTCCGACTGCCAGGCGATTTGCTGGTAGTTCGTGCCCGGAGGATTATTCCAGTTGGTCAATTTGACCAGGTGCGTCCCCTGGGTTCTATAGCGATTGGTGGAACCCAGCAGATACATGATTCCGGTTGACGGGGTATAGCAGAGATTGTTGACGAGTTGCAACGTGCCCGGGAGCGGAATATCCTGAATCGTCGCGCCGGTGTAGCGCGGGGCGCCGCTGGCCGTGAATCCCTGCAGCGGCATCCGCTGCAAAAGGTGGTTCTGTGCGCCATTGGCGACCCAGATATCCCCCTGGTCGTCGAATTGGAAATTAATGATCCCCAATTCGGGAATCTGCTCGTATTCCCCGGCATCAAACGCGCCGTTGCCATTTGTGTCGGTCCAGATCCAGCGTTCCGGAACGATCGTTGTCCCGTTGTCGGGGATGATGGGGCGATGGGGGGGATACGCCGTGGTATCCTTGATCATGCACGAGAAACAGACCCAGGCGCAGGGCACCCACATCTCGCCGTCGGCAGCCGTCCCCCGCCGAAAAATCCATAAATCGTGGGAGGCGCCGGACATGGCGAGCATCAATTGATGGCCCGCGATGGTTTTGACGCCCAGCACGGTGGGGCTGCCGACGCTGTCCATATCCCCGCCATAGAATGTATTCAAGCGCATGTCGGACGGATAGTTGAAACGATCGGCGGTGAAGCTGTACGGCGTGGCCTCCTGCCCCAACGCTTTCTTCCAGTTCATTTTGTGATGATCGTCGGTGGTATACACGTCGAGTTCGGAACTCTGATCCTGCACTGAGGTATCGACGAAGTCCTGCAGCCCGTAGCGCCACCAGCGCAACTTGCCCGACGGAGCGTAGGACATCACGTTGACCGCATAGCCCCCGCCGCCATTGGCGACGTAGAGGTTGCCGGCGGCATCCATGCCCACCCCGACCGGGCCGTGCAGGCGCGGAGTAGTGGCATCGCCGTACATCCCGCGCCGGAAGTTGCCGGTGCTGGCGTAAATGCCGCCATCCACGCCAAAAGTATGGTCCAGCACCGGCGTAGTTTGGATATTTTTATAAAAGCGAATCTGCTGGTGCACGGAATCGTCACAAACCAGCAAATAGCCGTTGTTGTCGATGGCGAGACCGGTGGGGACGACATGCTGGTCGTTGATCTCGCGCACGAAGGTTCCCGTTTTGGTCACGCAGCGCACGAGGGCATATTGGCCGACGCCGGCGCCGGCACGCTGGATAATCCACAAATTGCCCGCCGCGTCCACGGTTATTTTACCCGGGCGGGTGAAGGGGAAGGTGCGCAATTCGCGGGTCAGGTCGCGATTCCAGACGCGAATCTGATTATTGGTATTATCGCTGATATAGACTTCGCCATTGCGCGCCGCGATCCCGCGTGAACAATCGACGCCGATCAGGATGGAACGCAGAGGAACCCACGCACCGGCATAATTTTGCCATTGTGCATCGCAGACACTAATGCCGCTCGGACTCGTCGGCGCGCCCCCCAAATAGACGTAGCGTTCCGTCTCATCCGCGGTGATCCCACACCCGACATAATTGCCCATCCGATAAACCTGTCCATTGGTATCGTAGAAACTACCGTTGGATTGGCCTTCGTCATACCCGATGGTATACATGCGGCCGCTTTTAGTGACATAGCAGTCATCGAGATAATCGGAGACATGCAGAAAGGAGTTGCCGCCGACGAAGCTGTTCCCCAACCAACTGAAGGTGCTGCCGACGATATCGGTGTCGGTATGCACGGCGCGCGCCGGGGCGCTTCCCAGGAACAACAAACCACCGAACCACAGCGCGGCCAGGAGGGACGGCATCAGTCGGAGGACTCGGTTACGAATATACGATGACAGGTGCTGCATTTCTTCCCTTTCGACTTCTGCCCGGCTGGCTGGCGGGTGCGACGGCGGACTTCGCGCGTCGTCACAACAGCGGGAGCGCCGGTGGGTCAGCCGGTACTATTCGCCCGCAAGCACTGCCGGTCCTCCTCGACCTTCGGGCCGAGGAAGCAGCCGCCCCACCAGCGCTGCCGGCGGTTGGCACTTACACCTCGCGCGAAACGCGTCGTGGATGAACCCTCCTGAGGAGGAGTATGGCAATGAGAGGGGAGGAAATAAATAACCTGTCCCCGTATTAGCTATACATGCCGGTTTCCTCACCGACAACCGATTGTAGTAAATCGGCGCTGTTGATCCGCATTAATCGAGTATTGGGCTATGATATATATGGCGACATAACAGCCAATTCAGGAATGTTAATATGGCCAGGGAAGCAAATAAGAAGGCAAGAAAAATCATAACCCCAGCAAGTTCAGCGTATTTATCCAGTGATTTTACATAAATAAAATATACAACCTTATCCAAGTCATCTTTATTAATAATTGTTCGACGCATATCAATGCCGGCAAATTTATTCGAGAGCTGCGAATAAGTATAGTTGCTTGCATACCAATGTGTTACGAATTCTATACCGTCAGTACCCGCCCACCGTACCTCGTCTTTCGTGCGAAAATCCCAAAATCTGCAAATCGATAACCAAAATTGGGGACGATTGCTGACTCGCGTCTGTATCGAGAGTTGTAGTAAAGGTACTAGCCGGTCGATGGCTGCAAAGTTATCGGCTGTGTGAATTGCCTCTGTGATGACACATGCTTCAGCTCGCTTAGCAGATGCTGAGGTGCGTGCAATATTGGGAAGCGCACTACGCACTGCCGCACAAAACAACATACAAATTATGAAGAACCAGATCAGCGATAGTTGCCATTTCATTTCCAATCCCCTTCCTCATATCATAAACTAATTTACTGACAGGCATTGGCGCAAGTGCCTGAATGCCGATTCATAGAGCACGACGACATCCGCTGGGGCATATCCGCGGCTTATAGAGTTACTTTCCCCTACTATCCGCGCAACATCAATTACATTCTGTAATGGTACAACACAGATGTGATTCGCATGATGTTTTTTAACGTATTGCATGGTATAATCATACTGTTTCGTCGCAATTACCTTCGCATTAATAGTGATGAGCCCTGGCAATAAAGAAATGATGTCATAATAGTAATCGGTAAAAAAAGGAGACTCAATCAATGACGACTCTTTTTGCTGTTGTATCGCGAATAGAAATTTGTTAGCAATGTCTCCAGGATTTGACGCATTCAATATTCCAAGTATTTGGCCACACCCTTCAGGTGTGGGTAATGCATTTGCATTTATACAATCAGTAATATAGCCAGACGCATAATCAATACTAGCAATCGATAGCCGTATTTCGTCGTTACCATCATTCCCTATTTCTCCAAACATGTTCAGACTGACCGGTAGCATCGTATCTACGATGACTGTTTTATTTGATAGTAAGATGCTTTTTACACGCAATAATGATGAATGTGTGTATAGATCAGGTATCATCCCGCTTGTCGTATGGTTATACGTAATAAGTTTCAACTGTAATTTTTGATCAGGCCTGCCATTGCTGTCTGCGGAATGGAGAAATATGATAGAAATAATGGTACAACACAATAGTGAGCAGATGATATATGGGTACGATTTGTGAAATGCTAGCCGAAATCCCAATAATATGCAAATTAAAACAAGGGCAATAGCTGCTGGGACGTTAGCGAGTATTGCTATCGATTTGTCGGTTCCATCTATACCGGTAAGAAAGTCACCAACCGCGAGAAGCCCGACCATGGCAACCAGAGGAAGTATAATCCCTACAAGGCCTTGTGCCAAAGAATACATTTTCTTTGGCATATCAGTATTAGCTGCATGTGACACGCCAAGTTGACTGCCACATGCACTGCAGCACTCAGTGTCAGATTCATTGTCATGCTTACATTGCGTGCAAATGTTCATCTGGATTCACTCCCTAAACGTACAGACCAGACAACTCCTCGTAAGTGATGGTTGGCAAGGCAGGCATTACACTGCAAGGAGTGCTCTAGCCTTCGCCTTCACCAGTGATTCAATCGCTGCATCTCGTGTGTCGGTGACAGCCGCAAGGACTGCTAATCCTATTTTCGAGCTGCTGTATTCCTTCCAATACGGCGGCGGGTCATACATTTTCTTCTTTCGCCTTCCGCTCTGTCTGTTGGCGAGCCAGACGGCGGCCAGGTGGGTATCGCGTGCCTTCACGAAGTCAGGTGCACCGGTCAGCTTGCAGGTGACGGTATTCGTCCTCAGGCACTGCCGGTCCTCCTGCGGCGTCATGAAGCTCATTCGTTCTCATTCAGTTCATCATTTTTACACAGGTGTGAACTAAACTATTGACAAATATCAATAAAAAAACGTCATTAAAAATGAAATACTTTCATATCCACAGATCCATTTCTGTTACTATTCATTGCACAATATGTCCCATCCAGTGAAATTGCTACTGGGATATAACCATTAACACTGATTGTTTTTAGAAGCTTACCGCTGGAAACGTCCCACTTGCGTATGTCATCACTCGCGCCTGTTATGATAGTTCCATCATGAGAAAACGCAACACTTGTAATAGCGCCTTTATGGCTATTTTGTATATGTCTACTAGTTCCTGTTATTACGTCAAATATAATAATAGCATTGTCGATACTTCCTGTCACAATATTATTTCCGGAAGGCGAAAACGCAATTGAAGACACGGGGGCTGTATTTCCATATAGCTTCTTTTTCAGCTTCATATTCCTAGTATTATAGAGCTCAACGATATTATTATTTGCATTTGATCCACCTATATTTGTTGCGCAAGCTATAAGAGATCCGTCTGGAGAAAATGTCATATCATTAACGCCAATATAGTTTTCGTTGTTTTGAATATTTTTATGTGTAGTATCATCATAAAATTTTAATACGCATTTTTGCATACCTGTTTTCATGTTCCATATATTAATCATACCGCCAGTATCTCCGCTTGCCAGAATAGTACCATTAGGAGAAAATGCGAGGCTTTTCACTGGGACAACATGTTCGCAGAGTATGTTATCTGAAGTGAGATGACGAATACTCTTGCCTGTAGTTAGGTTCCATAGGGTAATATTAACTTGTTTGTTTGACTCTTGTGATGTCGCAGTTGCTAGAATTTTGTTATCAGCACTTATTGCTAGAATATCTGTCCCATCAATTTTTCCATCGATGTCCTTCTCTTGCAGCGTTAACAGGTGTTGTCCTGTAGCAATGTCCCAGCATTTCAGTCCCCCCCAAAGATCGCCTGTGATGAATGAATGGCCATTGGGAAGAAAGGAACCATCACTGCTCGATTCGTTTGGAATTGTGTAAATCGCAGTTGGCCCATCAGTTGTAGTAACTTTATTATTTAAGTTACCATAGTTAGCTCTCGTTGCTTTTTGTCCTGGAATAACACTTGATTTGCCTCGACATCCAACACAATCAACCACGACAAATAGAATCATCAAAAATATAATACTCCATTGCCTAGTAACCATTTTACCTTCCTTTCACTTCAGGAAAAGGACATAGTCCCCTGTATCCAGGTTCATTAAAGCCAGTTTTGATAACAATTCTCTACTTGTCACTGATCTCCTTTAGTCTATTTACGAAGGTGCTTTGACATCAGGAAATATGCAACAGAGGGACAGGTTATAAATTCTTTCCCTCTTTCCCACCGGCTGGCGGGGGAGACGGCGGATTTCGCGCGCCGTCAGAACAGCGGGAGTTCCGGTGGGTCTGCCGGTGTTGAATTCGCCCGCAGGTGGCCGGTTCCTCTCGACCTCCTGATCGAGGACCGGCGCCCCACACCGCATCCAGGCAGAAACCGGAGTGCGCGCACGCGATTACCGGCGTGTGCCTGCCGGTACAAAGATGACATTGGGCTGATTGCCACTGAATGGCGCCCAGTATTTCGCTGTGTCGGCCCCGGTGACGGGGCGCGTGGTCGGGGTGGCGGTGTGGGCGCGCGTGCAGCGATACATTTTGCCATCGGCGCCAGATACCAGGGCCTGCAGGGGATAGACGCCCTGGTCGCGCCAGGGGGGTAACACGGTGGGAATAGCCAGGGGATACGGCGCCCAGAAAACGTCGCGATCCGGGTTCGCAATACGGGGACAGGTTATGTATTTAAATCCTCAATCGGATTCCGTCTTGTCGGTAGGCCATCAGGTGCAGGGTCGGTGGCTGATGGTGGCTGAATCGTTATCTCGCCCGCTTCTCACTACCGCGTCCGAAGATCGTCTCTCGCTGTTATCCTGCCACCTCCGTGCGGTAGGGTGCTGAAGAGCCGTCAGCGGGAAAGCCGCGTGTACGGTTCTGTGAGGGGGGAGCGCGTGTTATGATGAGCCCAGAGAGAAGCGTTTCCGACGCGAGAGTGCGGTTACTTCATCCCTGGTAGATTATCGGTATGCAAGACGCCTCTACTCGACCCCTGTATTTGTCCCCGTATCTTGTTCCGGTTTGGAACGGCAGATTGAGATAGTCTTCCTCGTAGGCGTCATTGGCGCGCTATATTCGTGAAGCGAATACAGCGCGCCAAGGGTTTCGGGTCATATGACATCGTTGCTTCCTGATCTCGTGTGCTGGTATCAGAGTTTGGCGACCGTATAGCCGGCTTCCGCCAGGATGGCCGGGATGGCGGAGACGAAGGTGCGATCCTTTTCCTTCTGTTCTTCGGGCAATTCACTGGCGCCCATCACGGCCGCGAGCTCTACGCCATACTTGTTGACCAGTTCCTCCCGCGTCATCGCGTGCCACGGGAGCAGGGCTTCGTTTTCCATTTTGGCCTTATCGGTGGTCACGCCATAGCGCCAGCCTTGCCGCGCTTTCAGCTTGAGCCAGCGATCGTGTTCCATCTCGGCCAGCATTTCAAGGTCCACACCGGGGAAGCCGGACGGCGGTTCGTCGCCGCGTGCCGCGATCATGATGCACCCAATTACAGCCAGTTTCACGCTGATGTCGCGGACATTGGCGCGATTCTGCTCTTTGAATTCCTCCAGGTCCCCGACCAATTGGTCGTACGTCAGGTGGGCAATGGCCGGAGCTTTGATGTGCTCGGTCTTTTCCTTCGCTAACTGCTCGTTGGAATAGACGCTATGCGCGGCGGCTGCCAGCTTCTCCAGTAGCTCACCGGTGAGTTCCGGCGCCTGCACCAGCGCATGGAACTCGCGACCATGCACATGGATATTCAGTTGGGCCTCACTGGGGAGCGCGGAGCGTTCATACATGCGCTTGCCGGACAGCCGACTCATGGCGATGATGGATTCCATGGAGCGCGCGCCATGCCGATACTCGCGGATTTGCAGGAAGGCGCGCAGCACTCCGGCATCGATGCTGAGGGTCCCCGTCCCGTCGCCGCTGGCAAAGAGTTGCGGGGCGTTGCGTGCGAGCATCCCGCGCAGCAGGATGGCGCGGCGGATGAGATGGTGGTCATCGGCGGTGAGTGCCCGGTCGCGGTTCTCGTTGGGACCGATGATGTTGATATACCCTTTCAGGCGACTGAGAAAATCCGGGCCTTTGGCCGCCACGAACGCGTCATAGCGGGGATCATCCGGGTGACGGTCGAACGCGTCAATGCTGTGGCTGGTGCCGCCGGCGAAGACGAAGATGGCCCGGCCGATCGGATGGGTGATCTGTCCTTCCTGGAAGCTGCCGTCCTGCATGGGGGCCAGGAAATGGCGCAGCCAACCCCAGGCGTGTACGCCCAGCGTGGTATCGAACTCATCCCAGAATACCAGCGGGATCTTCCCGGACAACACCTCGTCGCGCACTTGATGCAACGCTTGCAATAATTCGTTCGGGTCATTGTATTGCGACAGGTTGAAGGTAAGGTCTTTGATCGCCCCTTGCCCCAGGGTTTTGGCGACTTGCTTCACCCCGAATGATTTGCCGGATCCCGGCGGGCCGAAGACTGCAATGGAGAGTGGGCGCTCCTGCGGGCTGCTGCAGTATTCCGCGATGAGCGCGCCCACCGCGTGAAAGGCTTCGATCTCCCGGCGGTCGGCCGTGGTGAGGCCGCCGAACTTGCCTAACGGCACCTGTTTGAGCGCGGCCTCGGGACCGTTGAGGACAATCTCACAGGCGCGACACAACAACACACCGGAAGGTGGCGGGGGCGTGGCGTGGCCCGCGTTGCGGCACACGTCGTCGAGAATCGTCCAGAAGCGGTCACTGCTCCGCGCCTGGCCCGGCGCCGACGGCTCTTTGAGGAAGCGCACGGGGTCTTCGACGGTGGCTTCGGCCAGCAGTTCCGCTTGATTTGGCGCGGGCACGGTCAGCAGCGCGGTGGTGATGGCCTCCAGGGGCAGTTGCGGTTTCTGCAAGGGGCCGTTCGGGTCTTGCGCGCCGTATCCCCGCTCCTGGAGGGTGCGCATGGCGGCCACCCC
>Ga0073936_10001385_pt1 | contig 37289 bp, 25 predicted proteins | sample AliMusrvi5mmetaG_FD_87041 | JGI IMG/M metagenome (GOLD analysis project Ga0073936, IMG submission 87041) | Freshwater lake bacterial and archeal communities from Alinen Mustajarvi, Finland, to study Microbial Dark Matter (Phase II) - Alinen... | ecosystem: Environmental > Aquatic > Freshwater >...
AGTCACCACGTCCCTGCCCTCGCCGGAAAAGGCCGAGTTATCGATCAGCGCCGTGGAGCAGGTGGGGAACTACCAGGTGCAATGCGCGGGCGAACCGATCTCGCCCGACCGGGGGTTCAGCGTCAACCTGCCGGCGCAGGTGACACAACTTACCCGGCTGACCGATCAGGAGTTGAGCGATACTTTTGGCCCTTTCAAGCCACAAGTCGCTCGGAGCAACGATCAAATCGTCCGCGACGTACATGACAGCCGCGTCGGCCGTGAGATATATTCCTGGCTGATCCTTCTCTTCGCCGGCCTGCTGGCGGTAGAGTATTTGGTAAGTAATTGGTTTTATAAATCCTAGCATGCACCTCTTCTACTACCCTATCGCCGATAGCTACTGGCTCGTGGCCGGGGTAGCGGCTGCGCTGCTGGCACTGGTGGTCTTGGTGGGGCCGGGAAGAAATAACGTGTCGCTGCGCCGCCGCCTGACTTTGGCAGTGATTCGCTGTGGCATTATTCTCCTGATTGTGCTGGGAATGCTGCGGCCAACGCTGGTCTACACGGAAACTCACAAGGAAGAGGCCACCTTGGTGCTGCTCATCGATCAGTCGCGGAGCATGTTGGTCCGCGACAGCCTCAACAACAAGACCCGCTGGGAATCGCTCCTGGCGACACTCGAAGATTCCGTGCCCGCGCTCCGCAACCTGGGCCGCAACTTTAAGATCAAAGCTTATACGTTCGATGCCGAAATCCATCCCGTGGAAGTCAAAGACGGCAAGATTGTCCTGCCGGACAGCCCGCAAGGCCAACAGACGGCGATCGGCGCGGACCTGGACGACGTGCTCAATCAGGAGAACGGCAAGCGGCTGTTGGGAATCGTCATTCTCACCGACGGCCGGCAGCAGGCGATCGCCCCGCGCGATGCATCGGCTCAGGATATCGCGGCCAAGTTGCGGCACCAGAGCTATCCGGCCTTTCCCGTGGTCTTCGGGCAGTCGCGCGGGCTGGGTGGCGTCCAGGACGTGGCCATCGTCGCCTTTCCGGATCCGGCTGCCGTCTTTGTCAAGACCGAAATGGCGATCCATGGCGAGATCAAAATCAGCGGGTACGTCAACCACCCGATCCCACTGCGGGTGTTCATGGAGTCGCCCGATGGCAAGATGGAGCAAATCGCTCAGCAGGAGGTCACGGCCACGGCCGACGGCCAGTTGCTGCCGGTCGATTTTACCTATACGCCAGAGATACCGGGTGAATTCAAACTGACCTTGGAGGCCGTTGCTCAGCCTGGCGAGTTGGTAACCACGAACAACCAGCAAAGCTCGTTCGTTCAAGTGCTCAAAGGCGGATTGCATGTACTGTATATCGAAGGTGATCTTCGCGTGGAGCAGAAGTTCCTCCGCCGATCACTGGATGCCTCGCGCGACATCAAGGTCGATTCCATCCGCCTCGATCCACGCCACCTTAAAGAGACGAAACCGAACGACCTGTTGGAACTACTCAAGCCGGGCAAGTATGACGTTTATATCCTCGGCGATGTCGATTCCACGGCCTTCAGCGCTGCGGAATTGGAGCAGCTCAACAAGACGGTCAACCAAGGCAAGGGCCTGATCATGCTGGGCGGCTTCCACACCTACGGTCCAGGCGGGTATTTTAACACCGCGCTGGCCGAGGTACTGCCGGTGAAAATGGATCGATTGGAACGACAAGTGCTCGACAACCCCGTCCGCGACGACGTACAGCTTTCCGGTCCTTTGCGGATGCAACCCACGCCGAGAAGCCTGCGACACTTTGTTCTCGCCTTGGCCGCCGGGGAGAAAGAAAATGCCGCGGCCTGGGCCAAACTTCCGCCCTTGGAAGGCGCAAACCGCTTCATGGGCGTCACGTCCGGCGCCACGATTCTGGCCGAGGCAGACGGCAAAGAAGACCGACCGCTGTTGGTCAGCCAGGAATTTGGCAGCGGCCGCGTGATTGCCTTCGCCGGTGATTCGACCTGGCGGTGGACCATGCGGGGTTTCGATTCGGCCCATAAGCGATTCTGGCGGCAGATCGTGCTCTGGCTGGCACGCAAGGACCAGATAGCCCAAGGAAATGTTTGGGTCCGGCTGGACAACACGCGATTCTTCCCCGGCAATCGTGTCGAGTTCACTGCCGGTGCCCAGACGCCAAACAACGAGCCGATCACCGACGCTGAATTCAAGGCACGGATCGTCAGGCCCGACAATAAACCGATGCCCGCCGTGATGATTCGCAAGGAGGAGCAGGCGGTGGCTTCGTTCCGCGAGACGCAACTGCCCGGCGACTACACGATCGAAGTCACGGCGACGCGGCGGGGCGAGCTGCTCGGTACGGCGCGGGCACGTTTCATCGTCTCACAGCAGGATCTCGAATTGGACAACGCCTCCTCCGATCTCGACAGCATGAAGAGCATTGCCAAGTCCTCCGGCGGCGAAGTCATCGAGCCGGAGCGGCTGCCCAAGTGGCTTGCCGAGTTAATGAAGAAGACCGACTACCTCGACGTGAAGCAGGAAACTAAGAAGTCCTTGTGGGACCAGTGGCCGCTCTTCTTCTCCATGGTCCTTCTCTTGACGGCCGAATGGTATTTGCGGAAGCGATGGGGGCTGGTGTAACTCCTGCTACTCAAACGTCTGCTCGGGTCCGGGAAATGTTCCTTGCCGTACGTCGTCGCGATACCGCGTCACGGCATCGAGCACGGTGCGATGCAATTCGGCGTAGGGCTTCACGTGCCGCGGCAAGCGGCCGGGCGTGAGGCCCAGCAAGTCGTGATAGACGAGGATCTGCCCGTCGCAACCCGTGCCGGCGCCAATCCCAATGGTAGGTATTTTTAACTCGGCCGTGATCCGCGCGGCCACGGCGGCGGGAATGCACTCCAACACGATGCCGAACGCCCCGGCCTGCTGGGCTGCAAGCGCGTCGGTCAAGAGCCGCGTTTCGTCGCGCTGCACGTGATAGCCGCCCAGTTGATGAACGCTCTGCGGACATAAACCGCAATGGGCCATCACGGGTATGCCCGCGGAGACCAGCCCCGCTATCACCTCGGCCTGCTCCTCGCCGCCTTCCAGCTTCACGGCCTGGCAGCGGGTTTCCTTCAATATCCGGCCTGCATTCTCAATCGCCCGATAAACACCCAGATGAAAACTAGGAAACGGCATATCGACGACCAGCAAGGCATGACGCACCGCACGGCCAACCATCTCGGCATGGTAGATCATCTCTTCCAACGTCACGGGCAGCGTGTTGGCATGCCCCTGCACGACCATCGAGAGACTATCACCGACCAGAATGCCCTCGATCCCGGCCGCATCGACCAGTTGGGCCGTGGCATGGTCGTAGGCGGTCAACATGGTGATCTTCCGCCCGGCGGCTTTCATCGCCGTGAATTGCGGAACTGTGATGGCACGTTGCTCGGAGTTCATGTTGAAATGGTCCGTTTCTCTCAATAGTACGCGGACGTTCAATGGCCTTGAACGAAAAACCATCCATTGAGGGGGATAACGGCAGGCATCGATCCATCGGCCCCCCTTCTTGGCCCTATTGTAGATCAGCCGGTGCGCGATAGCTAGCCGTGATTTGCCCTGATTTTGATTCGCGCGGTGTGGAATCGACTGTTCAAACGCCTTCCGCGGATATATCCTTAAGGTGTCTGTCGCACTGGGGTTCCTCCCTCCATGTTTGCCCATGCACTATTCAGCACGAAAGGTTCTGGTCATGTCCTTCCGCATCTTGTCCTCCGGGGTCGTTGTTTTCAGTGTTGCGTTTCTGGCGGTCTCAACGGCTTTAGCTCAGCGAAACAATAACCCTGCCATGCAGCAGCGCATGCAGGGTATGCAGCCGATCAAGACTGGCGGGACGCTGATCGCGGCCACTCCGAGCCAGATCCAAATAGCGACGAACACGAACCAGACGATGTACGTCATGGTCATGCCCAGCACGCAAATCAGCGTCACCGGCACGGCGGAGCAAGACTATCTGAAGTCGGGCGTGACCGTGGAATTCGTGGCCGAGGTTGCCAAAGGAGGCGCGGTGAAGGACAAGATCAGCCATCTGGTCGTCGTCACGCCCACCACCGAGCGGCCCGTCGGGCTCTATCCACCGGAGTCTGCCGCCCCAGACAAGAAGGGTGACAAGGCCGAGCCTTTGGCGGCCGATGCCGGCATTGGCGACGCGCCGCCAGCCAAGGGACGTAAGCCCCACGGCAAGAAGGAAGCTGATCCATTTGGCGCCGACCCCCTCGCCAACAAGCCCAGCAAAGGGCATGGCGCCGCTCCGCAATTTCCCGGCACCTTCAGCGTGCGGGGAACGATCAAGCTCTGCAAAAACGGAGCAATCTCCGTTGCAGCCGGCCACGGTCCAACGATCAAGGGCGAATTGGCCAGCGACATAACAATCGACGTGGACATGGCCGACTTCCGCGCCGCCCAGCGCGACGACAAGGTCACGGTGAGCGGGAAGTGCAGTCAGGCCCGACCGAACATGGTCATGGCGGAATCGATCGCGATCGAGTTGGCCAATCCGCTTTCGGGGACGAAGAAACATGCCGCGCACGCCAAGACGCCAGCCGCGCACACCGGCAAGGCAAAGAAAGGGGCCGCCGACGCGGACGATTTGCTCGGCGGAGGGAAGTGAAAGGCAACCCGAAAAGCCCGCGGGGCAGGAGAACTGCAAAGTCCGGGGTCTGGTCCATTTTTCGGCGAAACCGGATGAAATTCACCCAAGATCCTTGCCCGAAAACATGGACCTGACCCCTTCGCGTTAAACTCTCCTGAGCCGCAGGGCTTGCCCGGCAAGAATTTGTGCCTACTATTGTAGAAACAATTCTCGTTCCCCGAAGGGTGTCCGATGCAGAACAGCAGCCATTCCAATCCCAAAAGCAAGCTTCCTCGTCGCCAATTCCTCGCTGCCGCCGCGGCCACCGGCGCTATGGCGGCCAGCGGCCCGTCGCGGGTCCGTGCGGCCGATAAATCGGGCAGCCGCCTGCCAATCCTCGGCACGGGAGCCTATACCTACGAGGCCACGCATAACTGGGGCACGCTCCCCGAGCACATCCATTGGGGCGATACCCACGGCGTGGTCTTCGACCAGAACGGTCTAATCTATTTCACGCACCAGTCGGCCGCCAAGGATCCGATGGACGCCATCGCCGCGTTCGATAAGGACGGCAAGTTCATTCGCTCGTTCGGCAAGGAGTTTCACGGCGGCGGCCACGGCCTGGCAATCCGCAAGGAGGGCAAGGAGGAGTTTCTTTACCTCTGCGACATCAAGAACCACAAGGTGGCCAAGGTCTCGCTGGACGGCCATATCGTCTGGAGCCTGGGCGTGCCGCGGGAGGCGGGCGTCTATGACCACGGCGCGGCCTACGTGCCCACGAACATCGCTTTTGCCCCCGATGGCGGTTTTTATGTGGGCGACGGGTACGGATCGAGTTTCATCCATCAATATGACAAGGACGCTAAGTGGGTCCGCACTTGGGGTGGCGAAGGGAGCGAGGCGGGCAAACTCCGCTGCCCTCACGGCCTCTGGTGGGACGATCGGCCCGGCCGCACTCCGTCGCTGGTCGTGGCCGATCGGGCCAACTCCCGCCTGCAATACTTTACGCCCGACGGCAAGCATATCTCGTTTACGCCGGGCTTGCCGCATCCCTGCTACTTCAGCATTCGCGGCGACGTCTTGCTGGTGCCAGACCTGCACTCGCGGGTCTCGCTGCTGGATCGCGACAACCGGCCGATCGTGCACTTGGGTTATGACGAGGCCTGGACCCAACGCGTCCAGCGGGAGGGGCTTCGCGGCAAGCCGCAATCCTGGGAACCGGGCCGGTTCGTCCATCCGCACCATGCCGCGTTCGATGCCGACGGTAATATCTTCGTCGTCGAGTGGCTGCCGATCGGGCGGATTACCCGCCTGCGGCACGTGGCGTGAAGGTTCATTTCCGCGTTAATCGAATGCGGTCCAGCAGCGGCCCGCATATTCTGACCATATATGCCGTTGGTCATTCTCGAATCTGTCCGGAGGCCATCTATTTTGTGAGGCGCCCGACCACCCCCCCTACGATGTTTTCTTGCAGCCTCTTACCGGAAACGGGTAAATCGGGTAAGATTTTGGATTGAAGGAGTTCGCGTTTCGACGGAATACCATCAATCGGGGGGCTAGTGCTCGTTGAGTCTTTGGTTCCGCTGGATGCGGCCGTTGCATAAGAACATTTCGGAACGAACTAACTAATGCACGTGCTTCCCATCGTTAATTCCACCGATTCTTGCTCGACTCCCGATAATCAGGAGCATGGTGGGACTCGCGTTGCTCGGCCCACCCTACCAACTCCCGGCACCCAAAACACTACCGAAGCGGGACGAACCAAGGGCAAGTTCTGCCTTGTGACCCTTGGCTGCCCGAAGAACCTGGTCGATAGCGAACGCATGGCCGGACTGTTGGGCCTGGATGGCTACGAAATGGTTCGCGAGCCGGCGGGCAGCGATTTCGTGGTCGTCAATACCTGCGCGTTCATTGGAGATTCCCGCAGCGAATCGCACGCCGTAATTCGCGAGATGCTCGATCTCAAGAAAAAGGGTGGCACCCGCGGGGTGATCGTCAGCGGCTGCCTGGCCCAGCGAGAGAAGGACAAACTGCTGGAGATCTATCCGGGTGTCGATCAACTCGTGGGCGTTTTTGGTCGGGAAGATATCGCCGCTGCCGCCCAACGTCTGATCACCGGGTTGCACGAACAGCGGACCGTGTTCCGGCCAGCGCCCACGCGGGCATTGTCCGACACGCATCGCCTGCGGATCACGCCGCGGCACCTGGCGTTTCTGAAGATTTCGGAGGGTTGCAATCGGGCATGTACCTTCTGTTCGATTCCGCAGATGCGAGGCAAACATGCCAGCAAGCCGATCGAAGAAGTCGTGGCCGAGGCCGATGAGCTGGTGGCCGACGGCGCCAAGGAACTGGTCGTGATCGCGCAAGATACGACCTTCTACGGCATGGACATCTACGGCAAGCCGCGGCTCGACGATCTGCTCCGGCAGCTCGAACCGATCGCGGGGTTGGAGTGGATCCGCCTGATGTATTTTTATCCGATGTACATTACCGACGAATTGCTGGATATTATCGCCGGCAGCCGCAAAATTCTGCCGTATATTGATATCCCCTTGCAGCATATCGACGACGACGTGCTGCGCCGCATGCGGAGGGCGACGACGCGGGAAAAGACTGAGTTGCTCTTGGACCGGCTTCGCGCGCGGATTCCCCGGCTTGTGCTGCGGACCACGCTCATCGCGGGTTTCCCCGGCGAGACCGAAGAACAGTTCGGGCGATTATTGGAATTTGTCGAGCGGCGGAAGTTCGAGCGGCTGGGGGCGTTCGCCTATAGCCAGGAGCCGACGACGCCCTCCGGAACGATGGAGGACCAGTTGCCCGACGAGGTCAAGCAGGCCCGCCGGGGGCAGCTCTTGGCCGCGCAACAAAAGGTGGCTTTTGCCTGGAGTCAGGCACAGGTCGGCCGGCAGATGGACGTGATTCTCGACAGCCAGATACCCGGCGAGCCAGCCTTTGTCGGTCGCACTTATGCCGACGCCCCCGAGGTCGACGGTGCGGTCTATGTCAGCGGCGAGAATCTCGCCGTCGGCCAGATTGTGCCCTGTGAGATCGTGGCGGCGAGAGGATATGATCTCATCGCCGTGGCGGTGGGTGAGGAGAGAGGCTCCCGTGCGTGCGATTTGAGCGAAACTTGCTAAACAATACAATGTGCCGACTATGAAGGTGCGAGAGGTTATTCGACTGGTTGAAGCTGACGGTTGGCAGCTTGCGCGCACGCGGGGGAGTCACCGCCATTTAATCATCCCACGAAACGAGGCGTGGTTACGGTTCCTGGTAAGCCAAACGATGAGTTGGCACCAGGGACGCTCAACAGTGTTCTGAAACAGGCAAGACTGAAATGAGATACTTAGTAGTTATCGAGCCGACAAAGACCGGGTTCTCGGCTTTTTCTCCGGATCTACCGGGCTGCGTATCAACAGGCGAGACTCGCGAAGAGGTAGAATCGAACATGCGAGAAGCGATCGAGTTTCATCTCGACGGTTTACGGGAAGAGGGGGAGCCTGTGCCCCCGCCTAGAACTGCGGCGGCATTCGTCGAGGTGGCATAATCTTATTCGTGTTCCATACGGTTGATTTCTAATAACCATGTCCAATACCAAACCCGCTCGGCATCCGTTCGGCAGCGCGTTCAACTTGCCGAACCAGTTAACTACTCTGCGCCTGATTTTGTCGGTGGCGCTCTTCGGGCTGATCTCGGCCGAGCATTACATTGCCGCCTTTGTCCTCTTTCTGGTCGCCGTCGGCACGGATTGGCTCGACGGCTATTACGCCCGTAAATTCAATCAAATCACCACGCTGGGCCGGATTCTCGATCCGTTCGCCGACAAGGTGATCGTCTGCGGCACGTTCATCTTTGTCCTCGTCGCCCCGGGAATGCAGGTCGCGCCGTGGGGATTGCGAGCGTGGATGGTCGTGGTACTTGTTGGCCGCGAATTGCTGGTAACTGCTTTGCGGAGTTTCTTGGAAGAACGCGGCAGCGACTTTTCGGCGAATCTTTCCGGCAAGCTGAAAATGGTGCTGCAATGCGTTGCAGCCGGGGCCTCGCTGGTATATCTCCATTGCCTTCAGCCCGTTGGTCAGGCCACGCAATCCACAGCGCCTCCGTGGGTCTACTGGTTCACGATCATTTCGATCTGGTTGACAGTGATCCTCACCGTTTACTCCGGTGTGATCTACGTCTGGATCGCCTACAAACTTCTCAAGCAAAAAGCTGACGCATTGGGCGCATGACTCTGCTGCTCGCCACATTGCCGGGCAAAGAAATGGCGCAAGCGGCCCTTCTCGCAGCCTTCCTAGCAGCCAGCGCGGGCCTGTGGACATCGATCCATGCCCGGTGGCAACGCCGCGAGCCGATTATCCCCCTGGCTAGGCGGCGGCCGGTTCCTTGGCAGGCGCAGGACATGTTTTTCATCTTCCTCATCGGCTTGCTGCTTCCTATCATCGCGACCAAGGCCGCCCAGGCATGGATGGGGCCTGATGCCGCACGGCAGGCGGCCGATGGAGAACCTGAATTGGTTCATCCGGCCGAACAATTGCTCCGTAGCGGCAATCCCGGTGCAATTGCGATCGCCGCGATCATGGCCGTCATCGTGGCGCCCTTGTTCGAGGAATTTTTCTTTCGGGTCTTGCTGCAAGGCTGGCTGGAAGCAGTTTGGAGCCGCCAGCGACGGAAACATCCGGAACTCCGGTCGGCGCCGGTTTCGTGGATTCCGATCGTGTTGCCCGCCGCGATCTTCGCCCTGATGCATCTCCGTTCCGGCAAAACGCCGTTTTCAACGCAATATCTGAGCGGTTTGTTTCTCGGGCAGATGGCAGCCGATTTATTGACGCTTTGGCTGGCGATCGTGCTGCTGCGGTTTGCCGCGGGGGCAACGGCGGCCGATCTGGGTTGGAAGCCGGAGAAACTTCGCTCCGACGCCAAACTGGGCCTCTTGGCCCTCTTGGCCGCCATGCCGCCGGTTCTGATGCTTCAATTCGCGTTAATGGGGCTGGTGCAGTTAACGGGGATCGACTACGCGCCCGACCCGATTCCGCTATTCTTGCTGGCACTGGTACTCGGCGTGCTCTATCATCGCACGCATCGAATCGCCCCATCGCTGCTATTGCATATTGCGTTTAACGCAACATCGATCTTTTTGTTCTTTGCGGGAAAGTAGGGTTGTAGGCTAATTCCCGTAATCGATGTTGTAGTCCAGTGACGCAGCCGAGGGAACGAAACGACGCTCCATGGGCAATCCGGCAGCTCGCCAAACTTTGTCCATGGCCTCCCCTGCCTGCTTGACCACAAGGTCGCGGCGACGGCTTTGGAAAATGCCACGCGAGGGGCGCGGCGTAATCGGGCCGTCGTAGCCCGCCGACTTGAGATAAACCAACAACGTGGTGACGTCGATCCGCCCACCTTCCGTACCGGGCAACAAGCGGGATTTCTCGTCGATCTCGCCGTTGCCGACAAGCGGCGGCAGATCGGCCACGTGGACGGCCACAATCTGATTTGGCGGCAGCTTGCAGATGCTGTCCAGCGAACCACCGGCGACGACAACGTCCCAGATGTCCAGCAGCAGGCCGATGTTTGGCGCGGCCACCATGCTCAGCAGGAGCGTGAGTGCGTCAAGATCGTGGACGAACTGGAATGCCTGATTTTTCCGCAGGTATTCGGCCGCCTGAAAGCCGATACCGAAACGAACGCCAGCCGGCTCAAGCGCCTGACTGATTTCCTGCAACCGCCGCTTGTAAAACTCGAAGTTTTCGTGATACGGCCGTTTTTCGCTCGCCGGGGCCAGTGTGGTAATGCACCGCGTACAACCGGCAGCAACCGCTGCCTGGGCATACTCCGGCAGCTTCGCCACATCCTTGGCAAAGGTCTCGTCGTCGCTCTCGCAGTCCAATGGCAGGGCAAAGGTACCCAGTTTCAATTTGCCGCTGTCGAACAGCCGACGGGCATACTCCACGCCTTTCAGACGTGCCCTGGTGGCAAATTCAACGACGTTTAGGTCCATGCCCCCGAAGCCGTAAGTTAAGGCCAACTCGATGAGTTCGCTCTGATGTCCGGTGACGCCCAAAGCACCTGGGTTAAGGTTCTTAAACATGGAAAAACTCCGTGGAACTCAGAATTTCTGACTAGGGTATCGTGATTCGCCCGGCCAATTACCATGGCCTTCTGCAGACTATCCTGCACGCGAGAATCTCATATTATGCCAGATCCTACAGACGTTTCCAAGGGGGATCGGTGAAACAATGCCAAGACCCCCTCGACAAGGGGATTGCTCTGCTTCTCACTTCGTCGGCTTCGATTCCAAATACTCGACCGCTCTCAGCAGCACGCGGTCTGGCGTTTGATCGCCGGAAGTGATCTTTCCGCCACTAAGTGCGGCCAATTCGGACTCCCGTTGCCAACTCAGCAAGCGGTCTCGCTCATTATCTTCGACGTGTACTTCATGGCCTTCGTTGGGTGAAACGCCCCAGGAGGCGTTCTTTAGGTCGTTCTTTGCATCTTCCTTGGGCCGATTGATGTTCAGACCGCTGGGTCGCCAGTAGGTGGCAATGGTTAGCTTCATTGCGCCGAAGGTGTGGCCCAGGTCGACCACTTCCTGTACCGTACCCTTGCCGTAGCTTCGCTCCCCGACAACGATAGCGCGGTCGTGGTCCTGCAAGCAAGCGGCCACGATTTCGCTGGCGCTGGCGCTCTTGTGGTTGACGAGCACCGCGATCGGAAGGCCGGTGCAGGACGCCTTGCCCGAGGCGTGGTAAGCGCGCAGGATCTGGCCGTCACGGCCGCGCGTGGTCACGATTTCGCCCTTCGGAATCAGCATGTCGCATATCTCCACGGCGGCCTTGAGCGAACCACCTCGATTATCGCGAAGATCGAGGACGAGTCCGTGAATCTTCTCTTTGCGGAGTTGTTCCAGGGCCGCGCGAAAATCGGACACCGTGTCGTTCTCGCCATGCTCCGCCTCGGCGAACCCGGAGATGCGAATATAACCGATCTGCCGGTTACCCGAGAGCAGGAAGTTCCACTGACCGTTCGGACCACGGGAGTCACCCACGACACTATCCGGCTGGTTGAGGTCTTCCTCGAACTTCTGTTTCTTGGCTGCTTTGATGTAGATTGAGTGCTCATCGCCGAGCCGTTTGATCATGCCTGACATGCCCCCTTCAAACAGATTCAGTTCATCGACCGGCAGATAGAAGCGGTGGGCAACGCGGTCCATGGCGTCCGCCAGCACGCGGCTGTAGCGGCTGCCCGGCACCTTCTGGTAGCAGACCAAGGAGAAGAAGGCAATGAGAACCAGACAGTGAAGGTTACGTCGAGGCATTATGGCCGAGGCATTATGGCAAATTGGACTTTGGCTCGATATTGGTTGGTGACGGCGCGCCTTTCTTGTCGGATTTTTCCGCGGTCGAAGGAGCCTTGGCCTTCTTGTCGGAGTTATCGGGCGGCAAGGCTTCCTGCCGGCCGCGCTTATCGATGATGTCCTGTAGGATAAACGGTTGGGGCAGGCCCTGGTCATCCTGGTCGAGGCACTTTTGATAGCGGCGGATCACGTCCATCAAATCGCCACCGAGACTGATGTCGTCCACCAGCGAGTGAAACTCCGGGTCATCGAGCACCTTGCGCCAGCCATGCAGACCTTTCTCATACTCCGGTCGGGCGCGGATCAAGTCGCCTTTGGCGAAGGCCAGATCGCCGTCGAGAATGGCTTTCCGCGCAGCCAAACACTCATCCGTCTGCTCGGCCCTGGCGCGCGTTCGCCAGAAATCAAAGTTGACCGTGGTCCTTTCGCGGGTTATGTACCTGGCCAGGGTCTCGTCGCGCTCGATCTCCTTGGCCAGATTCAGGGCTTCCTGGCGATGGGCCTGCGGAGATCGCCGTGCAATTTCATCCGGTCTGGCTTCCGCGCGCTCCTTCAGATCCAGCTCCACGCTTGGTTGCAAGAGCGGTTTCTCGCTCTTCCTCCCCTGGCGATTCTTTTTTTCTTTTTTGTACTTATCCAAGGTTTCGCGGTACTTATCCCAGCTTGCGCGATCCTCGGGTGGCAGGTTGGGTCGTTTTTCCTTTTCCAATTCGTCGCGCACTCCCGGCGCGAGTGCATCCAGTTGATCCTTCTTCTCTCCGGCAGAATCGATCAATTCTTCCTTCCGGTTCAGTTGCAGGGCAAGTCTCCCTCCTTTCACCTCATCATCGTAAGAGGTTTCAATCGGCAGCTCGCCGAATGCACGCCAATCGTCTTCCGATTCTTTCCAGGCCCGCTGGGCGACCTGGCCGAAGATGCCGTCCTTCTCCAGGTTGTCGGCGTAATAGAACTGGCAGGTTGGGGCATCCGAATAAAAAACCACGTTAGCCATGCCGCGAACTGGGTAGCGGGGAGGGGCAATCTTGCTCTCGGCAGCCAGGAACCAGGCTTTGCCCGCCCGCCAATTATCGTACTTGTCGCTGTCGCGCGGAAAACCGATAGGCGGCGTGAAGCGTTCGCGGAAGTCCTTGACATAATCGGGCGACTCTTTGTGGTCTGGGCCTCGTTCACCGCTGAAAAGGCGGCGGTAATACTTGGCAGCGTCGTCGCGACCGATTTTATTGGAAATGAACCAGCCCATGTCCCAGCAGAGCCGCGGTTCCTTGTCGTTCATGCGCACGCCTTCCAGCATGTAGTTCAGGCCCTCGATGACCCAGTAGAATTTGTCGTGGTAGTCGTCGAAGGAGACGGAAACATTGTAGGACAGATTCCATGCCTGGTAGCGCCAGACGTGGATCGAGTGCGGCTGGAGTTTGATGCTCTGGTCGAGCGTGGCGCGAAGGCGAGTCCAGTCTTTCTTCATTTGATACTGAATCGCTTTTTCCCCAAGTATCGTGCTGGCGAAGCCCCGCATGCCCAATGTCGCCAGGCGGATCGTTTCACTGGTGGGATCGATCTGGCCCAACTCGGTCTGGCTCAGGCCGTGCTGGTCGCGGTACTGGGCCAAGACTCCGCCTGGCTGCCCCTTGAACTCCTTCGTGCTCAGCGTGGCCGGGAAGCTCAGGGCGAACAGAACAACAATCAACATGATCATCGACACCCCGTAGATCCACTTGCGACGGCGGGAACGGTCTCCCGCGCTGCTGCTGGGTGGGTTCGTCGTCATTGGGCCACCTCGCGTTGTTTCAAGCTGATGTAACCCAAGAGGATTACAGGCAGCAGATAGGCTAGCTCGCATAAAAGGCATCGCGCGAGCAGATCGCTACCCACGTTAAAGCCGCAAGCCACACGGTCGACGAAGTCGTTGTCGGCAATATTTGGCACCACCGCGGAGAAATACCGCATCATCACCGATGTCGCTTCGTCCATCGCCTTGATGGCGTCGGTCTTCAGGCTTTTTTCCAGCTCCGAGGTCATGTTATCCTGGGTCATGATCCGCACCGCGGATTCAAATGGCCCGCCCCCCACCATCTTACCACCGGCTAATTCAACAACGTAACTACTGGATAGCCCGACGATAATGACGAACATCGTCGCCAACAATGCAACCGGGCCGCTGAGAAAAGTGCTGAACATCACGCCTAGGCTGGTGACCAAAGCCATTTGCAGCCAGATTCCCAGGTAACCTTTGCAGAAATTCCATGCAAATGAACCGTCGGCAGCACGGAGGTAGAGGTCGGCCTGGGCCATGCCAAAATACTGGCTAGGCTCCAGGCATTGGAGGGTGATCTCCAAACGGCCGTCGTCGCTGACCATGTCGCGAAAGAGATCGATCGTTTCCGCCTTGCCATCACGGCCCGCGGTAGGAAAGCTGCGTGGAATCATCTGCACGTCGGTAGCAAATTTTTGGGCGAGAAAATTTCTGAGAAAGGCCCGCTTGCCCGTCTGGGGGTTGCTCAGCGCGATGGTTCCCGACACGCCTTTTTCCTGATTTCCCTTGTGGGTACGGAAGACCTCAAGAGTCATTTCCACGGGAATGCCGGTAGGGAACTTCGCCTCGGGGAAGAGATCTTCCCGCAAGCCGTCGAAGGTCCAGATCGCTGCAGCCGCCGTCCGCCCTTCGATGAAGCTGCGATAAGTCCACTCATCGCCCACATTGATGCCTTTCTCCTTCGGCTTGCCCGTCTTGTCCAGGAAGGAGAGTGTCTTGGCATAGATCGGCACGCGGGCTTGCAATAGGCCCTTGGGCGGGCCTAGCGTGTAGATCGGATTGTCGCCGCTAGCGGAAACGTACAGATCGTGCGTGTGGTCCTTCTGTATTTCCACGGTGGCCTCGCCGGAAGGGTCGATCATCACTGCGTGCTCGTGCTCGTGCGATCGGCTCGTCGTGCCCCGCAGCAGTTTTCCACGGTTGCCGGGCAGCGATTCGGCATGCAGCCTGTCGGCCGTCAATTGGTGCGTATGGTTGAGGCTCCGAACGGTGAATCCATAGCTGATCACACCGATGCCGCCCAGCAGAACCGTGCCCACGAAGACGAATCCCAGCACGCGTCCCAATACGATCTCAATCTTCCGCACCGGCTTGGTCACCACGGTGTGCAGCGTGCGATCGCGGATATCGGCCGGCAGGCTCAGCGCACTGAGGACCAGCGAAAAGAGCATCGACAAGTAGACCGTGAAGTTCAACACCACCTGGATATAAAGCTGGCCAGGATGAAGGCTATCTTTCTTGATGAACAAGGCGGCGAAGAGGATCAAGACCACAAACACCACGAAGACCACCACCACGCGGCGGCGAATCGACTCGCGAATCGCCAGCCATGCCAGGGCGAAGACGCGGCGGGCCGAGATGCGGGCAATATCGCAGACAATATCGATCGCCGCCCGGCCGCATTGCCGCGTGCCAACCAACGGCCCGCCCACCAGGATCGTGGCCAACCAACCGCAGGCATAAACCACGCCCGTCAGGCCGGTTGCCACCCCAAGCCAAGTATACAGTGCGCCGCCGGACCAGTTGGAACCCAACACGGGCACCAGGGCCGCGAACAACGGCATGGCGATGTTATCGGTCAGCCAATTCCGCGTGTCCAGCGTGGAGCAGAGGGCCACGGTGGAGAGTACCATCAACGACAAGACCCCGAAAATGCCTCCCATCAACAGTGATGTCGTCGGCCCAGGAGCAGCGGAACTGTATCGCAGGGCAAACAACAAACCAAGTCCGCCTCCGACCAGCAGAACCAGCAGCAGGGTGGTTCCCAGCGGCTGCCATAAAAAGCCGCTTGACCAGCCAGCGCCGAGGAGCCACTCCACGAGCGGCGTGACTTGCAGATTCTCGACAACCATGGACTAACCTTGTTCGCTGCTCGAGATACGATCGGCCTGTTCGGCGCGGACGCGGCGGCCGGGATGGGCCTCGCTCTCCGCAATCACTCGCACAAATAACTCTTCCAGCGTGGTGGTGGGATTGCCGATGCTATGGACCGTACCCTGGTGTTTCATTACAACCTGCCGGATCTCCTCCTGAGCCTCCAGGCTGAGGCCGGAGGTGCGGATTTCGGTCACGTCCCGAACCTTCAACAAGGCATCGACCCGGCCCAATTCCTTCAGTTCACCCTGGTGCAAAATGGCGATCCGGTCGCAGACGTCCTGCACATCGGCCAGCAAATGGCTGCACATGAGGATCGTCTTGCCCTGCTTTTGCAGTTTTCGGATCAATGCCTTCATCTCGTGCGTGTGGATCGGATCCAGCCCACTGGTTGGCTCGTCGAGGAAGAGGACTTCCGGATCGTTGATCAAAGCCTGCGCCAGGCCGATCAAGCGAGTCATGCCCTTGGAGTATTCCCGCAACTGGCGGCGCCGCGACTTGGTCAGCCCGACCATCTCGATCAGGTCGGCCGCCCTCTGCCGCCGTTTGGCCCGGGGGATGTCGAACAGTCGGCCGTAGAAGTCCAATGTCTCCTCGGCATTGAGAAAGCGGTAGAGATACGACTCCTCGGGTAAATAGCCAATCCGCTCGTTCTTGGCGACTTCCGTGGCATCCTGGCCGAGGACCAGGGCCTGGCCACTGGTGGGGTACAAGAGGCCCAAGAGTAGCTTGATGGTGGTAGTTTTGCCCGATCCGTTAGGCCCTAACAATCCGAAAACCTCGCCGCGGCGGACCTCCAGATCGAGGGCCTTCAAGGCGCGGACTTTCTGCCGCCCCCAAAAGTCGCGGTAGACCTTGGAGAGGTTTCGCGTTTCAATGACAACTTCCGACTGCATGCCTCGACTCATGGGGATGGAGCGATAGGAAGACCCTCTATTGTTACGATAGAAAGCCTTATTCAGTTCAACAGACCCTCCACTATAAGCCGCCGAGAAAGGGACTGCAAGGCGATGCCGCTTAAGAAGTTTGGGTCAATGGCAAGCGTAGCGTGGGACGAGTGAAACGAGCATCACCAATCTATTCGGTAAATTGTCATGGTGGGGTTCGTTTCACGCGTCTCACCCTGATGGGGTTGCCTCGTTTCCAAACCGTACAAAATTATATACACTTACCTTCCATGACCATGAACCGAGCCTTTCTAACTGCCGAGTGGCGATATCTGGCCATGCTCAATTATACGATCGACCCGGCACTGCTCCAACCGCTGTTGCCGCCGGGGACGGAACTTGATTTTTTCAACGGTGCAACCTATATAAGCATGGTCGGCTTCCGCTTCCTAGGGACCAAAGTATTTGGCCTGGGCATCCCCTGGCATCGCGACTTCGAGGAGGTCAATCTCCGCTTCTACGTCCGCCGCTGCACTGCCGATGGCTGGCGGCGGGGGGTGGCCTTTGTTGGCGAGTTGGTGCCTCGCCGCGCGATCGCCTTCGTCGCCCGCGCGCTCTACGGTGAGCCGTACACTGCGCTGCCGATGGGCCATCGCATCGAGCATCGCGAATCGTCGATCCACGTGGAGTATCGCTGGAAGCGCGACGGCAGGTGGGAGTCGCTGGGAGTTCTGGGCCGCGGCGAACCGCAGCCCTTGGTAGCCGGTTCGCACGAGGAGTTCATCGCGGAGCATTACTGGGGCTACACGGCCCATCGCGGCGGGTGCAGCGAATACCATGTCGAACATCCCTCTTGGCGGATCTGGTCCGGTACGGAAAACTATCTGCACGCCGACGTGCTCGCGCTGTATGGCGAGCTGTTCGTCGAGGCCCTTTCCGCCCGGCCCGCTTCGACCTTCATCGCCGACGGTTCGGCAGTCTCGGTCAAAAGAACTGCCATGTCTGCTTCGTAGAACGAAATTCAATAGCTGTCGGACATCGCTAAAATGCGAACACGCCGGGCGACACATTGAAGTATCTTGCCAGTTTGCCAATGTGGCTCCGGTTTAGCGAACGCCTGCCCATGAGGATCTCGGAAATCGTCGAGTCTGCTATTCCCGTGGCACTGGAAATCTCTGTCTGAGACAACCCCTTGGCTTCAATGAGATGACGGAGCATTTCCGCATCGGAGACCGGCGCCATCGGATGAGCCTCACTTTCGTATCGCTCGATCAAGTCGCCAAGAACCTCCAGGTAATCCGCTTCATCCGGAGCAAGGTCGCGATCCAAGAGTGAATCGACCATTTTGACCGCTCCCTCTAACTCCTCATCCGAATGGATGGGGCGGAGCGGAAACCGGACGATCAAATCAAAGTACCGATCTCTGGCATTTTCCAGTTGATTCAAAATTGCCATCAGCAATCCCCTTTCCATGTGCCTCTGTCGTATTCTTCATGAGTCAGCACGTGTCGGATGTAGACCTTCCCACGATTGAAGTGAATCACCACAACAAGCCGGAACTTGTTCCCCGAGATGTTGAATACAATACACCGGCCGACATGATCCGCATGTGGGTAGACATTCCTAACTTCCGCGAAACATTCCCAAGTGGCGTGTTCCGTCAAGCGGTGCCAAGCACGGAGTGGTATTTCAGATTCCGGCCACTCCTGCCAAAACTCCCGCAGCTTCTTCTCGGATATGACGTGCATTCCTGCCCCTGTACTTATCGTCCACTCTCCTAAGTATTTTCACAAAACGCGAAAACGTCAAGTCCTCGCGAGAAAATGCGTCAAAATGAGTGTAGACACCAAACATGGGAAATATAATTAATCAACGGAGGGGCTATTGCCACAATAGGATGTATCCAAGCGATCTTCAATCGCCTTCCTGCTCCCCGCTCTTCCCTTCATTGCCGACGGTTCGGCAGTCTCGGTGCGGTGCAAATCGAAGATCGCGCCCGAGAGGGAATAAACGGCCGCATATAAGGAGAATCTTTCCAGGGAAGGGGGGCACTTTTCTTGGCTCTTCCGATTTTAGTTCCAGAATTGTTCACAGTCCGCATCTAGAACCGGAAGAGCCTTTTTCTTTGTAACAGATTGGCTGCTGGCCCGTTATCTTCTTGGCAGCACACTGGCGAAAAGGAATTATTATGCCCAATTCAGGTACTCGACGGCAGTGGGTGCTTGCGGTCTTGGATCGCCATGAGGCGGCACTGGTACGCTATGCCGTTCGGCTTTTGGGCGATGGAGATTCTGCCCGGGAGGCGGTGCAACATGCCTTTTTGCAGCTTTGCGAGCGCACACCGGAAGAGCTTATCGGCCGCGAGGCCCCCTGGCTCTTTCGGGTTTGCCGCAACAAGGCCGTGGATCTGATCCGCCTGCGGCAGCGGCATGGCGGCGACCCCGATGCCGATTTGGCTACGCTGATCGGGCGCGAACCCGATCCGGCCGAACAGGCCGAACGACAGGATCTCTGCGGCGAGTTGACCCGACGGGTGGCCCAACTCCCCGCAAGCCAGCGAGAGGCTATCGATCTGTGGTGCGAAGGATTTTCCTATCGACAGATTTCTGAGATCGCCGGCCAGAGCGAGGGCAATGTCCGCGTGCTGGTCCATCGGGCGATCAAACAGTTGAGACAGGTGATGAAGGTAACCGTGTGAATCAAGGCACAATCATGAATACAAACTACCAACACGACGGAGAAGACGAACTCCAGGCAGCACGGCGAACGGCCCATGCACTGGGGCAAACCGAGGGAGCGGAAGCGGCGGAGGTGGCGGCCGAACTGGCCGGTTCGCCGCAGGCACGGCAGGAAGTCGAGGCCAATCAGGCCCTGGCGACGCGGCTAAAAGAAGCAGCCCGCGAGACCCCGCTACCCGAACCTTCGCCCACGCTGCGCGAGGTAATCGAGCGGCGACTGGCCGAGATTGAGCCAGCTGCCGGTCGTGCCGCCACGCAGGGATCTGCCCGGCCGTGGTGGCGGAGTCGCCTGATGGCTCTCGCCTTGACTGCCGCCTGTCTCGTGGCCCTGGCCGTACCGATCGTGCGGTCGACGAATTTGCTCGGGCCGGCGAAGGAACGCAACGTGGCTTGGCAAAACGCGGCGACGAGCGACGCAGGGAGCAGGGAGCAGGGAGAGGGGAGGAAGCAGCGCACCATGGCTGGGCAAAACCCGGCGACTGGTAAGCCCAACGCCAGGGATGGTCAGTCATCGAGATCGACGCCCGAATTCGACATAGCCGATATCGACTCAAGTGGTGATGGAGAGCCTGATCAGATGGATGTAGACCCCACGCTGGAATTGCACACCACCCAAGACAAGGAGACAGAATTTAACGACCTGAGCAAGGATTTCGGTCAGAAAGGTGGCCACCAGAAGGGCGCAAGATCCAGGGCCGATGCGCCAGCCTTCGGCCCCGGCCCTAAGCTCAGCGGGAATGCAGGCGAGGGGGTCGGCAACCGCGCGCCCAGGCTTGCCCCCCCCGCCACCAGCACGCCACCAACTCAATCTGACCGATTGACATTCGGCATGGGAGTGAACTCTGACGCGGGCGTGGTCGGCAATGTCACCCTTGACGAACAAAACCTTCCTGCGACGAAGGGGGACAAGAAAGAAGACGTTCGCATGAACTGGCGTTCTGGGGATAAATCGACCGGGGGCGATAAGGCAGCCCCGGATAGTGGCGCAACTGCTTTGGCACTACTTCCTGTCCTCAGTGCCGGACAGAATTCCTCAAAAAAACAAGAGGCACCCCCTCATAAGCCCCTTGAAACCTGGAAACCTTCCCATGTCGTCCCCAACACGTCCCGCCTGATGGTCGGCGATAAGGAAGAACTACCGCTAAAGGGGATGCAGGTCGATGTCCGCGTGGACGGTTTTCGGGCACGCGTGCTGATCGACCTCTATTACTTCAACGATCGCCCGCAACCGCTTGAGGGCAATTTCCAACTGCGGCTGCCGGACGAGGCCTCGCCCTACTTCTTCGCCTTCGGCCGGACGGTCTACCAGGCCCCGCGGATCACGTCAGCCGACTCGATGTTCTTCAAGCCGCAGGAGGTTTCGCAGGGCGATACCACGCCGGAAAAGATCCTCGCGCTCCGCGGCAATAGTTGGGAGCAGCCCAAGGTGGCCCGCATGGTGCCGAAAGAAAAGGCCGCTTTGGCTTATCGTGATACCGTCCGCCGCCGCGTCGATCCGGCCCTGGTCGAATGGTCCGGGGCGGGCGTCTTCCAGTGCCGCGTATTCCCCTTGGCCCCGCAGTCGATGCACCGCGTAACGATCGGATACGACGTCGATCTGCTCCGCGTGGGCGACGATCTGGAACTGCGGCTCGACCTGCCTGGGCAGACACCGGCGACGATCGTCGATCTGAACATTGCCGCCAGCAACGCCCGGCAGGTGAGCCTCGACGCCCCCGCCACGGCTTCGGCCGACGGGCAGCGGATTTCCTATCGGCTGATCGATCCCAAGGAACACCCGCTTGCCGTGCGGCTGCGAAAGCCGGGCACGCTGATGCTCACCGGGGCCGATGAGGCGACGGGCAATTACTTCGCTACCCGCGTGGGCCTGGCCTTGCCCGAGGCGCCGACCGCCGATCGTGCCAAACAGGCCGTATTCCTCGTCGATACGTCGCTGAGTGCCGGCCCGCAATTCCCGTTGTGGACCAAATTGCTCCGCGCCACGCTGGAGAACAACCGCGATGGTATCCATGAGTTTGCCGTGGTCTTCTTCAACGTAGAGACTTTCTGGTGGCAGGAGAAGTTCGTGGCCAATACGCCGGAGAATGTCGATACCTTGCTGGACTATGCCGATGGCCTGGCCCTGGAAGGCGCGACCAACCTGGGCCGCGCCTTGAAAGAAGCGGCTTCGCCCGCGTGGCGGAAGAAGGCCGATGGACCGGCGCCCGATCTGTTCTTGCTCAGCGATGGTGCGGCGACATGGGGCGAAGACCGATGGGCACTGCTGGCGGCGACCCTCGCCCCTGGCCACTCTCCCGAAAGGAAAGGGGAGAGTGCGCTCTTCGCCTATCGCACGGGCTTGGCCGGTGGTGACCCACGGTTGCTGGCCTATCTGGCCGAGCAGACCGATGGCGCGGTCTTTTCACTTGTCGGCGAGGCGGAGATCGCCTCGGCCTCGGTGGCCCATCGCAATCGGCCCTGGCAGTTGACCGGCATTGAAATGGCCGGCGGACACGATTTGCTGGTAGCAGGACGGCCGCAGTATGTCTTCCCGGGCCAGCAGTTGCTGGTGGTGGGTAGGCTGGAAACCAGTGGGCAGGGGGCGGTGGGCGGTGGGCAGAAGGATTCCGAAGCGCCTCTCATGGTCTTCACACTGCAACAAGGCAAGGCGACGCAGACGGTCAGAGTGAAGATGGACCAGATACTGACGTCGGAACTGGCGGCGCGGACATTTGGCCAGGTGGCGACGACTCAGTTGGAAGACGCCGCCAGCGCAGTCGAACCGGTGGCCACGGCCTACGCCCGACACTTCCGCGTGACGGGCAGAACCTGTTCGCTCCTGATGCTCGAAAGCGAGCAGGACTACGCCCGCTTCAATATCAAGCCGGAAGAAGATAGTTTTGTCGTCAAGGATCGGCCCGCCGGCATGGTCGTTGCCAAGGTGGCAGCCGAGACGACCGCGACGATGGGCGATCCCAAGGCAAGTTTTCTGGCCTGGTATCGTAAGGTCCGAGAGTCTTCGGAGGTCCACTTTGATCTGCCGGCCGCGCTGAATATAGCCTTGGAGGGCATGCCCAGCGAGACGTTCGCGGTGACTGCTTCGCCGCTGCAATGCAAGCTACGGCTCCGCAAGGATTTGCCGGAGAACCTGCGGCAGCCCTGGCAGTCGGGCCTGCCGGACTACGAAACGCTCGACGCCGAGGCCCAGCGGCGATTGGCGGCCTACGGGCCGGACGATGCCTTGCGGGGCTTAAGCTCGCTGGTCGAGGATCGGCCGGGCGACGCGGCCTTGGCCCGGGATTTGGCCTTCTCGGCCATCGAGTGGCAGCGACCGGGCGAGGCCTATCATCTCTTGCGGCGGGCGGCAACGGCCCGAACCTTCGAGCCGATCACGTTCCACGCCATGGCCCATTGCCTGGAGCTTATGGGCCAGACCGATCTGGCGATCGTTTACTATGAACTGGCCTGCGGTGGGCAGTGGGACGGCCGCTTTGGCGACATGCACAACATCGCCCAGTTGGACTACTTGCGATTTCTGCGACGCATGGCCGATGGCCGTGAAAAAGCCGCGCTGGCCGAGTATGCCAAGGCCCGCATGGCCACGCTGGCGGCGATGCAGCTTCGCGAAACGGCCGATGTCGCCGCGCTGATCTTCTGGAACACCGACGGCACGGACGTCGATCTGCACGTGATCGAGCCTGGTGGCGAGGAGTGCTTTTTCAGTCACGCCCAAACCCGTAGCGGCGGGCACATCAGCCGCGACGTGACGACCGGCTTCGGCCCCGAGCTTTACTTGCTGCCTAATGCCCCGGCGGGGAATTACCGCGTCAGCGCCCACTATTTTGCTGCCGATGCCAATCGAGCCAGCACGCGAACCAAGGTCTTCGCGTTGATCTATGAAGGCTGGGGGACGAAGGACGAGAAGGTGACCGTCAAGGCCCTCGCGCTGACCGGACGGAGCGAGAATCACGAGTTAGGGACGGTGAAGAGATAGAGGCCTGGGGATGGAATTCCTATGCTTAGTTTCTGTTGCTGAAGGGCTGTTTTTTTGCTTTGCTCGATTTGGGTGGGGTACGATTTACGGCCAAGGCAAGTTTATCATGGCATTTTGGGCGAGATGCGTGGCGTGAGTCGACGATTGCGCGAGTCGAGTCAATGATCCGCGCAGAGTATCCCTTATCGTGTCATTCTCCTTACTCTATGTTTTCTTGTCGCCGTCCTCAGCCGGATGCGTGATTCGCCAGTACGATCAAGTTGTGGCAGAACACGCCCAGCCCCACGGCCGCATCAAAACTCCTAAAACCTTTGAAAAAACAGCGAACCAGCCGCAATGCGCGTTTCAGGCCGGAAATAGTCCCCTCGATTCCCGCCCGGAAGCCCTGCCAGTGCGCCAGCATCTTGTCGACGAAATCTTTCATCCGTTGGGGAATGGCCAACGTCTTCACTTGCTTGGCCAACTCCGTGAACTTCGCCTCGGCCGGACAGAAGCCCATGTCCGCCGCCAAAACTTTGGGCGTGGCCCCAAAAAGCTTCTTGTGCCGCTGGATCACCGACTCCGTCAGTTCACAATCGGCCAGTTGCTGCTCATAGACCGAGCAGTCGGTGATGAACTTTTCGGCCGATTCGCACAAGAGCACCTTGTGTCCGAACTCCACCGGTTTCTGCCGTTTGCCACGCTTGATCAGTTCGGTATGTTCCTCAAAGAGACTGAAGACCCGCTCCGCGGCCGGAACCGTCTCGCCTCCCACCTGCGCCCGCCGTGCGTTGCGGACGATTGTCTGCATCGACGGCAAGTAGGCTTTCAATTCCAAGGCGATGGCCGTCAATGCGGCATGGCCCTCCGCGGCCGCCGTGGCACAGAATTCCCCAGCAATCGCCACAATCCAGGCCGTCCGCTCGATCAGCGTGCGAAAATCGGCCTTCACCTTCCGCTGACGCGCAGCCGATTTGCTGGGCATGTAACGGACAATGTAGAGGTGCAGACGCTTGACCTTCCGATCGTGAAAGCGGTGCAGGCAACTTTCCGGAGCGATCTTACGACCGCGTTGCAGCAGCCGCGAAGCTATCCGCCAGGTGTCCCACAGGAGCGACGAATCCGTGGGGTAGTGAATGTTGGACTCCACCACGGTTGTGTCCGTGCGAATGACTTCCGTCGTTACCGCTCCCTGCGCAACTCCATATCCGCCCAGCAGTTCGTTTACCCGCTTCCAGGTCGCGGGGCGGATGGCCAGAAAGCACTTGTCGAGGAACGAGTAGTCCATGACCGGCTTCTTCCGCATCCGCAGAAAGTCCTGCGGGAACGGATCGCCGCCGATGCGGATGACCGTATCGCGGAAGGGCAGCCCTTCCAAATGCTGGACGATCAGAGCCCGCAGGATATTCTCCGAGGTGTAATCACCTTCCCGCCCCTGGTCGTCGCCGTCCGAGAGTTTTCGGAGGTCGGCATGTACGGTCGAAAGAATCTTGCCATTGGCGTCCAGGACTTGACTGATGGTCCGAAATCGCGCACGATACTCACGTACGACCTTGGGCAATCCTTTGTCGCTGGATTCAAAACTCAACACCGCTTCTTGCTTACGACGCATCCTTGTTCTCCTTGGGGTTTTTCTGTGCAACCATGAGGATAAGGATGCGTCCTTTTTAGTCAATGCCAGCCCCCAGAAATTCGCTCAAACCACTTCCGCAACAGAAACTACGTAGAATGACCACCATGCAACTTCGTTTAGGTACTCGTGCCAGTCTGTTGGCCCAGTGGCAAGCCAACTGGGTGAAGGCACAACTTCGCCAATGCGGCCTGGAAATCGAACTGATCCAGATCACCACTCGTGGCGACCAACAGCAGTCCACTGCCGGTCCGATGGTCGGCACGGGCATTTTCACGAAAGAGATCCAACGTGAATTGCTCGAAGGGCGGATTGATCTGGCGGTCCACAGTCTGAAGGATCTGCCGACGGAACACGTGCCGGGATTGGTCTTGACGGCCGTGCCGGAGCGCGCCCCGGTGGCCGATGTGCTCCTCTCGGATCGCTTCGATTCCCTGGAGCAATTGCCGCTCGGCGCTCTGGTAGGTACCGGTAGCCTTCGCCGCCGCGCCCAGTTGCTCAACCATCGCCACGATCTGGAAATGCGTGAGATTCGCGGCAATGTTGACACCCGCTTGCGGAAGTTGCGAGAAGGGCATTACGAGGCCATTATCCTGGCCCAGGCGGGGCTCGACCGCTTGGGGCTGACGAAGCACATCACCCAGATCCTGCCGCTGGGCCTGATGCTTCCCGCAGTGGGCCAAGGCGCGTTAGGAATCGAAGCCCGTTCAGATGATGCGGCCACGCGCGCGGCCCTGGCCTGCTTGGATCACTCCCCCACGCATTGCGCAGTGAAGGCTGAGCGAGCGATGCTCGCCGTGTTGCACGGCGGCTGCATGGCGCCCATTGCCGGTTGGGGGCGGATTGAAGGCGGGCAACTTGTTCTCACCGGTCGCGTGCTCAATCCGGCCGGCACGCGGAAGCTCGAAGTCGTGCAATCTGGCACAGCGGATGATGCCGAATCCCTCGGCCGCAGCGTGGCGAATGTGTTGCTAGAGCAAGGGGCCGCTGAATTGATTGCCGAGTCGCGCGGGTGAGGGAAAAGGCTGAGGCCGTAGCGAAGGGACGCCGAGTGAGGCAGGCGTGCTGGCCGATGCCGGGGCGGCGCGATCATGGCTGGCCCAGCGGGCCGGCATCGCTGAGAACCAGATCGTGCTCATGGGCCGCTCGCTGGGTGGCGCTGTCGCCGTCGATCTGGCGGCTGATGGCGCCCGCGGCCTGGTTCTGGAAAACGCCTTCACTTCGATTTGAGTTTCTGGGTAGGCTGTAAATCGGTAATCTCGTCAGGCTATTTTACTACCTGAGCTACGTTTCATCAATCTTTAACGATCCTTCGCATACGAATAGATCCAATAGAAATACTCGTTAGTCAGTCCTGCGTCGGCCGGCGCGACGGCCAACGATCCCTTGGTGACCATGCGGACGTGGATCTCCTTCTTACCGCTGGTCAGCGAGGCGGGGATCTCGAACTCCGTGTCTCGGAACTTCGCCAGTATCTTTCCATTCTGCCAACTCGGCACTTTCTCGCCCTTCTTGGCGGATGCCTTTTCAAGAATATCGCGATAGCCCCGATGGTTGTAGTTCAGGACATAATTGGTGCCCTGCTCGAACCAGACACCCGCCTTGACGCCGTCCACGTAGACTTCCACCTCCTGGTGATACGCCGTCTGGTTGATCCGCTTGCGAATACGCACCCCGTCATTGTTTGGCTGGATGGCAACAACGAAACTTGACTCCTTGTCGGTCCAGCGGCCATCGTCCGTGATGGCTTGATCGAAGGCGCCCTCGTAGCTGGCCGTATCCGTTTGGATGCGCACCTTGTCCTTGCTACCGGCGATGCGGTATTGGTGCGCCGCCTCGGACTGCGCGTTGCCGACATCGAGGCTGTCGGTCTCGACGAGGATCTTCTTCGGATTGTGATAGTAGAAGACCGCGCTGAGAAAATCGCCGTCGCGGTCGTGGGTGAAGTGTGCAGCATGGTCCTGCGTCAACTTCAGTGAAGACAGGAACGGAACGTAATCGACGATATGGAAGCGGTAGCCGGTGCGATCCGCAAGTCCTCCGCTGAACGCCGTGGAAAAGCCTGGGTGGATGCCGTAACTATGGTTGAAATAGTCCTCGCCGCCCGTGGTCTCCACCCGCGGGGTCTTCGTTCCGTCCGTGAAAATGCTGAAATTCGCTTCGATATCGCCGGTCAGCCGCGAGACGCAGCCCACCAACACGCCCGAGCCCTCCACGTCCAGGTTCGCAAAGTCCGGCTCTCCTGCCTTGACGTGGGTCGTGTCATTGAACTTGACCTTGAAGGCGCCGGTCGACTCCGGTGGATAGGGGTTGCAATCCGACCAGCCGACATCGCAAGCCACCCGTAGGAGATTGGGCGTCTTGTTGACCAGTTCGATCTTCATCGACTTCCAGAAGGGCATGGGAAAATAGCAGTAGAGTTTTTTGCCGTCGCAGCCGGCGGGCATGCCTTTGGCATTCCGCATATTGACGCCCTGGTAGCCGCCGAAGAACATCGAGACTGGCAGGTTGGCCGTGACGGCGCCGTCGGTTGTCGTGCGGATGAAGCAATGATCCAGGGTCTCGCTCGACAGGGAAGAAGGCTCCAGCTTGAGGCTTCGGACGACGCCGGCCGTCTTGGACTCGAAGAGCACGCTTGGTTCTTGTCCGCCAATCTCCTTCACGCCGGATTCGGTCCGGTTCCCTGGGTCCGCTCCGGGAAACGTACCGACTGGCTGTTGGATTTTGGCCCGCAGCGTTTCCAATTCCTTGCGCGACAGGTTCTCGGAGAATCGGTCCTCTCGGTACAGGTGCAGGGTGTATTGATACCATTGCGGACGTTTGGCGACGGCCGCCTTGAACGCCGACTCGAACGGCAGGCAGGGAAAGGCCCACAACATATTGCCCTGGTTCCACCACAGCCAGTGGGGATAGGTCTGGGAATTGAAATAGTCCTTGAAGGCCATATCGCAATCCGGCGTCTTGGCGTCCTTCAAGTACAGCTTGAGGTTGCCGACATTAAAGGAGGGATCGAACCAGGCATGGATCAACATGCCCGACTGACCCTTGAAGAGGGCCTGCTCATAGCCGTCCGCGTCTTGCAGAGTGTAATTGGTCCAGTCCATGACGGTGAAGTTCAGGGGGTTTTTCGAGGTGTGCGACCAGACCTTGACGCCCGTTCTGAGCAGGGGCAGGCTTTCCCAGTCGATGGCCGGGTTCTTCCAGGCCGATGGTTTTGCCACCGCAGGGCCTTCGGCGGCGAGTGTTCCGCCGTTCGCTGCGATGGCGACAGCTAAGCACGCGGCCAGAACCATAAACGAATTACTTTTCACGGGATGTTTCCTGATTTGCCTGTAAACTTTCGTCCGCCCCATTATCCTGCAGGAACCCCTTGGCGGCAAGCCGACGACCCCGATCTTGATTGGCGAAATTCACATTGTCAAGTGCCCCTGTGCGATCACACTGTGCGGTCACATAGTCCTGCCGTAAAGTCGGCGAGCTGTTTCTCGTTGACTCGCGATGGCTAAAGCTGGCAGAACAGCCCTGACCCCTGGGGCAGGCCGCATATTTGGCAACCAATGCCCCATCATGCTTGCGAGAAACACCCCCAAGTAGGTAAATAGTTTCTGTTGCGGAAGGTTCCAATTTGTAGGGTGGGCCGAGCGCAGCGAGTCCCACCATCTGGGATTCGTGGAGATTTTGGTGGGACTCGCTGCGCTCGGCCCACCCTACGGCGTTTTCCGCAACAGAAACTAAATAAACCCAGGATAGCGGAATTTTCCGCGTTTTTACGGCAAGAGTGGATCGCACTTTGCGAGCTATTTTCGCCGTTTTCGGCTATAATAATCTGCACCTATTGAACTATCCGTCGTTTTTCAATCTGCTGAAGGTGTCGCCTGCCGCGTCGACTTCGATCAACTTGAGCGTACCAAAAATGAACATTCCTGCACGTTGCGTGGCTGTAGCTTTTTTGGCAACCATCGTGATTGCTGCCACCGCCAATGGTATGGCAGCGACCCAAACCTGGACGGTTCTCTCCGGCGACTGGCACACGCCCTCGAATTGGGGCGGAACCACGCCGACCAAGGGGCTTAACGCAGCGATCGTGAACGGCGGAACCGCCACCGTCACTCAACTCGGTGAAACTTGCCGTGTGCTTAGTCTTGGTAGCAGCAGCAGCGCGGAGAGTGGAACGGTTCAGATGAACGCCGGCAGCCTTTCGGCAATCTTCAATGAACTCATTGGCAACTCCGGACCGGGCATTTTCACGCAGTCGGGCGGAACCCATTCGGCGGATCTGTACCTCGGAAACCTAGGCGGCGGCAGTGGAACCTATAACCTGAGTGGCGGAAGCTTATCCACATCTTCCGTGGTTATCGGCAACTCCGGACCCGGCAGCTTCACACAGACGGGCGGAACCCATTCGGTCTCCTCTGAAATGTATCTCGGCTACGACACCGGCAGCAGCGGAACCTATACCCTCAGTGGCAGCGGCCTGCTTTCCGCGTCTTTTGAGTCCGTCGGCGGTTTGGGAATCGGCAATTTCACGCAGTCGGGCGGAACCCATTCGGCGAGCGGCCTCGTCCTTGCCGAAAGCGCAAGTTCCGCGGGAATCTACAATCTCAACGGTGGTTTGCTGACTCTTTCTGGTTTGATCGAGGGCTTAGGCAGTGCGGCCTTTAATTTCAGCGGTGGTACATTCCAGGCAGGATCGACCTTTTCGACCAGCATGCCCATCGTGCTCGGAGAGGCAGGAAGCAATGCCGTTTTCGACACCGGCGGCAACAATCTGACCCTTTCCGGCGGCCTTGGCGGCTTCGGCAGCCTGACCAAGATCGGCGGCGGTGCGTTGATCCTCAGTGGCACCGATCTCTACCGCGGCGGCACGAAAGTAAACTCCGGCATGCTGGCCGTTACTTCCAGCAGTGCTCTGCCGGACAATCAAAGCCTGACCGTCGGCGCTGGCGGCACGTTGATCTTCGATCCCTCGTACAGTTTCTCGCCAATCCTGGGAACCTTGGCGCCCCCGCTGGCCATGAATTCACCGGTCAATCCTGTTCCCGAACCAAACACGCTGGTGTTGTTGATGGTGGGGCTGGCGGTGGGGTTAGCCACCTGGCAGAGGAACTATACGCTGTCGCCGCGGAGGTAAAACTTGTTCAAGTTATTTGTGCGCGGACGCTAAGTTCAATTTAAGAAGTCGCTCCAGCAATTCGTCGTCAGAAATTTCGGGATCCCAACCGTAGGCGGCGAAGACGACCGCGTCGAGCTTCTTGTGGGCCAGGTCGAGCCATGCCGGCCGCTGGTTGTAAAGATTGGTGAGCGTGCGAATCTTCAGGCTCGCCGCGCAGTCGGGGTCTTTGGGTATCAATCGCGGCCAGCGAACCGTGCCGATGCCGCGGGCGTCCGGATCGACGACATACCGCGCCCACGGCCCAGCGACCGAACCGGGAAACTCTAATGTCTCAGTCTTCGTCCATTCTGGAGGGTTCAGCCAGCGGCAGCGTAGATCGTCAAGTTCCTTCGCGGCAACGGAAATCGCGGCGGACTGATCGGAAGTAGGCGTTGGGAAGGGGAAGGTTTCAAAACAGGTTGTTGGCGTGTATCTCGGCCGCGTTTCAAGGCGAGTACCTTGCCTGAGCGACCACACTTCGTGAGCACGCGAATGGATTACGCCCAAAAAATAGTCGTCATCTCTGGCAAAAACAAAAACTCCGTCATCGCATAAGACCGCCATGTCAGTCCACATAAAAACACGATATTTAGAGACTCGTGGAGTCACGATATACCGCGCTAGTTTGTTTGTCGCTATGCGCATCCCAGGCCGTGCCTCGGCGTGTATCCACCATCGTTCCCGGTACATCTGACGGTTGTTCTTTTCGCGTTCCGGCTTGACGTTTTTGAATACGTATTGGAAAGGAGTCTCATATTTAGAGAACTCCTCGCATGCGATGTTTGTTCCAGTGTCTATGATCCACTGTGATTCTGGACGCTTTACAACGGCTGTACCGTTAAGCCACGGTCTAAGAACGTCGGAATTGGGCTTGCCGTGCGGGTTTGGCAGACATAGCCATTCCGATGCCTCTTGCAACGCGATATTGAACGGCCCAGCTTTCTTAGTACCGATATAAGAAATACCGGCATTTTCCGTCAACAATTCAGCGGTTGTCGTGTCCGCTGTCCCTGTAAGGTTTGCGTTGATTGTGTTGACCTGCTTCCCGTCCAGAATCCGTTGTTTGTCTATTCCCCCGTCAAAGCCGATCATCGAGATGTGGACGTTTGCTCCGTCAAGAACCCAGTTCCGGTCGCTCTCCGCAAAGAATATATCTCCGACTGCCTTGATGCGTTTTAGCACTTCTCGGTTTGCGCCGCCACGAATTGCTTGCGTAGCGAGCAACCCAGCTCTCTTCGCCTTGCCTATCTCAATCTGTTTTCTTGCCTTCTCTAGCCAATAACAACACAAATCAGAGAAACCCGGCAAACTCCCGTTGTAAAGTGCCCAAAGCTTCTGTTGGTAATCTCTCCCAAGCGCTTCCCATAGCTTGCTCCCACCCAAGAACGGCGGATTCCCCACGATAAACTCCGCCTCCGGCCACTCCGGCTCCTTGGGATGCTCCGGGTCGGAGAGGTCGAGAATTGCGTCCATCTGCTCGATCGTGTCGATGGGGGCCAAGACCGGATCGTTGGGCATCTTGAAGCCGTTGTGGTGCATCCATTGCAGGTAGCCGATCCAGATCACGACCTGGGCAAGCTGCTGCGCGTAGACGTTGATTTCCAACCCGCGAAGCTGCGAGGGATTGACCTGCGGAACGAGCGATAAACCCCGCATGGCTGCGTAGGCGATGACCTCCTTCTCCAGGTCCAGGAGCATGTGCAGCGCCACGTAGAGGAAATTGCCGGAGCCGCAGGCCGGGTCGAGAACGCTGACGTGGGCCAACCGCTCGATGAAGTCGAGGATCGCCCGGTCAAACGCCTTGCGTTGCGGGCTATCCTTGTCGGACAGACCTTTCGTCCTTGCGCGGCTGGCCTTGACCACTTTGGGCCAAAGTTCCTCCTCACACTTCCGCTTGACTTCCGCCCATTCGCGCTGGAGCGGGGCCAGCAGAACGGGCTTGAGAAGATCCTCAATGTCGGCGCGGCTCGTGAAGTGGGCGCCAATCTGAGACCGCTTGGCCGGATCGAGCGTTCGCTGGAAAAGGGTGCCGAAGATCGACGGCTCGACACTCGACCAATCTTTGCCGTTCACCACGACCAGCGAGTTGATCTCCTCCTGCGTGAGCGAAATCACGTCGGCATCGGCGAACAGGCCGCCGTTGAACCAGGCGATTGCATCGCTGCCGTAATCGCCGCCGTGGGCCATCGCCTTGAAGAGCGATTCGAGCCGCCGGGGCAGGTAGGCCGGGTTGGCCTTGGCGTTGTCCAGTAGTTTTCCGAACAGCCCTGCCGGCAGTAGCAAGGTATCTTCGCCGAACATGCAGAACATGAGCTTCATCAGGAAGTGGGCTGCACGAAGCGGCTCAATTCCCCTGTCCCGCATCCCGTCCGCCAGTTTCGCGAAGCGTTCGGCCGCCTCGACCGTAATCGCCTCGCTGGTGATGCCGGGTTTGAGGGAGTTGGGGTCGGTGAAGACTCGGCGGAGGATGTCGAGGTTGGCGGGATCGGCCAGCCCGGCAAGGTCGAAAAGGCGCTTCTGCTTGGCGGTGCCGGTGAAATTCGTGTGGACCTCGAAGCGGTCCATGTCGCAAACAATCATCAGCGGCGGGTTCTCGAGCGCCTCCCGATACAATTGCAGTTGCGTATAGGCTGCCTTGAGATCCTTATGCTTCCCCTTGTATTCCCAGCCAAAGTGGTCGCGCATCCAGACGTCGGCCCAGCCCTGTTTATCTTCGCTGGTTTCCACGCCTTTCTCAAAGGTATACCAAGTGCCCTCGGGATCGGCTGCGGCCGGCTTCGGCTGGTCCAATAGTTCGCACAAGTCGAGAAAATGCTGCTGGCATGCGCTCCGCTCCGTGAGCGTCACCCGTTGCCACTTGGCAATAAACTGCTGAGGGGTCACTAAACCGAACTCCGATCGTCTGTGAAGGCCAACTTTGGCAATGCGGGCATTTTCGGCAGAACGTGCCTACTGCGTTTTGACCATCACGTTTGAGACCTTCCCTTTGAACACGGCGGGAGGCGTGTAGTCGCCGACGGCCGCTTTGCCGCTCATGCCGACGAACAGACCGGCTGCGGGCTGCTGTCCGATCGGGCCGGCAGCCTTACCCTCGGCCACCTGTTCTCGGTTGACGAGCAATGCCAACTTGCCGCGTGGCCCGAGCGTGGCCTCGACCGTGAACCGGCCCTGCCCCAATACCTCCTTGGCGGCGATCTGCGTCAGTTTCCCCTGCTGGCGAACGGCGAATGTGAGCTTCCCGTGGGCCAGGTAGAGGGCGTAGCCGCGGTTGCCCCCGCCCTGCGAGACGATCACCCCGTCGCCGCCGGCCGGCTCGATTTCGGCCGTGATTTCCAGGGCCTTGCCCGCCACGAAGGGGGCCTCCGCGGTCAATAGGCTGTCGCCCGACTTCAAGGGGCCGACCTTGCGTGGCCCGCTGGTGGGAACGGCGGCCCGGTTGTTCTGCCGCCGGTTTCCGCCGTCGCGATCGACCTTGCCGCCGGCCGGATCGAGCTTCGCCAGCCCTGCCGAGAGACGCTGTCTGGCGGCCTTGCTTTGCGGCGTGTCGTCCGCCGGCTCGATCGGCTTCTCGGTGAACGGGGCGTCGCTCATGTCGAACAGGTTGCCCGCCTCGTTCAGCTTGAACCCCGGCTCGCGGACGTACCAGTGGCCGTCGAGCTGGACGTAGGCCCATTTGCGAGGGTTGCCCGGCTGGCCGCGGAGTTGCGGTTCAAAGCTCTGCCCGTCCACCTGGAAACCTTCCGGTGGCTTCACGCCGGCAATCTCGGCGAACGTCGCATAAGGGTCGGCGAAGCTGATGATGTCGTCGAGCACTTTTCCGGCGGGCGTGGCGCCGGGCCAACTGGCGATGAAGGGAACGCGCGATCCGCCCTCCAACATGCTTCCCTTCCAGCCGTTGATCGCGCGGCCGTGTATCGGGCAGGGGCGGCCCGCGGCGGTCCCGTTGTCGCCCGTGAAGATGATCAGCGTCTTCTGCCGCAGCCCCTGCCGCTCCAATTCGGCCACCAGTGCGCCAAGCTGCTTGTCCATGTAGCGGATATTGTCGTCATACAGCCGGTCGCTGTCGTTCATGCCGGGTTGCGTGTCCGGCGTCCGCAGGATGGGGGTATGGACGAGGTGCATCGCGTAGTAGAAGAAGAACGGCTTGTCCTTATGCCGCCGGATGAAGTCGAAGGTGAAGTCTTGGATGACGTTGGGCCCGTAGGCGCCTTCCGGGAGGTTGATTTCCCGGCCGTTCTTGTTGTACCGGGTTTGCCAATACCAGCCGCCGGCCGTGTTGTCGGTGAGGAATTCGTCAAAGCCCCAGTCGCCGGGCAGTTCGCCGATCTGCCGCCATTTTCCGGCCTGGCCCGTGGCGTAGCCAGCCTGCTTCAAGAGCCTGGCCATGGGGAACTCGTCGGCCGACTTGGCGCCTTGCCCGCCGGCCCGCCACGACTGGTTCGTGATTCCGCCGGTGCGGAAGGCGTAGCGGCCGGTCATGAGGAGGCAGCGGCTCGGCCCGCAGAGCGGCGAGGCGTAGCAGGTCGAGAACCGCGTGCCGGACGCCGCCAGGGAGTCGATGTGCGGCGTCTTGTGCTTGTCGGAGCCGTAACAACTCACGCCGTCCATGCCGAGGTCGTCGGCAAGCACGAAAATAATGTTGGGCTTCTCTCGCGGCGCGGCCGGGGCCGTACCGGCGGCGCCAAGCAGCGCGAGAACGACTGGAACGAGGACTTTCATCGTGGAGCTCCCGTTGGGGATGAATTGCCAAAAACCTTCACTTCCGAAATGCCGGGCCAGCAGCCTTCGTCGACGGCGGTGATCGCGATCTTGAGGTACCGCGCCCGGCTGCCTTTCCGTAATGTGATCTCGTGGACCTGCGATGTCAAGTCGTTTTGCGACTGGTCGCTCAAGATGGACCATTTCTTTCCGTCGGTCGAGCCTTCGATCTTGTACCGGTATCGCTTGCCGTCGTAGGGCCAGCGGACTTGGCAACTCGCCAGTTCGCAGGTTTTTTCCAGGTCGACCTGCCACCATTCCGCCGCACCCTCGGGTTCGTCATCGGCGGTCCAGAAGGTGTCGGGATCGCCGTCATTGGCGCGGGCGGCGGCGTGCTCGTCGTTCTCGATCGAGGAACTGGTGGCCGGCTTCTTGAGCGCGAGGTTCTCCGGCCCCACGCCGCGGGCCGGGTTCGCCACGCCCGCCAAGTACAAGATCGCCGAGAACAGGAAGATTGTCTTGTGCATACAGTATCGAGCGTCTGCTGACCGGCCTCGACGGATTCAACGATGCCGCCGCTTGCGAAGCCAACCGATCGATACCCCGAGGACACCGACACTCAGGAGCGCAATCGTGGACGGTTCGGGGACCGGACTCGGCGTCCCGCGGACGGTAAAATTTCCCGTGCTGTTCGGAATAAGCATGCTGAACGTAATTGTGGTCGACTGGCCGGGCGCGACTCCCGCGCCACCAGACCACGTTAGTTCGTATCGCTCCAGTAGATGAACCACGTGAAATGCCAGAACCAACACGAATGTCCCAGCCACATGCCTTATCATAATAAAACCCGCCGATTGGTCAAGTACCTTGAGGCTACGTAGACTGTTTTTTCGCGAAACTATGTTAAATATAAATATAATTCCTGCGGCTTGAACACCATCTTATGACGTTTCAACGCGGAGGTGAGGCGACCGCCGCAGGCAAGAGGGCCAGCCGAAGTTCCGAGAAAACGGTGGTTCGAGGCAATTCCAGGTAGATGGCTATTCCGCTTCCGGCCCTGAGATGAGCAGCAAGCTGAACTGATGAGTTTGATCTTCCTCGCCCTTGTCGGAGGCACCGGCCAAGGCAGAATTTCGGACTGGACACTTGTTTGAATAAGACACCGAGACACTTGAGATGGGAGCGGCGTGGAAAATGCCTTCACTACCTCTGGAGGGCTACATCTGGAGTATTCCAGGGTCCGAAGTATCGTAGACGGCCTAGAATCTTCTTTGACTACTGGCCATTCTGGTGGGGGGAATAGCGAAAAGCTGGGCGTATGGGCTTTTCCGGCCTGGGGGGCTTGTTGCTGCCCGTCTTTGTGTTATGCTTGTCTATGTCGTTCTTTGGCATAAACTCGGAACCTTTCACAAATCACCGCATCGGCAGCCGTGCGGGTGTCGTTATCGCAAACAGTTAGCGCATTAGTAATATACGGGTTTCGTGAAAAGTCGATAGTCCTAATAGTGCAGAGACTTGGAGAGGTGGCAGAGTGGTCGAATGCGCGGGTTTGCTAAATCCGTGACTGGCTATAAGCTGGTCCGAGGGTTCAAATCCCTCCCTCTCCGCTCACAAGGAAGCCGTCATCGTAACTGTTGACGGCTTTCATTTTGCGCCGTTGTCATTTTCGCGGCCCTCCTCGTTGCGCTGAGCCGGTGCGCTCAAGGTGCCACGGATAGCTCCCAGATGCGATTTACTCACCATTTCCTATGGCTTATACTGCGGTCTGTGAAATCATATTTCCTATCCTTCTAAGATCTGTTCCAGCACGCGACCAGATCAATGCCATGAGCACAGATCGAGAATGGGAGAGGTGGGGTAAGGTTGACCCTTATTATGGGGTGATTACGCACGATAAGTTTCGGAAGAAGAATATCACCCAAGAGGCGAAGGCGGAGTTCTTTGAATCTGGGAGAAGCCATATCAGTCATGTGTTCAAAGTCTGCCGGCAACATCTCGACCCGGATTTCTCTCCCAAGAGAGCGTTGGACTTCGGGTGCGGAACGGGAAGACTCGTCATTCCGCTGGCGGAAATTGCCGAACACGTCGTGGGGCTCGACATATCCGAGTCCATGTTGCGCGAGGCTCAAAAGAACTGCGAAGAACTCTCGTTGAGAAACATCGATTTGCTGAAGTCTTCCGATGACCTTTCGTCCCTGAACGGATATTTTGATTTCATTCACGCAGTCATTGTCTTCCAGCACATACCTGTGTCCAGGGGAAGGCGCATATTCATGAATCTCCTCGATCACTTGAAGGAAGGAGGCATTTGCGCGACTCAGTTCACATACTCCAAGGCAAAATACAAATCAAATTGGGGTGTGGAACCGATGGCAAGAGTTCTGAGA
>Ga0073936_10001396_pt1 | contig 37182 bp, 37 predicted proteins | sample AliMusrvi5mmetaG_FD_87041 | JGI IMG/M metagenome (GOLD analysis project Ga0073936, IMG submission 87041) | Freshwater lake bacterial and archeal communities from Alinen Mustajarvi, Finland, to study Microbial Dark Matter (Phase II) - Alinen... | ecosystem: Environmental > Aquatic > Freshwater >...
CCCCCCCCCCCAGGAACAACTCGATCCGGCAAGGGGCCTTCGACGTTTCCGTATAAACGATCTGGCGGGGTTGAAGTAGCTGGTTCATGATGACCCGGTGTCCCGTGGACAAGACTCGCCTTATGTGTATTGGCTACGACATTTTCGGAAAAGGAACTAACTAACCCTACGTCGCTCCTATAGCCCCGCCAAACTGACGGGCAGAAATTTTAGTCAACTCCTGATTTTAATGTTGATTCCGCCCCAGTCAATGCCTCCCCAGGAGAACCGCCGTGTCGTTTTCCAAACCACGAACTTGGCTCAGACTCAGAGGTGGTGGCATATACCGCAAAAACTGGTGGCCACTCAACGAATCGCGGAGGAAAACGACCGCTCTGTGGGTAAGTCATTTTTTGGTGCCTTCATAAACCATTACGGAAATTGGCTTACGAACAGCGCAATCGGTTCCGGCCCGTTTGACTTGGATGTGAATTCGCTATACTTAATCTAGCGACCAGAACGAGCCGGTTCTTGCCGACTTAGGACATTGTCCCTGGCCGCTTCTTTTTTTGAATGCACTACCATTCGTCGGGCGGAAAAAGATCGAATGTTTCTTCCGCTTGCCGAATGTAGATGCGTCGGGGATAGTTGAAGTCCAGTGCTGTGGCCGTCGCCCTTGCGATTGGAGTGAACGGAACGATCCGGTAGCCTTCCCAACGAAAATGGTCGTGCCAGCGGTCGTTCCGCGGATGAAAGAGGGGAACGACTTGCCCGGTTTGCGGATCCTGCGCTTCGATGCGGTTGGACTTGCAGAGATTGCACCCTGGACATGCCCAGGCAAGGTTTTCGAGTCGCGAATCACCACCCAGAGACTGCGGCACGATATGTTCGACGTGGAAAGTGGCCCCCTGGAGTGCTTGGTGCATGCGGCAGTATTCGCACCGTTCCGCAGCGCGCTCGGCGACCTGCCGCTGGATTTCGTTTCGCGATAAGGTCACTTTGGACTGCGTCCCAGCAAGTGGAGTGCTTTAGCACGCGCCAACGACAGGGTTTGGCTAAGTTCGACCAGGAATTCCAGATCCGTGACTTCTTCAGCGGTAAGTTTGCCTTCGGTATTGTGGTCCATTAAATCTTGCAAACGACGGTCCGCCTTCGGAGGTAGTCTGAGGTCGCTTACAAACTCAACCCAATCAAGGGGCGCAGAGATGACGGCCATCGGCATGACTTTCGGACAAACAACATGGATTCGATCACAGCACCCCCAATTATAGCATCCTTGGCCCGAGCATCAACGTAGCCGGATAACCGGCTCTTATCTACTATGTTCGAGGCACTCGTACCTTTCCAACATTAACTCCGCGTTTTTGTGGTTCGGGCGTCCCGTCTGCATGCGCAGGCGAGACACCCGCACCACAAGTTGTTATCGCACTAGCCACGCCTTTAGGGGGAATTTACGGTATGGGGACCGTTTGAAGGCGGAACTACGAGCGACTTGGCTCCTCGCCTGAATGGCATCCGCCGCCGATTTTCGATAAACTATGGGTATGAAACTCTTAGTGGCAATCCTCATGGCGGTGGCGTGCGGTGTAGGCGTGGGAGCCGGTACGGCCGTGCTGAAAATCCATCAGTACCCTTGCAAGGGTGGATCTGATGCCCTGCCTTCGGCTAGCGGCAGTAAGGTGAGCGTTGACGAGGAAGAGTTCAACTTTGGCAAAATGGACCTCAGCGAAGAGGGCAAACACGAGTTCGTCTTTACCAATCGAGGGGATCATCCCCTCACGCTCAACCCGGGATCGACTTCATGTAGATGCACCGTAAGCGAAATTAAAGACAACGATCTGGCCCCGGGCCAATCGACCAAGGTGCTGGTCACGTGGCGGTCGAAAGGACGAATTGGCCCTTTTCAACAGAGCTTGACGATCGTTACCAGCGATCCGCTTCGGCCGGAAGTCACCTTGACGACCCAAGGCGAGTATACCCGATCAGTGTATACAGAACCCGACGAACTGGCCTATGGCCAAATTTCTGGAACTGAACCCATAGTTCGCGAAACGCGCATTTTGTGCAACTTGCCCAATCAGCAGATTAAGATTCAAGGGCATCAAATGTCGAATCCCGGCCTGGAAAAGTTTTTTCAGGTCGATGGCGTGCCCCTGGGGACCGACGAGCTTCGTAAGTACAAGGGAGTGACGAGCGGGGTTGTAGTCCGTGTTACAGTAAAACCGGGGTTGCCCCTGGGGCCGTTTCAACAGACAATCCGCCTGAGCACCAACTTGGCGAAATCCTCGGAGCTTGATTTGCCCCTGTTCGGATCGGTGGGTGAAGTCTCCCTGATCGGAGCTGGCTGGAGGAGTGACACCGGCGTGCTGGAGATGGGCGCGGTCGACGGCCGCAGCGTCGCGCAACGGAAACTCGTTGTCTTGGTGCGGGGATCGAATGCCAAGAACATGAAGTTCAAAGTCGCGAGTGTCGAACCGGACTTTTTGAAAGCGACGCTGGGCGAAACAACCGTGGCGGAGACGGGTGGGCTTTCGCAAACCGAATTGTTGATCGAAATTCCCGCGAAGGAAATCCTCAAAAGGAAAGCGCCTGCCAACTCGATGGGCATGGAAAACGGAAAACTCGGCGAAATTCTCCTGGAAGCAATCCATCCCCAGGTCTACTCGTTGCGGATACGCGTTCGCTTTGCAGTGGTGGGCGGAAATTAATGGCTACAAAAATCGCGATAAAAGGTGGGGCTTCACTTGACGCCACCCTACAGGGAAGAGCCTGAATCACTTATGAAAACCAGTTCACGGATGCTCGCGCCGATGGGCGAATGGATCTGCCTACTCGCCTTCTTAAGCTTGACGGCAGGCTGTTGGGATTCTCACTCCAAGCAGGAGGCTGGCGATCAACCGGCGGTCTCGAGCAAGGGCGAGACGGCGTCCAACGACCAACTGTCGCAGAAGACCACGGAATCTAGTTCGGCAATTAAATCCACGGGGGCAAGTTCGGCCGATGAGCTAGGGTTCAAGCACACATGGAAGCCCCATTCAATGCCGCCGGCAAAAAACCTGGCCACCGCGCCAGCCGTCGCCGCCCCTCCAGGAACCGAAGATGATCGCTATGCCGAAATGACTCCCGCGCCGGTTGTTGCCAACCAAAAGCAGGCTATCAAGAGAGCGGACGATAATCCACGTCTTACAGAGCAGATGCAGGCGCCGCCGCAAGTAGATCCAGCCAAAACAGCCGAGCCGGCCAACATACTGTCCGCAAAAATTGAGCCGGCCAAACCTGACTCGACCAGCAGCGACTCTCCGCCAGTGGGCAATCCGCTTCGCGATCCTCGCGGAGATCCGGTGAGCGGTCGGCCGGAGGCCCCGCCTCAACCCACCGCAGTGCCCGAGTCAGCCGACACGGCACCCGAGAAGCCTTCGGCACCGGTTGCCTCGGGGACGCAGCCCGCGCCAAAGTCGGAACTGGTCATCCAGACCAAACCCAACGAGACATCTGCCGCACCGCCGCCCGTGCCGGCGACGCTCGTCGCTCCTGCGACCGAGCAAAAACCGCTGCCCAAGACGCATACGCCGGAGTCGGCCAGACGAGGCCCTCGGACGAACAAGAACAGCGGCGTGCCGTTCGATCCGATCAAGGAGAACGGGCCGATCTTCGTCGGTTGGCCCAAACCCAAGCTGGCACTCTTGATCACGGGCCAGCAGGAAGGTTACCTGGAGCCGTGCGGATGTGCGGGACTGGATCGCATGAAGGGCGGAATGAGTCGCCGCTATTCGTTATTCCGCCAGCTTCGCGAGAAGGGCTGGCCACTGGTGGGCATCGACGTCGGCGGCATTGGCAAGGGGTTTGGCAAACAGGCCGAACTGAGGTTCCAGATTGCCATCAACGCCATGAGCGAGATGCGCTACAGTTCCGCCACGCTGGGATTATCCGATCTGCGTCTGCCCACCCCGGAGGTCATGGCCCTGACCATGCCGGCCGACGCCCAGAAAAAGACGATGTTCGTTTGCGGCAATGTCGGTCTCTTCGACTTCAACGAGTCACTGCTGCCGCGGACGCAAGTTTTCGCGGCCGGCTACAAGACGATCGGCGTGACGGCCGTGTTGGGAAAAACCTTCATGGCGCAACTGGCTAGCAACACCGACCTGAAAATGATCGATCCCGAGAAGCTCTTGGACGCGGCCGTACCGCTGCTGAAATCGCGTGCCAACTACCTGGTTCTGCTGGCCCACGCAACCCGCAAGGAGTCGATCGAGCTGGGCAAGAAGTATCCGGATTTCAATCTTGTGATTTGTGCCGGAGGGGGCGATGATGCCCGTGCCGAGCCGCCGGCCCAGGCCGAGGAAATCCACAAGGGCGGCACGAAACTGATCGAAGTGGGCGAGAAGGGGATGTACGCCGTGGCGCTGGGTATGTTCGACGATCCCCAGCAGCCGCTGCGCTACCAACGGGTGACGCTCGACGCGCGCTTCCCTGCCTCGCCCGAGATGGTCGCCTTGATGGCCGCCTATCAGGGCCAGCTCAAGGATCTGGGTTTGAGCGGGCTAGGCATTCGTCCGCTGGAGCATCCGCTCAAACCGTATAACGGCGATTTTGTCGGCACCGATGCCTGCACGAAGTGTCACGAGGAATCGTACCGTGTTTGGAAGAAGTCTCCCCACTCCCGCGCCTTTGCCTCGTTGCAAAACGCCAATCCGCCGCGGAATTTCGATCCGGAGTGCATTAGTTGCCATACCGTGGGCTGGCATCCCACGAAGTTCTTTCCTTATCAAAGCGGCTATCTCAGCGAGAAGGAAACTCCCAAATTGATTAACGTCGGGTGTGAAAACTGCCATGGACCGGGCCAGTTACACGTGCGTGCTGAGAACTGGGGCACCAAGGCCGAGCAGATTGCCGCCCGCAAGACGGTCGCGATCACGAAGGAAGAGGCGGCCGATCCGAACTCTCGGAAGCAGAACTGCTGGTCGTGCCACGATCTGGACAACAGCCCGGAGTTCAAATTCGATCTCTATTGGCCGTACGTAAAGCATTACGAGCACGAGTAGGAGCAGCTTTCCGTGTCCCAGCCGTGTCCTCTAACTCACGTCGCTCCCGCCGAACAGCCGACGAGCGTTGCTGAAATTGCGGGAATTCTCTTTCCCGCCTATACGGTAGACGATGGCCGAGTCAGTCTGGCAGGCTGCGCCTTGGAAGAGCGGCTAGTCTTGCAGTTGGTTTACGAACAGGGCAGTCAGAGGCTTGAAGTCTACCTGAATTCAGAAGGCAAGGAGGTCGATGGCCAACCGATCGCCCAGGATCGGGAGATAAAATTCGTTCCGCTGGCCAATCCGCCCGACCGCCTAGAGGCCGATTTAGAACGGCTTCTGGCCGCTGGCAGTCGCCTTGCCGAAGAACGATTGCCCGCCGGGGGCAACGCGGAACCGATCGGCTGTCGAGCGATCTGGTGCAAGTACGTCGAGGGCAAGTTGCGGTTTACGATCGCCGCGGCCTCGGTGGATTTGCCATTTTCCGGTTGGACGCGAACGCTCTCTCCGCCGCCGTTTCTTTGTTCCCGCACCGGGGCTGCAACCTTTCGACTTGCCGCTACCGACGACGGGCGGATTGCTGCGGCCGAGCGAATCGAGGCCTGCGCCGAGACCGGCCGCCGCCTGCTGAGCACGGAGTTGATTCGTTGCGCGGTGACCAGACACCGCGTATGTCCTGTACTAGCCGAAGTTTGCCCGATTAGTGGCCGACGCCTGCTGCGGACCGAGATGGTCCGGTGCGGCTCTTGTCGCCAGCGAGTCAGCCCTCAAGTCGTGGAGCGAAACCAGTGCCAGGCATGTCGGCGGTTGAAGACGGTCAAGAAGGCCGATCCACGCATGGCACGGCTTCTGCACGAGCATCCCACGCTAGACCGTTGGCGACGGTGGCGGATGAGCGAGACGTCCCGCGTCTATGTGTTGGTCGCCTTTGGCTGGCTGAAGCGGCTGCTGTTGGTCGTGGATAAGGAAACCCTCGAACTTCGCTACATGGCCACGGGCAGCCGGCTTTCTTCCCGATGGACCGAGGTCGAGCCGGCCCAGTTTGTCTACACGCTGCGAGAGTAGCATCCCATGTAGTTCGACTTTTCAGATAGCCTCTCTACCGCCGTCGGACGATTCCGGCGACCCCGACCCCCAGCAGAATCAATCCGATAGCCCCCACGCCGGACAGGGTCGCCATGCCAAGAGAGACCATGCTGCGTTTGCTCTGGACCCAAGCTGGTTCGGGAATATCTATTCCCGGTAGAATCCGCTGATGAAAGTACTGTAGGGTTGCCAAGATCGGCAGACGCTCGACGAACTGCCTCTCGGCCTCCGGTGATGGAAGACCAACAAAGTAGGTGGGGGATTGGCGATAAAGAATGATCGCTGCTACCGCTGCCAGCAAGACAACAACCAGCCCAGCCACGAGAAATCGCTGCGAATTTCCCCAAGCGGGCTTCGTGTCCGCAGGAGTCGTCTCGGAGGCAGGGGCAGGGCGCAGGCATCGAACCTCCCGCATGGTAGGCACGGCACAGGCCTGACCGCACTCGCATCGTACTGTTTCGCCGGCCTGCCGCAGTTCGATCGAAACTTCTTTCCCACACGAACAGGGGAGCAGGTAAGTTATTCTAGGATCACTCAAGGTTGCAACTTGTCCTCCTGAGTCTTATTGTACCTAGCAATTCACCTTCTGGCGAGTTGGACACTCGCGCAAACGCGACAAGCCATGTCAAAATGGGTAAACCTTCTCCTGCAATCGCAGGTGAAACAGCTTTTAAAAACCGAAAAAAATAGAATATGGGGGAGTTTTCGCATGTTATGTGAAGTTTAAGCCCTCTGCGCAAAAGAACTTTCTCATTGAACGAACAAAACACTGGACTAACAGAAACAACCAATTAGAATGTAACACCCTGACGTGCTTGGGCTGCGAAAGAAAACGGCGAGAATGTTATCCCCCAAACTTACGGACGAAAGCGGCTCGGTATTCCGCGAGGTCTATTCGCCGTGCCGATTAGAGAAGCTCGGGGCTATTGGAAATTTTTTCGGGCAGACCTATTTTCTTCGTAAACGGAATCCCTTGCCAAATGTCTCGCTGGGGAATCATCGCGAGAAAACAGTGGTAGAATTTTGTGGCTTTTAGCCGCGACTTGTGGCATAATGTTATCATAGAGCGAGCTTGGTTCTGGACTGTTTGAAGGAGGAGAATTGCAATTGTACGACGCATTGCTAGACGAATTGGATGACGACGCAACTTTGCGCCCGGATGAAGTGATCGACGAATTGGCCGATGACACCATATCGGGCTTTGAAGACGTGGACGACGATCTGATTCGAGACGTGCCCGACCACGTGACCGAGTTGGACGAACTCGACCTGGACGTCAATGTCGACGGCCTCTTGGAAGGCGTGGATGAAGACGAGACCTGGTCGGACGACCCGGTGCGCATGTACCTGACGCAGATGGGTGAGATCCCGTTGCTGTCGCGACGTGAAGAAGTAACCCTGGCGCGGCAAATCGAAGAGACGCGTGCCAAGTTCCGCCGTCACGTGATTGCCTGCGACTACGTCATGCAATTGGCCGTCAAGGTTCTGCGGCGGGTCCACGAGGGCGAACTGCCTTTCGATCGCACGGTTCAAGTCTCGGTAACCGACCAACTGGAAAAGAACCAGATTCTGGGCCGCTTGCCCTCGAATCTCCGCACCTTGGAAACGCTCTTGAAGCGCAACCAACACGATTACAACTTGGCCACGAGCAGGTCGCGGACAGCAACGCAGCGGAGCACCGCGTGGCGGCGGTTGGGGCGTCGCCGCCGCCGGGCGGTTCAGTTGATCGAGGAGCTTGGTTTGCGGACGCAACGGATCGAGCCAATGATCAAGACGCTCGAGGAATTCAGCCGCCGGGTCGACGAACTCAAGGCCCGCATCGATGACCATCGCAAGAGCAAAGGCCGCCCGCAACAGCGCGAGCCGTGGCTCACCGAGTTCCGCAACATTCTGCGCGCCACGCAGGAATCACCCACCAGCCTGCGGAACCGGGCCTCTTTCCTCAGAGAGGTTTACGCTCGATACCAGGAATCCAAGCGGGGACTATCGGAAGGGAACCTGCGGTTGGTGGTCTCGATCGCCAAGAAGTACCGCAACCGCGGCCTTAGTTTCCTCGACCTCATCCAGGAAGGCAACGCCGGCCTGATGCGTGCGGTCGATAAGTTCGAGTATCGCCGCGGCTTCAAGTTCTGCACCTACGCCACGTGGTGGATTCGCCAGGCGATCACCCGGGCCGTGGCCGATCAGAGCCGCACCATCCGCATCCCGGTCCACATGGTGGAAACGATGTCGAAGGTGCGAAGCGTGTCGCGCAAATTGCAGCAGGTCGGCGGCCGCGAGCCGACCATCGAGGAAATCGCCAACGCCGCCGAGACGTGCGTTGACGAAGCCCGTCGCGTGCTGGCCATGAGCCGTTATCCGATCAGCCTCGACCGTCCCGTGGGCAATAGCGAAGACAGTCATTTCGGCGACCTGCTGCCCGATTCGACCACGAAGAATCCAGCTATCGGGGCCACGCAGGGGATGCTGCGGAATCGCATCAACAAGGTTCTCAAGACGCTCAGCTACCGCGAGCGCGAGATCATCAAGCTCCGCTACGGCCTGGGTGACGGCTACAGCTACACCCTGGAAGAAGTGGGACACATTTTCAAGGTGACCCGCGAACGCATCCGTCAAATCGAGGCCAAGGCCGTCCGCAAGCTACAGCAGCCCAGCCGCAGCCAGGAGTTGGTCGGGTTCTTGGATTAGGTTTCAGGTACAGAAGAATTCAAGCCGCCCGCGGTTGCCGAACCGCGGGCGGCTTTTTTATTGACGGCAAACTCCCTGCCGAGCAAAGCCTGATGATTGCGATCCTAGCTGTTTCTTCCATTCCTTCTTCATTCTCTCGAAGACGGCCTGTACGGAAGCTGCGACGAATTCCCAAGACTCTTGATCGTGCGCAGAGCGCGTAATCTTGATCTGAACGCCGGTCACTGTCAAGAACTCGGGCAAATCAGACTCAGGCAAATTAGAACTTGTTGCCCAAAAATCGCTACGGACACGCCCACTGAATTCCGTTATACTAATTGAACGTACGATGGTGAGAAATAAACATGTAGTCCCCCGAGTGGGTTTTCCCGTGCTTTCCCCGACCCTAGATGTCAACTTGCCCCTCCGACGAGCGGATTCAATCCAGTTCCTCCTCGGTCGAGAGAACTTCGAGCGCTGGCGGACAATGCCGTATAGCCCCGCACGGATGGGGCTTGAGCGGATGCGTCAACTGCTCGAAGAGATTGGTTCGCCGGAACGAGGTCTGCCGGTCGTGCATGTTGCGGGTACGAAAGGCAAGGGTTCGACTTCGGCGATGATTGCCGCGGCGTTATCGGCAGCCGGATACCGAACTGGCCTGTTCACATCGCCGCACCTCGAGCGGATTGAAGAACGCATGACCATCGACGGCCAAGCGTGCGCGGCCGAAGAATTTACAATCTTGGTCGATCTGCTTCGGCCGGCCGTTGAAGCCCTCGATCGTCGCACGGTCAAGGATCAATCAGGGCCTACTTTCTTCGAGATTACGACGGCCATGGCTTTGCTACATTTCGCGAGGCAAAATGTTCAGGCGGCTGTGCTGGAAGTCGGTTTGGGTGGACGGCTCGATGCGACCAACATCTGCCAACCGGCGGTCTCGGTCATCACCAGCATCAGTTTCGACCATACGCAGCAATTGGGAAACACCCTGGAGGCAATCGCTGGAGAGAAGGCGGGTATTATCAAGCCCGGCGTGCCGGTGGTTAGCGGCGTCGTCGAACCGGAAGCGCGCGACGTGATTCGAGAGGTTTGCCGAAAGCGTGATTGTCGCCTGGTTGAGCGCGACACCGATTTTGTCTTTGATTATCACCCGCCGCGGCATTTGGAACGGGCGTCTGCCTGCGGACAGGTCGTTTACCGTCAGGCGACGCACCTCCCCCTGCCCACCAACTCCTGCCCTCTGCCCACCGCCCATGGTTTCGACCTTGCCTTGCCCGGTCGGCACCAGGCGGCCAACGCGGCCACGGCGCTGGCCACGCTCGACGTCTTGCGGCAGGCGCTGTGGAACATTCCTCCACCGGCCGTCCGGCAGGCCCTGGCGGGCGTATCGTGGCCGGCACGGGTGCAAGTCGTAGCACGACGTCCTACGGTTGTGATCGACACGGCACACAATGTTGCATCCATGCAAGCCCTGGTTGAAACGCTTCAAGAGAGTTTTTGCGCGGCCCGGCGATTGCTGATCTTTGCCACGACTCACGACAAAGACGTTCGCGGCATGCTCCGATGCCTGCTGGGCCATTTTCACGAGGTGTATTTCACGCGCTATTTGGACAATTCCCGGGCCGTGCCGCCCGCCGAGTTGCAGCAGGTGGCCGAAGAGTTAACCGGCCGGCGCTGGCCTGCCTGGGATGAACCGGCGGCCGCTTGGAACGCTGCCCGAAGTTCAGCCACGGCGGATGATCTTGTGTGCATTACGGGATCGTTTTTTCTGGCGGCAGAGATGGGACCGATAATTGAAAAAGAAAATCCGAATGACGAATGACGAAATCCAAGATCTTTAATCAGAAATTCAAATGACGAAAGAGTGGCAAGTGACGGTTCGTTCGTCATTCGTCATTCAGGTTTCGTCGTTGCCTATCCTATGCTTTCCCACGTTCAAATTTTCTGTTTCCTGGCATCCTACAGCGTGGCCTTGGCCCTGGAAGCATCGCGGTTGTGGTTCCGGAGCGGTATCCGCGGCATGGTCATGCTTGGATTCGTGGTAGCGGGCTGGATTGCCCACACGGCGTTCCTTTACCATTCGGCGATCACGGCGGCCCGCTCGCCACTGTCGAGCAATCGCGATTGGCTGCTGCTGGCGGCCTGGGTGATGGTGATGGTCTACTTTTATTTAGCCTGCTACCATCCCACCACGCATTTCGGCGTCTTCCTATTGCCGCTGGTACTATGCCTGATTGTTGCGGCACGTTTTGCCGACGCGGAACATTTCCCCCGCGAACCGTCCAAAATTTGGGGCGTCATTCACGGTACTTCCATCCTGCTGGCCACGGTTACGGTGCTCTTCGGCTGTGTCGCGGGGTTGATGTATCTGGGGCAGGCCGATCGTCTGAAGCGCAAGCGACCGCCCTATCGGAAATTTCGGCTTCCCAGTCTCGAGTGGCTGCAAACAGCCAATAGCCGTGCGATCCTGGCGTCAATGTTGTTGGTGGGGGTGGCCGTGGCGTCGGGCATCGTGCTGAATCTGCTGAACGCTCGGCAGAGTAGCCCGAGCATTCCCTGGAACGACCCCGTCGTTCTGGGCACGTTGGCGATGTTCGGCTGGCTTCTCATGCACGCCATTATCGGCGCCTTCTACCGGCCTATTCGTCAAGGCCACAAGGTGGCCTACTTGACACTGGTCAGTTTCGTCTTTCTGGTCATCGCCCTGGCTTTGGGAATGTTTGTCAGCACGAAACACGGCGGCGTGGTGGGGAAATTGCAAATTGAAAATTGCAAATTGAAAATTGCAAATTATGGAGAATCGCGCGAAGGTTGGCACGTTCCTGAGCTTGCGAAGGGCGTGGTTTCGCGGCATCCACGCCTTGCACAAAACTCCCCAAGAGCTTCATGCCCTCAATTTTCAATTTACAATTCTCTCCCCAGCCTCGGGCCGACGGGGGGCCCCTTATGAACGTCCAGGTCGTGGGCTGTAGTCATCATGGCACTTCGATTGTTATCCGCGAACGACTGGCTTTCGGTCGGGAGCAAGCGGAAGAGGCATTGCAACAGTGGCGGCTTTCGTTCCGCGACGTGGAAGGCGTGCTGCTTTCCACGTGCAATCGCGTGGAAATCTACGCGGCCAGCCAATCGGCGCCGATCCCCGACGTGGAAGAAATCGGTCGCTTTCTGGCCCGTTTTCATCGGCTCGATCCAAGCGAGATCGCGCCGCACCTGTTCGTCAACACGGATCAAGCTGCCGTGCGGCACTTGTTCAACGTGGCCGCCAGTTTAGATAGCATGGTGCTTGGCGAACCTCAGATCTTGGCCCAGGTCAAGCAGGCCTACCAGGCGGCCACCGAGCGCGAGGCCACCGGCCCGCTCTTGCACATGGCCTTTCAGACTGCCATTCGCGTCGCCCGCCGCGTAACCACCGAAACGGCCATCCACCAGCGTCGCGTGAGTATTCCCAGTGTGGCGGTGGCCGACTTCGCGCGACAGATATTCGAGCGATTCGACGACAAGGAAACACTTGTCATCGGGGCGGGTGAAATGGCCGAGGAAACCCTCCGTTATCTCCGCGACGAAGGGGCACGGCGGATCACCGTCATCAATCGGAGCTTTGAGCGAGCCTGCCAACGCGCACGCGAGTGGCAAGGCCAAGCGCGACCTTGGGAGGAACTTCACAATGCGCTGGCCCGGGCCGACCTGGTCATCAGTACGACAGGCGCGGGAAAGCCCATCGTCAGCATCGAAGATTTCCGCCCCATTCAGGCTGCACGGGGGCAGCGACCGTTGTTCGTTCTCGATCTGGCCGTGCCGCGCGATTTCGATCCGATCATTGGCGAGTGCTCGGACGTCTACCTCTATTCGGTCGACGACCTCCAAGCGACCTGTCAGAACAACCGCGCGCTGCGCGATAAAGAACTGCCCGCGGCCCAGCGAATCGTCGAGCAAGAGTCGCGTCGCTTCATGGCCGAAATGTACCACCGGGCGACCGGCCCGGTGATCCAGCAATTACGCGACGGATGGCATAAACCCAAAGAAGAAGAATTACGGCGGCTTATGAATCGGCTGCCGAATTTGGAACAGCGCGCACAAGACGAAATCCGCCAGTCGTTTGACCGACTGGTGAATAAGCTCTTGCACCCACCGCTAGAATCGCTGCGCGACGAGTCAAGAGAAGGCGTCCCACACGGATTGCTGGACGCCTTAGCGCGATTGTTTCAACTGCGGGACTGAATCAACGACCGGAACCAGCTACTCGACGCTCTCGTCCTCATCTTCGTCTTCGTCGTCATCGTCATCGTCCCAATCATCATCGTCGTCATCGTCATCCCAATCTTCGTCCTCGTCTTCCCAGTCGTCCTCGTCGTCATCCTCGTCGACCTCTTCCCAAGGCTCGTCGTCGTCGTCGTCATCGTCCAGATCGTCGTCCTCGTCCTCGTCCTCATCCTCGTCCAACGACTTGGCGGCATAGACCGTCGACGTCTTGATAAAGGACCGCTTGGGCGTCTCGGAAGCCGTGCCGAAACTTTCTGGTGTGGTTTTCCTGTCGAATGTGATACTCATCTCAGTCTCCTCTTGAATCTCGCGAAATTGATGAAGTTGTTCCAAATCCTGCGTGGGAGGATTGGCGACCGATTCGCCCGAATCCTCGGTGACAAGCTTCGTAATCGGCAAAAACTCGGGGTGAGGTAAATCCTCCAAGTGCCGTAGCCCGAAAACCTGCAAAAACTGCCTAGTCGTACCGTAAAGTAACGGACGCCCTAATTCCTCAGACCGACCTCCGATTCGTACCAAGTCACGTTCGATGAGTTGGCGAAGAACCTCACCACATTGTACACCACGAATCGCCTCGATTTCAGCCCGCAATACCGGCTGTCGATATGCGATGACCGCCAAAGTTTCCAGGGCCGGGGCCGAAAGCCGCACCTCTAGGGGTGTGGAATGCAGCCGACGGAGCCATGGGGCGAACATGGGTCGAGTTAATAGTTGAAATCCGCCGGCAACTTCCTCCACTCGAAACGCGCTTCCTTCGGCATCATAACGCCGGTTCAAGGCTCGGACAAGTGTACGCGCTTTTGTGCCATCTGCCAAGCCAGCCAGTTGCGCCAATTTTCGGCTCCCCAGTGGATCGCGGCTCAAAAATAGAATTGCTTCTAGTCTCGCAGTACGAGCTGGCCGAGAATTACTTTCCCCCTCGTCTGGCCTGGGCAATGCCAGGATCATGCCTAAGCCCGGAAGCGCAGCCCTCGGACTTCGCTCCAGCCAGCAATTTGGCTGTCGATACCGCAAAGCAACGCTCTTCAAACATCGGCCAAGTGTCACAAGAAACTAGACATACCATGTAAAGTATGCGCCGACAAGTGCCCCAGGTAAAGGAATAGAAGCGAAAAGGGTTCAGAAATTGGCCGTGGGCCGTGGCTAGTGGAAAGATTTAGGGTTCAGGATATTATCAGAAGGCCGAGAATTTCCGCATTTTCACCCTCCACTACACACTAACCACCCCCAGTTTGCCAATCCTCAACCTGCTTCAGAACCTGGGTCATCGCCCGCAGAGGATCGCTATCAAAGCACCAGAAAGGTTTAGTGACCCGTGGATTTCCGCCCATGGACATTCGGCAATAGAAGCGAAAATCGCGTTTCTCGTCACCGCAAGTTTCTAGTACAAAATAAGTTGCGCCCAAATGGCGAAGCCGATCCTGAACGTACTTGAACTGATCGCTAGGAGACAAACTACTGGCAAGTTCGCCCCGAGAGGCCAAGGCGTCAGGATGCGTCGATGTCGCCGGGTGATCCAATGGAAGCAGGTTATCCGCCCCCGCGGAAACTGGAGAAAGCCTTCGATTGGGAGCGATGCCAGGATCTTTGTTTTGGGGAAAACTTGTCGATAAATTTGGGTCGTTCGGGGAGGGGGTAACTGGGGCGGTATAGTTTACGGCTACTACCGGCGATCGCGTCGTTTCGCCTTGCGACGCGGGACGATAAGCACCAGCCGTGCCTGAGAAGCCCAACATCTTGGGATCGGTTGCCTGAGGCAACCCAGTCGCTTGCGGCATATACCGAGGTGCCTCCGTGGGCTGGACGGATGACGGCCCTGGCGGGCCGCGAAAATCCGCAAGAGTTGGCCAGCGGCCACTTTGGATTGTTTTCAGCACTGCGGGAAACGAACTACCGCAGAAAGCCGCCACCGGTATGAGGATCAGGCAGATCAACATCACCAAACCACGAAAAACGACTGCTGTCGACGATTGTTCCGCCATGGGCAACTCCCTTCGCCCGAGTAATTTTGGCTCTCCGCTAATTTTGTGGTGCGGGCGTCTCGCCTGCCTGGGTCCAACCACAACATCTTGGGCAGGCGGGACGCCCGCACCACAATTATCCGCAAACCCGGCGGAGAGCCGTAATTTTCTATTCGGGAGATAATAATCGTGGTGGGCATGTTAGGCAACGGCAAAATTACAACAACCCGCCAGGATGGCAGAGTTGCCGTACGTCAGGCTTTCCAGCCTGACTTTGCCGGCACTGTCAGGCTGGAAAGCCTGACCTACTAGCATTCTGGCGGGCGGTTGCAAAATTATGGTTCTCGTACAGCATTTGCCCGTTACACCGCCTTATTCAAGTTCCGCCACGTACCTTTTTCTCCACGCGACTTTCTACGGCATGTGGTCGAGGTGCAACATCACCTCCCCGGCAAGGATCGCGCGCCGAAAAGTCCAAAAAATCCTTAAGTCATTTTAGAGCAACGAGTTCCGCTACCACCGCTTTCTTTGAGACCAGCATGGCACTGCGTTTGCTCCCCGTCAGAACTATCGGTCTGGCAGCGGACGTCAAAGTCGCGACTTCCATGAACTGCTCCTCATCCTTCAATACCTATGCACGCTCGTGAACTTATCGAACTGGCCTCCATCCTTTCCGCCCAAGGGCCTATGCTCATCCGCAGCGCGCCGCAGCTTTCCAGCCATGGTGTGCAGCAGTATTGGACCGCCTCAAAATGCCGCCTCGATCGCTGGGCGCGAAACCTGAAAAGCTTTGCGGCCGATGCCTCTCCTTTGGATGCCACGGCCGTTCAGGTGCAATGGCCCTTCATCCGTGGTGTGCTAGAAGAGATCCTCACCGGCGAAGTGCTCACCCGCGTCTGGACCGCGGTGCTCTGTCTCTACGAGCGTCGCCACGGCGGCAATGAACTCGAGTCACTGGCCCGCAGTATCATGATCGGGCACATGGAAGCCCGGCATCGCGTGTTGATGTTGCTGGTGCATGGACCGGGAGTTGACACGGAAGGCGCGCTGAAGCTCAATCATCTTCGCCGGCGCACCGAACGGTGGACCGATTTGCTGGTCGGGCACTTGGCCCGTTATGGTGACGTGGCCGAATTTTCCATCGACGCCGATCGAGCAGTCGAGTTCTCGCGAGATCTGGAGTTTCAAACGGACCAGGAGGGTGGGCGACATGCCTGGCCGCTGCTGCAAGCTTCGCTCCGTGCAGCCTTCCAGCGCGGTCTCGCACCGGTGAGTCCAAACGAAGACCTCAACGCCCAGATCGCCTCGGCCATTCTCTCCTGCTTTCCCTCGGATCTGTTCGATTCGATCGGATTGTTCCGCTCGCTCTGGCTGCATCGCATGTCGAACGTCACCAGCGACGTGGAGGGAATGATCGAAACGCTGGTTGGCGCCGGGCCGACGGGGCCTTTCGGCGCGGAGGAAAGATCGAGTCGGTTTGGAAGATAGACGGACGAATGACGAAGTATATCCGATCCACGAATGACCGCTACCCATGACCGGCCTAACTTGCCCGGTATACCACATGTGGTGGATATTGCCCTTCTTCAGCCAATATGTGCGAAACCTGAACTTAGATTGCCTCAAAGACGTATCTCAACGAGAAGTAGCCTCCCGCCAGAATGAATATCCAACCGGTGATCTGCCTTGCCCACCACTCAATCTTCGCCAGCATGTTATAGGTCTTGCCAATCGACTTGACGCTATAGGCCAAGAGGAAAGCAACCAGCAGCACCGGCAGTGCGGTGCCAATGCCGTAGATGAAGGGCAAAACAATCGTACCCCCAGGCAAAGTGGCCACGGGCAGACTGATGCCTATCTTGGCCATCAGTGTCGTAATTGCCCCCGCCTCGGAGCCTAGTATCAGCGCGATCAGGCCGAAGAACCACGCTGCTGATGTCGGGCAAAAGGAGACCGCAAAGAGTATGCCCAACAGCAATGCGCCCCAGACGCCCATCGTGTCGATGCTCTTCTGCATTCCTTCGGTCATGCCTGCTCCACCGAGGTTCGTGGTGATTAGCCCGACCAGAAACAGCCCAAGTAACAAGAACACAGGCCCAAGGGTCAGGTGCATGTACTTCTGAAGAAACACCGACACTGCGGGGATCGACATCACCGAAGTTGCCAATAGTGCGGCCAAGGCGATGTAGAGCAGGCAACGCCCCAGGGTGTAGAGCAGCCCGGCCGCCATCACCGACCGCGAATCGCCGACCTTCCGGCCGACATAGGAGATCGCCGCAATGTTGGTCGCCAACGGGCAGGGACTAATGGACGTTAGCACGCCCAGATAAAGGGCCGCAACGGCATAGAGCAAGTAGGCAACCATCAGACTCTCCTGTTCTTCGGCTCTTCAGGTCTGGGTGCGAAATGCGAGTAGTTGCGAGGTGGGCCTATTTCAGATAGTCCTTGACGTTGGCTTGCACGTAGTCGGTGAACGCTGCCTTGTCGCGAACTTTGGTCCAAATCTCGGTCAAGTTCTTGTACTCCAAGACCTTGTTTCCAGAAACTTTGGCAACGATCAGCGTGGGGCCGCCGACCTTATAGCCCTTGGTGAGTGCGGAGTTCTTCTCGTCTTGGAAGTCAATGTAGTGAAACTCGACCTTATTGTCCTTGATTTGTTGGGCAAACCCACCCTTGACGGCTTCCTCGCTATAGCTGCCCATCTTCAGGCACGTCGGGCAGCGCTGGGTGCGATGGAAGTACATGACCACCGCGTGGTCCGTGGGGGTATCGGCAGCGGATGTCGGTTGTGGAACGAACGAAGCCATGACCATCACGGCCACGAGAGCAAACAGGGCATGGATAGCACATCTCATCACGTCAGTCTCCTTGGAAAATGGTAAAAAAAGAAGTCTTTACTCGGGAACGGGAATAGCCAGCGGTTGCGCTGGAGCCAACGGATCAGACGCCTTGGAATCGAGAACTGGGATCTCCGGCCGACTGATTATCGGTGCCGCGGGTACTGGCTGTTTATCACCTGCAATGAATCGATTGATCTCATCGCGGACATATTTTGCGAAAGCCGGTTTGTCGCCCACCAGCGCCCAGACATCGTCCAGACGCTTCCAGTCCTGAATCTGGCCAGCCTTCATTCTTGCCAGGACGACAACGGGCATTTGAATCTCAAATTTTGTGGCGAGAGGCTTGGCCGCGGACTGTTCATAGTTAACTATCTTCCAAGTCAACTCTCCACGGGTTAGCTGCGATGCGAAGTCTGTCTGGACCGTTTCCTTGGCCTGCGCTTCAATGGATCGACAGGTCGGGCAGCGCATATTACTGTGAAAGTAATAAACGATAAGGCCGTTAGTGGCTGTTTCGCTGTTGGAGGCAGCGGCAGACGTCGCGGCGATTCCGCCCTGCTTGCGTAACGCCTGCAACTCTTCGACAATGCTGGCCAACTGCGGTTCGAGTCGCGAGGCAGATTGTGAGTCGAGCGAGCGAGCAATCAAGACGACGAGCGTCGCCGAAAAGAGCGAAATCAGACAGACTGCAACGGCATTCTTTAGGTCCATGTCAGTTCTCCTTGGTTTTTCTAACCTTCCGCTCGCAGAAAGCTCGATAGGCTGTTCCCAGCGCGTCCCGATAGCCCGCTTCCTCAGCAGTTTCAATGGGATGGTAAATTCGCATGGTATCCAACAAGGTGTTCGTACAGCCGATCTCCGGTTGCAGTCCGTTTTTCCTGAGATGCTCGAAAATCAGTGGCAATCCGTTAATGATAACCGATTTGCCGTTGACTTCCAGCTTGCCATCGGGCGAAGGGCGGCCGCAGGCGCAGAGATCGCCACTTGTGGCGGGAACCTTCGTTGTCTTTCTTGGAACTTCCGCGGCGGCCAGAGCGTCAACTTCTGCCGCGACCCGCTCGGCGACAAGCCATACCGCTTGCTCATCGGCTTTGTCGGCGTGTCGAGTCGAACGATGACAGCCACGTGCCGGGCCGCCGAGAATATCCGTCACCACGAGCGATGTATTCACCTCGCCGCTGAATTGTTCCGTGCCGCGTTTGGCACAGAGCTTATCACAGCCATCGACGGTGATCGTTAGGTGTTCGCTGGCGAAGCGTCGCTCGCCGACCTCGCCGGCCAGAAAGAGCGGCAAGCAGAGCGTTACCGTTTGCTGCGGACGCAGCCCCTCCAAGACCCGGCGAACCGCCTGCCGTGCGATCGTGCCCTCGGGGATCTCTTCGCCACTACAAGAGATAATGCCAATTTTCGAGATGGTTTCATTCATGATTGCTCCTCAAGTCGCGGCTTCCTGCCTGGAAATCTCCACGACCTCTGCCGCCACTTCCTCGACGACCGCCCAACCTTCTTCACTCAGGGCCGTCGCCGTGCCAAAGTTCGCACCGCGGTGGCGTTTCATCGTGTCGTAGACCCTTATCCCCTTGGCAATCTTCCCGCCCGACAATTCGACATTCTTGTAGGCGCAGAACTTCGGGCATCCATCCAGGGTAATACAAGGCGTCTGCTGAACCTTTTGCCTGGTTTCGGGATCGCCCGTTACCAACAAAGCCAAGCAGACCGTGTCCGCCTGACCGGGTAGCAACTTATCGGTAACCTGATAGACCGCCTCTCGACTGACTAGCCCATGCACCTTGCCGATCCCGCTGCACGGGACGACAAGAACCTGGGATTGACTGTTTTGACCGGTCATGGGAATCTCCTAGCTTGTCACGCGGCCTTGGCCGCAAGGATCAACTTTTTCATCTCTTCCAAACTGGGCACTCGCCCGGCGACCTTCACATAGCCATCGATCACCAGGCCGGGCATCATGAGGATGTTGTAGGTCATAATCTGCTGGATGTCCTCGATCTTTTCGACGAGCGCATCGACGCCCGTTTCCTTGACCGCCATGTTGGCCAGTTCGTAGAGGGTTTTGCACTTCGTACAACCGGTTCCAAGCACTTGAATAATCATGGGTATCACTCCTCGATTAGGATTTCAGGTTTCACAACAATTTCCGATTTGACGGAGTTTGCCACGAGGCTGTATTTCTGGGCTGCCTGCAAGGCACGTCGCACGCGGGCCTCGACGACCGCCGCCGACTCGCCGTTGGCCGCCACGCGGATCTTCGGCATGAAGCAAAGCTGGGTAAAAATCTCGGTTCGATCGAGTTCGATCATTTTTGTCCCTTCCGTGCGGCACTCGTAAGAGAGCAGCTTGAGTTTGAACCGCTCGGTGGCCCAGATGAACATCATCATCACACAGGTGTTCGCAGCGGCGACGTAGGCATCTTCGGGTGTGAAGACGCCGGCATGTCCGTGGGCGTCGGGAGGGGCGGAAAACTCGTATTCAGGACCATTGCCCATCACCAGATGGCCCCAGTGTTCGCCCTTCCACTCGACCGTGGTATGGTAAGTTGCGGTGCGACTGCTCACTTCTTCAACTCCTGTTCAGCTTGGGAACGCATCCATTCCAGGTACGCCTTGGCATCGATCAGCTTGGCACATTCTTTCTCCCATTGCGCGGACTCAATCATCACCAGCCATCCCTTGCCATAAGGGTCTTGATTGACGAACTCCGGGCTAAAATCAAGGTCGGGATTGATCTTCGCAAGCGTCCCGCTAACTGGCGAAAATAAACTCACCGTCGCCTTGATGGTTTCCAGTTCCGCTAGTTCATCGCCCGCGGCAAACTTCGTTCCAACGGGTTCGAGGTGAACAAAGGCCATGTCGCCATTAAGCTGCTGCTGGTAATCGGTCAGGCCAACCCGCACCCGGTTGCCTTCCCGAAGCGCCCACACGCCTTCAGGCGTATACAGGCGGTCCGTGGCTACGCGAAAAATGAACTTGTCGATGGTTGTTTCAAGGTATTCGGACATCTTGTTTCCTTATTGGCAAAATAGCCAAATACAATGGTCAATAAAAGGCGGCCCCGGCCGCCCGTCTTGCTACTTGCACGAACAAACCTTGCCAGCGGTTGTATTGCACTTGATGACCGACTCAACGCAGCGGAAGAAATCCATGATGCAAGGGACTTTCAGCCGGTAAAAGACCTGATTGCCTCGTTTGTCGTCGTCGATGAGACCCGCATTTTTGAGGATCGCCAGGTGCTTGGAGACCGTGGAAATATCGGCTCCGATCATTTCCGTGAGTTCGCAGACGCATCGCTCGCCGGCGCGGGCAAGTTCGTCCACAATGAACATGCGCGTTGTGTGCGCCATGGCTTTCACGACCCGCACCCGGGCATCGTATTTTCGCTGGGTCTTCATGGTGATCTCATGCTCCGGGACTGCCTGCAATGCCTTATCGGCAGGTTTCTATTTGGTATCTTAGCCAAATAGAAATTCCGCGTCAAGTGGGGTGTCGGCATGGCTTGCCCAATTTGCCAGATCCCGTCAGTCCATGAACAGCCGAGGATTTACCTTGAAACGGTTGCAAAGCTTTCGCAAATGGTCCACTGGAATTGAAGCCTCACCATCTTCTTTGATGTTCTGAAGAAATTTCCGGAAAAATGGACGCCTGCCTTGACAGACTTCCTGACGATGACTATATTACCTAAGCCGAATATGAATAGACCAGCCCGCCATCCCTCGGCACTGCACATCTTAAGAGCAATGGGACTGGGGCAGAGGATTTTTTTTGAGGAACAGCATGTCGAACGTCATCACGGAAGCAGTTCAATCGAAGTATGCGTCGGTCGCGAAGAGCGGCCTCTCAACCAGCCATGCGGGGGTGCGAGCAGTGGCTGAAGCGTTCGGCTACACGCCCGAACAATTGGCGTCCATTCCCGCCGAGGCCAATATGGGCCTCTCTTGCGGCAATCCTACGGCCTTCGCCAGTCTCAGACCTGGGGAAATCGTCGTGGATCTCGGCAGCGGCGGTGGGCTGGACGTTTTCCTGGCTGCAAAACGCGTAGGATCGACCGGAAAGGCCATCGGCATCGACATGACGCCCGAGATGCTGGCGCTTGCTCGCCGCAACGCCGCCAAAGCAGATGGCGGCAAACCGATTACGAACGTGGAATTTCATCAGTCAACCATTGATGCAATTCCCCTACTCGATGCCTCCGTGGATTGCGTGATTAGCAACTGCGTCATCAACCTGGCGCCCGACAAGCAGGCGGTATTCCGTGAGATCGCTCGCGTGCTCAAGCCGGGCGGAAGGCTGGCCGTCAGCGACATCGCCCTGAAGAAGGCATTGCCCCCTGAGCTTGGCAACGACCTCGCGGCCTACGTTGGCTGCATTGCCGGGGCAATATCTCTCGAGGAATACCACAATGGCCTTATCGAGGCGGGCTTTGCCCATGTCGAGATTATCGACACCGGCAGCGACTTGAATGCCTACGCCAAGGTAGAAAATCAAGCGGGTTGTTGTTCGCCAGCGATGGGCACGGCCTTGCCGATGGTTTCGGCAAGTTCCTGCTGTTCGCCCAGCCCCGTCAACGATGCGGATCTTCACCGGCGATTGGCCGATCTACTGCAACGCCACAACGTGAACGACTTTGCGGCCAGTGTCCGTGTCTTCGCCGTGAAACCCGTCTGACCGTGAGAAAGATTTACGATCCCATGAACACCAAGACGAAGATTCTTTTTCTCTGTACCGGCAATTCATGCCGCAGCCAGATGGCCGAGGGCTGGGCACGCGCGCTCAAGAGCGATGTCATCGAAGCCTTTTCCGCGGGCATTGAAACACACGGATTGAACCCCAATGCGGTGCGCGCGATGGCGGAGGCGGGCGTCGATATTTCCGGCCAGCGGTCCAAGAACGTCGCGGATCTTCGGGATATCGCCTTCGATTATGTGGTGACGGTTTGCGGCCATGCGCACGAGAACTGCCCGGTGTTTCTCGGTAAGGCGAAGGTTGTGCATGTCGGATTTGACGACCCGCCACAATTGGCCGCGGGCGCCGCCACCGAGGAAGAACGCCTCGCTCCGTATCGTCGCGTGCGGGATGAAATACGAAAATTCGTCCTGGGGTTGCCGGACTCGTTAAAGAAACAAGGACTCAATAAACAAGGGAATAACGGACCATGAGCGCATGCGATGCCAAGCGGCTTTCCTTTCTAGACCGTTTTCTCACGGTCTGGATCTTCCTGGCGATGGCGGTGGGGGTTGGGCTGGGCTACTTCGTCCCCGGGGTGGAGGCATTCATCAACCGATTCCAGGCTGGAACAACGAACCTTCCCATCGCCATCGGCCTGATCCTGATGATGTATCCGCCGTTGGCCAAGGTGAGGTACGAGGAACTCGGAGATGTATTTCGCGACTGGAAGGTGCTGGGGCTCTCGCTCGTGCAAAACTGGGTCATTGGCCCGGTGTTGATGTTTGCCCTGGCCGTGATTTTCCTCCCCGATCACCCCGACTATATGGTCGGGCTGATTATGATCGGTCTGGCCCGCTGCATTGCGATGGTCATTGTCTGGAACGATTTGGCCAAGGGCGACACGGAGTATTGCGCCGGCCTCGTGGCCTTCAACAGCGTTTTCCAAGTGCTTTTTTACAGCCTCTATGCTTATGTGTTCGTCACGCTGCTGCTCCCCATATTCGGTCAACATGGGGTGTTGGTCGAAGTCGGCATGGGGCAGATTGCCCAGAGTGTGTTCATCTACCTGGGGATTCCTTTTCTGGCAGGCGTGCTGACTCGCTTGGTGCTGGTGAAGGCCAAGGGGCGCGCGTGGTACGAGCGCGTATTCATCCCCAAGATAAGCCCCATCACGCTCATTGCGCTGTTGTTCACGATCGTGGTGATGTTCAGCCTCAAAGGGAACATGATCGTGCAGATCCCGATGGACGTGGTGCGGATTGCCATTCCGCTCTTGATTTACTTCGTGGTGATGTTTCTGGTGAGCTTTTACATGGGGCACAAGATCGGAGCCGACTACTCCAAGACGGCAACCCTTTCGTTCACGGCAGCCAGCAACAACTTCGAGTTAGCGATCGCGGTGGCGGTGGCCGTCTTTGGAATCAACTCCGGGGCCGCTTTTGCTGCCGTGATTGGACCGCTGGTCGAAGTTCCCGCACTGATCGGACTGGTCAACGTCTCCCTTTATTTCCAAAAGCAATATTTCGCTGCCCAGCGGTCGGATGCACTTTCCGAAAGGTAACCTACCGTGGACACTCGAAAGAATATCTTCATCCTCTGCACTCGTAATTCCGCCCGCAGTCAGATGGCCGAGGGCATCCTGCGAAGGCACGTGGGCGACCGCTTTCACGTCTACAGTGCGGGACTGAATCCGAACCGTATCCATCCTCTGGTCGAACCCGTCATGCAGGAGATCGGGATCGACACTACTGGGCAGCGATCCAAGAACGTCAAGGAGTACCTTGGCAAAATTACTGCCCATTATCTAATTGTCGTGTGTGAGAACGCGGAGCGGAATTGCCCCAAGACTTTCCCCGGATTGGGCGAGCGGCTTTACTGGCCGTTCGACGACCCGGCGGCCGTCGAGGGAACCGAAAAAGAGCAACTTGAGGCGTTTCGCCGCGCGCGCGACGAAATCGCCGCGCGATTGCGTGAATGGTTGCACAATTTGGATAAAGAAAAGATTGACAAGAGGTGATTCCCATGTCTAAAAGTAGTCACCAGGACCGTTACGGTAGGATGTTCCCCTAGGAGAATATGGCGTTCGTCGATTCTTGCCACCACTTCACGGACGAAAGAAATTGGAGAAGCTGTTATGATTTGCCAGTATGCTAAGGCTACATCTGCCTTGGTCGTTGTCATTGGTCTTATGGTGACTGCTCTAGCAGGCTGTAATCAGAGTGCGGCACAACCCGAGAATTCAACCGCGGGCGCACAGGTGCAATCCCAGGATAAGCAGCCGTCGGACGATACCGTCGCAGGACCGGGCAAAGGCATGGCCGCGATCAGGCAGGCGGCCGACGCCGGAAAGTATCTTTTTGTTTTCTTTTCAAAAGCCGAGGACGAGCAGACGCTCGCCATGCGAAAGGTTTATGACAAGGCGATGGAGAAAATGGTCGTTCGCGCTCAGGCGGTCGCCGTCAATGTCACGGACGCCTCGGAGAAGGCCATTGTGGACAAGTTCGATCTTAGCCGCGCTCCGATGCCCTTGGTCTTGGCGATGGCCCCCAATGGCGCCATCACGGGCGGCTTTCCCACAAAGTTCGAGGAGCAGCAGCTTTGGGAAGCCTTCGCAAGCCCGGCGACCGAGGAGTGCATGAAGTCGCTGCAAGACGGCAAGCTGGTGTTTCTGTGCGTGCAAAATGAGAAGACCAAGTCCAATGAGGATGCGATGAAGGGAGTCAACGACTTCAAGGCCGATGAACGGTTTGGGAATTCCACCACGGTCCTCAAGCTTGATCCAACAGATACCAAGGAAGCGAAGTTCCTGGCGGATCTCCAGGTTTCGCCCAAAACAAGCGAAGCAGTCACCGTCTTTCTCGCGCCTCCGGGAAAGCCTCTCGCCAAATACGAGGGCGCGACGAACAAGGACTCTTTGGTGGACACGCTCGTCAAGGCCAACACGGGCGGTTGTTGCCCTGGCGGCAAGTGCGGTCCCGGAGGTTGTGGTCCGAAGCAATGAAGTCCAATGATCCAGATCCTGGAGTCCATAACGTCGCTGGGACTTCTTTTCGCGAATATTCACCCCCCTACCGATATGCCGGGCGATCCACGGAAGCATCGCGTGAAATAATCATCCCCTATATACGCGCACACATATATCCGATATATACGTGCGTGCGAATGTGTTCCTGTTTCCCACCAAAGTTCGAGGAGAACGAGAAATGTCGAAGAAGCGAGTAATGAAAATGACGCAATTCACAATCCTGTCGTCGCTGGCCGTCGTGCTGGCGATGTGCCTTGCAGGTCCGGCAGCGCAGGCTGCTAGTCCCGGAACTGCAGCGCTCGAGAATGCCGCCAAGGAGAACAAGTACCTCTTCATCTTCTTCTGGAAAGAGGACACCCAGCAGAGCCGGGTAATGCGGAGCGTATTCCAGACCGCGCTGGCCAAACTGACCGATACGGCCCAGTCCGTCGAGATACAGGCAGGCGATCCGGCTGAGCAGCAAATCGTCACGCGCTACGGTGTAAGTCGCGCCCCGATGCCGCTCGTGCTGGCGATTGCACCCAACGGTGCCGTTACCAAAGGCTTCCCAACCCGCTTCGATGAGAACCAGCTTCAGCAAGCGTTCGTCAGCCCCTGCACGGCCAAGTGCATGAGGGCCATCCAGGACTGACATGTGATCCTGCTCTGCGTGCAGAACGATAAAACGCAGTTCAACCAGGAGGCGATGCAGGGCGTCGAGGCGTTCAAGGCCGATCCACAATATGCCCAAACGACGGAGGTTGTTATGTTGAATCCTGCCGACAACCTTGAGCAGCCGTTCCTCAAGGCCCTACAGGTCGATCCTGCGACCACCACGGCGGTCACGCTCCTGGTAACGCCCCCCGGTGCTCCGGTCGCCAGTTTTGCAGGGGCGGTTACGAAAGAGCAGATCGTCGCCAAGCTCAAGTCGGCCCAGTCGAGTTGCTGCCCTGGCGGCAAGTGCGGTCCCGGCGGTTGTGGTCCGAAGAAATAAGGAGGCTTGCGGCCATGCGATTGCGAACACTTGTCTTGCGCGAGATATTCGAGCGCAAGAGCCAATTACTCACCAGCTTTCTGGCGATCCTGCTGGGAATCACGGTGATTGTGTCGATTAAGAACATTTCCTACTACTCCGAAAAGGCCGTAGCCCTGGAAATGGATTCCTTGGGGGCCAACGTCTTGGTGCTCCCCAAGTCGTCCACCTTGCAGGATTATTACGCGGCCGACATGCAGGGCGAGACGATCCCTGAAGAGTATGTCACGCAACTGGCGATGTCGGACCTGGCAGGACTCGACAACCTCTCTCCGAAGTTGTCGATGCCTATCGAACTGCAAGGCAAGGGCTTCACGCTTACGGGCATATTGCCCAAGAGCGAGTTTCAGGCCAAGGCCGCTTGGAGCGGGGCAGGCGTCTTTTCGCGGCCCATCGGCTGCGGGGCCTCGGTAGGCATGATGGGATCGGAGGACAAGAAGACGCTAGCCCGCAAGCGGGTCATCGAAACGCTCGAAGACAATGAAGTTCTGGTGGGCGCCGATGTCGCTACAAAGCTAGCACTCAAAGAAACGGACAGTCTCGAGGTGCTGGGCAAGACCTTCAGCGTGACTGCCGTGCTACCGCAGACCGGCACCGTGGACGACGCGCGGATCTTCGCCCATCTACATGTCGTTCAGGACTTGTCGAAGAAGGGGCCGGTCATCAACGCCATTGAAGTCATCGGCTGTTGCCAGGAGATCTCCAAGGGCTTGGTGGAGAAGATCAACCGTCTTCTGCCCGACGCCAAGGTGGTCACGATTACGCAGATTGCCGACGCGCAGATCAAGATCAACCGCATGATGTCGAACCTCTCGCTCATGTTCCTGGTGATTATCATCTTCGTGGGCGGGGCGAGCATCGCCAACTACATGTACGCCAATGTCTATGAACGGCGGCGGGAAATCGGCACGCTCATGGCGCTCGGGGCCAGCTCCGGCTTGGTGCTGCGGATATTCATGCTAAAAGCCCTGATTCTCGGCGTGGCCGGCGGGGTCGGGGGTTACGCGATCGGTACGGTTCTAGCCGTGATCCTCGGCCCGAAGCTGGCCGGCGTCATCGTCCTGCCCATGCCGATGTTGGCTCTGCTGGCGGTAGGCGTCTCCGTAGTGCTTGCCCTGGCGGCCAGTTACTTTCCTGCCCGGCGCGCGGCCCGGCTTGACCCTTGTGCCACCTTCCAGGAGGTTTGATCGATGTTAAGAATGGAAAATGTCAGCAAATCTTACACGCATCGTGGTCGGATGGTCAAAGCCCTCGACAGTGCAACGCTCCATATTCCCGCAGGCGATTTCGTCTCCTTAGTCGGCCCCAGCGGCAGTGGTAAGAGCACGCTTCTCTTGATGCTTGGCGGGATGCTCTCTCCTTCCGAAGGTCGCGTCCTGCTTGAATCCAGCTCGGTTTACGACTTGAGTCCGAGCGATCGGGCAAAGATGCGGAGAGAGAAAGTCGGGTTCGTCTTCCAGACATTCAACCTGGTTCCGTACCTCTCGGCATTGGAAAATGTTCAGGTTCCACTCTTCCTGGCCAAGATGGAGGAGAAGGCCCAGAAGGATCGCGCCACGGCCCTCTTGGAACGGGTGGGGTTGGCCGATCGGCTCGACCACAAGCCAGGCGAGTTGAGTGTCGGCCAGCAGCAGCGAGTGGCCTTGGCCCGAATGCTGGCCAATGAGCCCGCGATTATTCTGGCCGATGAGCCTACGGGCAACCTCGACCCGGAGACCAGCCAGCAGATCATCAGCTTCCTGGAGGAGTTCCATGCGGAGGGAAAAACGATCGTCATGGTGACGCACGACCCCCACGCGGCCAAACGCGCCAAACGAACCTTGCGGTTGCAGAGTGGGACAATCACTTGCCAGCAGGCTGATCAGGGCAGGCAAAAACTGCTCTAGGCCAGGCTTTCCAGCCTGACTGTGAACCGGGCAACTTCAGGCTGATGAGCGGCAAGCGGTGGCCATCCCTGCGGCCGCCCTTCCAGCCTAGTAAACCGGGCAACGTCAGGCTGGAAGGCCTGACCTACTTGATATTCTGGCGGTGGTTGAATAAAGAGGCCCCGGGAACCTGAGTCGCTGCGGCAGAAGAGGGTTTATCCGTCAATCATCGCCATATCCCGTGCATGATAGCTCGATCGCACGAACGGCCCGCTGGCGACTTGCGTGAAACCTATTTGTCGAGCCATTTTGCCCAACTGCTCGAACTCCTCGACCGGCAGGTAGCGGATCACCGCCATCTGCTTCAGCGATGGCTGCAAGTACTGGCCGAGCGTGAGCAATCGAACACCGGCGTCGTGCAGGTCGGCCAGCGTATCGAGCAGTTCCTCGTGCGTCTCACCGATCCCCAGCATCAGCCCCGACTTGATCTTGATGGCTGGATTCCGTTGGGCAATGCGACGGAACATAGCCAGGGTCCAGGGATACTTGGAGCGTGGGCCACGGACCGAACGATAGAGCCGCGGCACCGTTTCCGTGTTGTGATTATAAACCTCCGGAGCGGCGGCGATGACCCGATCGAGTGCTGCCAGATTGCCGTTGAAGTCCGATGGCAGCACCTCGACCACCGCGTCGGCTACAGCACGGATGGCTTCGATGGTTTTCACATAGTGCTCGGCGCCGCCGTCGGGCAGATCGTCGCGGGTGACGCAGGTCACCACAACATGCTTCAAGCCCAGGCGGACCACGGCCTCCGCCACGCGGTGCGGCTCGTCGGCATCTGGCGGCTTCGGCCGGCCCGTCGCCACGCTGCAAAAGCGGCAGGCCCTGGTACACGTGTTGCCCAAAATCATGAACGTGGCCGTCTTCCTGGCGTAACATTCCATGCGATTGGGGCATTTCGCATGATCGCAGACAGTTTCCAACTTCAGTTCATCGATCAGCCGGGCTGTAAAGTGATTGGCATTGCCCTTGGGCACGTTGCGTTTCAGCCAGCGAGGCAGCGGGGGTGATTGGGGCATGAGAGTTCAGAAAGAAATTTATGACGGGAAGACTGACAATTGTACGAACGGCGGCCCAAAAGACCAGGGGAATTCCCCAGGAGAACTGTAACGTGAATTTTGGGTAGAGACCGCTAGCCTCGCAGTAACGTGCCGCATCCCCAGCTCATTGATTTTCGGCCGATCCGCAGCAAACGTCCAGCGGGCCGGCAGCCGAGCTTCTCGTGACTGCGTAAAGATGCCCAATTGGCAAACTCGACGATGGCGACAAGTTGCGTGATGCCGCGTTGCCGGAAAAAATGCATCGCCTGCTGGAGCGCCGCCCCATGGATTTGCCGACCACGATAGGCAGCCGCCGTGTAGGCATTATACAAGTAGACGGTGTTCAGCGCGAAGGTCAGGCCGGTGCCGAAGCCATGCTCAGGCTCGATCGCCTCCAGCGCGTACCAACTATAGTTCGCCAGGTGATCGCCGTGAAATGTCCCGAAACAAAAATCCCGTCCCGATTGTAGCCGCTCAGCCAACGCCCCATCCAGACCATGCGCCGAATTGGCGGCCGCCTCCCGAACCTCGGTGGCATTTAAAAAACGATATTCCAGGTCAATCGCGGGCGGTTTTATCGGACACATTGCGGTCAAATCCAGTTGCAGCACCTGGGCAATCTCTAACTTGAACAGCCGCCGAGTCAAGCGATAGGCCAACTCACCGACAGCAGTCCCCAGTCCGTAACTTCGCCACGTCAGGCGGATGGACCGCAAGAAAGACTTCCTGGGAACTTCCACTGGCTGAGGACGCGGTAGATTGAGGCCGGAATCAATGGTAGTCGAGTAATCAATCGGCATGGCGGTAATTCCTGCCCCCAAAGGTTCGCTTTTGAAAACTCTACCTTATTGCACGGCGATGATTGCAGCGAAAAGAGAAGCCTTCCTTGGCGCTGCCATCCTCAAAAAGCAAATAAACCACATTAGGGGGGGTTCTAGTCGGCCGGATCCTTGACTATGATAATGTGCTTGTATTGTGAAAATCACGATTGGGTTAGGGATTAAATCAGATGAATCAGCATCGGGAGCTCCAGGAGTGGGTGGAGGAAATGGCTCGTTTGTGCGAGCCGGATTCGATTGTTTGGGTGGACGGGTCGGAGGAGGAAAAAGATCGCCTCACGCAAGAGGCCGTTCAGACGGGTGAAATGATCCCGCTGAATCAGGAAAAACTCCCCGGCTGCCTCTATCACCGCACGGCCATCAATGACGTGGCGCGGACCGAGGATCTGACGTTCATTTGCAGCAGGCTGCGCGAGGATGCCGGCCCGACGAATAACTGGATGTCGCCCGAGGAAGGCTATCGCCGCGCGGGTGAGATCTTCAAGGGTTCGATGCGCGGGCGGAAGATGTACGTGATCCCCTATTCCATGGGACCTGTCGGCTCGCCCTTCAGCAAGATCGGCGTCGAATTGACCGACAGCATCTACGTCGTCTTGAACATGCGGATCATGGCGCACATCGGCTCGCCCGTCCTGAAGCAGCTTGGCAGCGGCAATGAGTTTACCAAGTGCCTGCACGGCAAGGCCGATTTGGACATCAAACGCCGCTTGATCCTCCACTTCCCTGAAGACAATACGATCTGGAGTTGCGGCTCCGGCTATGGTGGCAACGTGCTCTTGGGGAAGAAATGCTTGGCGCTGCGGATCGCCAGCTACCTGGGCAAGCGTGAAGGCTGGCTTGCCGAGCACATGTTGATCATGGGCATCGAAGATCCGGAAGGCCGCATCGAGTACATCGCCGCCGCCTTCCCCAGCGCATGTGGCAAGACGAACTTGGCCATGCTCGTTCCTCCCGAGGGTCTGAAGATCAAAGGCTATCGCATCTGGACCGTGGGCGACGATATTGCCTGGATGCGGATCGATACCGACGGGCGGCTGTGGGCCATCAATCCCGAGAGCGGGTTCTTTGGCGTGGCGCCGGGAACCAACCTCAGGAGCAACCCGAACATGATGAAGACCATCACCCACGGCACCATCTACACCAACGTCGTGCTGACCAAAGACGGCAATGTGTGGTGGGAAGGCGGCGAAGGCGAGCCGCCGGCCGATGGTCTTGACTGGCAAGGCCGCCCCTGGCAACCGGGCCTCAAGGACGCCGACGGCAAGCCGGTCGTTGGCGCCCACCCCAACAGCCGTTTCACCGCTCCGTTGACCCAGTGCCCTTCCATCTCACGGCGCACGGAGCACCACCACGGCGTGCCGATTTCGGCGATCATTTTCGGCGGTCGCCGGGCATCGCTGGCGCCGCTGGTTTATGAGGCATTGGACTGGGAGCATGGCACGTTCGTCGGCGCCACCATGGCCTCGGAGCGGACGGCCGCCCAGGTTGGCAAGATGGGCGAGATCCGTCGCGACCCGATGGCCATGCTGCCCTTCTGCGGCTATCACATGGGCGATTACTTTGAACACTGGCTCTCGATGGGCCGGCGGATGGCCAATCCTCCGCGGATCTTCCACGTCAACTGGTTCCGAACCGACGAGAACGGCAAGTTCCTCTGGCCGGGCTACGGCGAAAACCTCCGCGTGATCGAGTGGATCCTCGACCGTTGTCGCGGCGACGCCGACGCCATGCGAACGCCCATCGGTTACGTGCCCACGCCCGAGAGCCTCGACCTCAACGGACTGGAGATTCCCGCGGAAAATCTCGAAAAACTCTTCGCCGTGAACCGTGGCGAGTGGTATGCCGAGACCGAGGACGTGGCCAGCTTCTTCCAGCAGTTTGGCGCGCGTTTTCCGAGGGTCTTATGGGACCAGTTGGAAAGCCTGCGGCAGCGGTTGCGGACGCCGATCACGCTCCTCAAGCCGGGGGTGGAGATCCGTCCCCTGGCCAAGGAACTCAACGAAACGATCGATCGCGAGAACCCGCACGTTTACGGCATGCTCTCCGACCTGGGCAAGCGGCTCTTCTTCCCCAAGGGTATCCTGGCCCAAAGCGCCGAGGCCAAAGACAAGGCCAAGCGTTACGATGCCACGATCGGCATTGCGCGGGAGAAGGGCAAGCCGATGTTCCTGCCCTCGGTGATGAAGTACTTTAACGACCTCACACCCGCCGACGCCTTGACCTACGCCCCCGCCACGGGCCGCGTCGATCTGCGGAAGAAGTGGCGTGAAGAACTTATTCGCAAGAATCCTAGCTTGGGCAGTAAGAGTTTCTCGCTGCCGATCATCACCGGCGGCGTGACCCACGCCCTGAGCCTCGTCGGCGACCTGTTCATCGATCGCGGCGACATGGTCCTCTTGCCCGATAAGTTCTGGGAGAACTACGAGTTGCTCTATGGCGTGCGACTGCGCGCCCAGTTGGGACTCTTCCCCTTCTTCAACGCCGTGGGCCGTTTCAACGTCGAGGCCCTCCGGCAGGCCCTCGCCACGCGCGCGGGAAGCTGGAAGACGGTGCTCATCTTGAACTTCCCCAACAACCCCACGGGCTATTCGATTACCAAGTCCGAAGCCGATCAAATCGTGGCCGTACTGCAGGAAGCGGCCGATGACGGACGCAACCTGATCGTGGTCACCGACGATGCCTATTTCGGCCTCTTCTATGGCGCCGACTTGGCCGAAGAATCGCTCTTCGCCCGACTGGCCAACCTCCACGACCGGATCCTCGCGGTCAAGGTCGACGGGCCGACCAAGGAGGAGTTCGTATGGGGTTTGCGGACCGGCATGCTCACGTTCAGCACGCGTGCTTTCTTCAGCAACGAGGCCCTCTACCAGGCATTGGAAAAGAAAGTCGCCGGGGCGATCCGCAGCGCCGTATCGAACTGCTCGCACGCCAGCCAGTCCGTGCTGGTCAAAGCCCTTTCCAGCGAGACGATCCTGGCCGAGCGCAAGCAGAAGAAGGGCATCCTCGAGGAGCGTGCCAACTGCGTACACAAGGTTCTCACCAAGCCCGAGTACGCCAAGTACTGGGAGCCGTATCCGTTCAACAGCGGTTACTTCATGTGCCTGAAGCTCAAGGGCATCGACGCAGAGACCTTCCGCAAGCACTTGCTGGAGAAGTACGGCGTGGGCGTGATTGCCGACGGCGAGCGCGACATTCGCGTTGCCTTCTCGGCCGTGGAGGCCAGCGAGTTGGAGGATCTCTTCGTGCAGATGGGCGCGGCGGCCAAGGACTTGATGGAAGGTAGCGGGGTAGTGAAGGGGTGATTCCAGTCCAAACCGTTTCCTCTCTGCCTACCATGCCAATACCAGACCTGTCCCGCTCGCTTCCCAGCGTTGGCGGGTCAAAGCCCATCCTACCGTGGCACCTAAAACCGGGTGAGCCAAAAATGTCTGCTGCCGCCCGGTTCCCGCGTTGCGTCAGGTGGTGAGGCATGCCGGGGATGACGAGCCGTGCTAATCGCGCCATCTCTCCAAACTACCCAAATATGCACCCTCCGTGAATCAAGTCATGCGTCCCCGGATTTTCCCCGCTCGCTTCATACTATATGAGGGGAGGACAGAATGGCTGGAGCGTCGGGTTGGTCGAAGGCCGAGGGCTTCGCAGTTCTCGCTACCCTTCGTCGCCAACCGTAGCCTAGCAGTCCAATGGCACCGGCGGCGAGCAACAGCATTAGCGTTTTTGGCTCCGGCACGGCAGCCATGGTGAGTGTCACATTGGAGCCGCTCGATTCCCGATAATAGTAGTACATCAATCCATCATCGCACATCGAAGGTAGCAGCACCGCCGCATTAGTTTCCAGCAGGTCCGTGCATGTTGTGCCATCGTAACGATAATAATCGTAAAGCGTATTTCCAGAAACTGTAGAGGCGGCCTCCAGGAGGATTAGTCCCTGGTGGTTCATGTCCACATGGCCGTTGTCGATGGCCGCGGATAGAGACTCCCCCGCCGGGACGACCGTGGACAGATCAACGACACTGCCGTCGGACCGATACATATAGGCCTTTGCGGGCACGCCAAAGTAGGCATAGGAATGCCAGTATACCAAGACGTTCCCATTGTCGGCGACCTTCGTCGTGGGCGATGCTAAGTTTGGGTACGTTATGCCCAATTGGCTGATCGAGTCCCCGCGTAGTTGATACAGCCCCTGGTAGCCTGGCTCTGACGAGGAAAAAACGATCTGGCTGCCGTCGTGGTTCATGCCCAGGAAGCTGACAGAGTTGGCCCAGTTTGCGGTCAGGTTCGTCCAGCCCTGGGTGGACCAGCGATATATCTCGGAATTAGCGCCGGTGATGCTGACACCAGCATAAATATTGCCTATGGGATCGATCGCCATATTGTTGACGGTCAGTGAGCCAGATGCGGGCGCAGCGAGTTGGACCGGCGACTGATTTGGTTGCCGGATCCACATCGTATTCAAGCCAGTGTGGACGGTGTCGCGGCTTGCGTAGCAAAGTGCGCCGCTGTCGTTCATGGCGAGGTAGCCCATGCTCGCGGGGGCAGAATAGACGAACTGGCTTCCAGCACCGGCAGGGTGAACGTAGAGGTTTTGGGGCCGTTGAACGTATGCCAGACCGTACTGGCTAAGTGTCCACTGGAAGAGATCCTGGCCTGGCTGTAGAGTGTCGAGTATCTGACCTCCGGAACATGTAACGAGGCTGGAAACGCCGGAGCGTATCTGGACGCTGAGGATGCGATTGTGCCAGTCGATAACGCTGGGCGTCATGATGCTGGAGATTCCCCTTGCGATGATCGTCGGCGCGGCGAGCCCGCGATGAGGTGCGAGGAGCGTACACGCCAGCGCGGCAACGCAAGCGAGCGAAGCACTGCGCTTACAATGATTCATGAATGCCGACGAGAGCCTGCGTCGGCCGGCGATGGGCCGCAAGTATCGTAAGGTCATGGGAACAATCCATTCAGTAAAGTAAGCGGAAGAGCAGGGTAAGGTCGCCGAAGCTGCCCGAACCCTTAAGTGGCAGGCCGCGACTACAAACGTGGCTGGCCAACCACGAATCCAAACGCCCGCAACTTCCGCGTCAACGGATTCCAGCCGAAAGGGAATCAGACCCTGGGTATAGCCAAAGACAATCTCCACCGCGCCGCGTGGAGCAGCCCTTCGATCAGAATCGAGTTTTCAGAGGTGCAGTCCGGAGACGCCCGCCGGTGACGAACCAGCGACGTGTTGGACTGCGAGGCGCTGCCTGCTATGGGCTCTAGGGATTCTGCGGCAATTGGCAGGAAAAAGAACGCCGTTCAAACGAGACAATCGCCGAAAGTTCGTTTCCTGCCAGTCGTAATACGTAATACGTGCTAATGTAATCCCCCACCGATCCGGTGTCAAGTGTCAAGCGACCCCCAGTGTGTGGCCATCGTCGGCAGGCCGGAATTCGTTTTTGGGTCGAGCCATTGCATCGCTCCCGGAGGTTATTGGGTATATGTACCCTCCCTGAAACCACAATTTATACAACTCGGAAACCGTCATTCAGATCGTTCAGCGCTGTTCGGCGGCCTAATCACCCGGTCTTGTGGCCGCTGCACCCTTTTTAGCCCAGTAGTCCACTATACTATGTGTAGCGGGCACAGGACGAGACCGTTCACCACGTAAGAGTGGCACATAGCCCGCCGAGAGTAGACAGACTGTTTAACCCCAGAAGTAGGAGAATGAAGATGCTCAAGCGTATGACGATGGTTGCTTTACTGGTTGGTTTGGTCGGTTTTGCGTACGCAACGTCTGCAATTGCCGCAGACAAACCGGTTCGTCTTGTAGGAAAGCTGGCCAAGATTGCCGGCAAGACGCTCACCATTGCCAGCACAGCGGACGACGGGAGCGAAAATACCGTCGTTACCTGCAACGAGGAGACTAGAATTGGTCGGGATGGCGAGAAGTCGGCGGTGAAATTCAAAGACCTTAAGGTCGGGCAGACGGTGCGGACGTATTACACCACGTCCGACAAGATTGCCAAGGCAGTCATTATCGCCAAGCCCGGCTCTAAATAATGCGGTAAAGCAACCCATTCGACGCACGAGGAGAGACAACGATGCGAAAGGCGGCAATCGTTCTGGCAGTGGCATTGTTGACGGGTGGCGTAGACGCGGACGACAGCCCCAAGGACTTCAAGCCTGGGAGACCCATCACCGCTTTGGGCGTCCTGACGGACAACAAAGTCGCCATGATCTGGGTTGATGGTGAAGATGCTCCTACCAAGTTCGCTCTCGCGGAAGGATTCGACAAGAATACGTTTGGATTCCCGCCCAAGGGCAAGGGTGTCTTCGTTCCCGATCGCGTGCAATTCACCTATATCAAGGGCGATGACAGCAACAAGGTGCTCTCGATGCAGAGAGCCAAGACGCCGCTGAAGGGAACGGTGACCGGCGAGGTCCAATTCAGTAACGATTTCTGGGTTGCGGTGAAACCCAAGAACGGACCGCTGGATGGCTACGCGATCAGTTGGCCCCCCGGGAACATGGTGGCCAGGCTGAAGGCCCTCAAAAAGGGAGATCGGGTTACCATCCGTTTCCACACCGATGTCGAGCGGCATCGAATCGACGCCCTTCAAGTGCTCTCGTCCAAGCCCGGCGGTGGGGCCCCAGCCACGAAGAAAGAGGAATAGAGAAATTCCAATTTTTCGCGGAAGTTGATCCGCCGCGAATAACGCCGATGCGCCTCGCCGATGGCCCACCGCAGGCCATCTTCGCACGCCGGGACCGCGATCAAATGAGTATGGTTTGGCATAAGGCAATAACTCCAAATCGCCACCCCCTCTTCGCGGCACCACTCGGCCATCAATTCCAAGTAGGCCGCGTAGTCTCCG
>Ga0073936_10001404_pt1 | contig 37032 bp, 26 predicted proteins | sample AliMusrvi5mmetaG_FD_87041 | JGI IMG/M metagenome (GOLD analysis project Ga0073936, IMG submission 87041) | Freshwater lake bacterial and archeal communities from Alinen Mustajarvi, Finland, to study Microbial Dark Matter (Phase II) - Alinen... | ecosystem: Environmental > Aquatic > Freshwater >...
CCTCTTCAATCAGTTTTGTAATATTCATCATCATTTTCCCTGATTTTCTATCCCGGTGAGGGACGTCATGTATTTTTCGAAATTAAATTCCAAAATCATCAGCAGCGATCCGGATGCCTTCAGTGGTAGCACAAATCCATTTAGTGGTCATCCAAATGCGTTTAGTGGTCATCCAAATGCGTTTAGTGGTCATCCACCTCCATTCAGTGGTCATCCAAATGCGTTTAGTGGTCATCCACATGCTCTCAGTGGTCATCCACATCCAATCAGTGGTCATCCACATGCTCTCAGTGGTCATTCACATGCTCTCAGTGGTCATTCACATGCTCTCAATGGTCATTCACATGCTCTCAGTGGTCATCCACATGCTCTCAGTGGTCATCCACATGCTCTCAGTGGTCATCCACATGCTCTCAGCGGTTATCCACATGCTCTCAGTGGTCATCCACATCCAATCAGTGGTCATCCACATGCTCTCAGTGGTCATCCACATGCTCTCAGTGGTCATCCACATCCAATCAGTGGTCAACCACATCCAATCAGTGATCGTCCAAACCCAATCAGTGGATATTCAAACGCCAGAAGAGGGGTTTCAAATGCTATCAGAGGTTATCCGTTTTAATTATTGAATCAATGTAACGTCACCTATTTTGGTAATTCGATTACCATTTGTAAACTTACACGTGATCTTCCATACATAAACATCCTGAGGGCAAAGTTTTCCATTGTAATAGCCATCCCAGCCGCGTTCAACTTCATTCGATTGGAAGAATAGGTTCCCCCAACGGTTAAAGATCTGAAGTTGGTATTCGACAACGTCTCCACTTGCAATATTTGGATGGAAAACATGATTACCTGGATCGCCTATAATATAACTTCCGTTCGAAGATCCCTCCCTTGAAGGGATAAAAGCATTCGCCAATTTCAATTCATCGCTATATACTTCGATTCCAGGTGACAATACAAAATCATCTGTACAATTAAACGCGGTCGTAACCTTGAGAGCAATATTAAAAATGCCTGTTTTGGTATATTCATGTATAGGTTCGAACTCCGCAGAAGTGGTACCATCCCCAAAATCCCAAAGTAGTTTAAAAGCATTTTCGGAGAGATTCGTAAAATAGACATCATTGCCCGGAATGCGAACTTTACTGGCCGATGCAGTGAAAAAAGCTTTAGGATGATCATGAACAGTAATTATCTTTTCGGCAAATGTCATCTCTCCAATATTGTTATAAACCTCCAAACGCACTTTATAGGTTCCACCTTCGAAATAAGTGATATTAGGTTCGAATTCTGTCGAATGACTTCCATTGCCAAAATCCCACAAGAACTTAAATCCATTAATTGAAGTGTTTTTAAATTGCACATTAAAAGGCGCACATCCTTCCGTACCACAATCGAACGCCGTACCTGGTGTTCCTTCGTTGATAATTACACCTATTTTTTTCGTCGACGAACAAATATCGCCTTTCGCCATTAAAGAGATGGTATAATAACCTGCTTTTGTGTACTCATGTTCCGTAACAGTCCCGTTCTGTGCTGAAGACTGATCTCCAAATTGCCAGGTATAACTCCATGGACCAAACTTTGTGAGGTTCATTAAAAGAACTTTCCCTGCAGGTAATGATTGTTCCAAAGGACTAACGCTGAAATCGGTTTGCGGAGTAGGAAGTACTTTAATAACCGATTTAAAGGAATCGACACACCCAAAATCATTGCGCGAAATAAGGTTAACAGGATACATTTCCACATTTCCATTCGAAGATATAAAAGTATAATCGGGATTAACCAAAGAAACAGAAGCACTTCCATCGCCAAAATCCCAGTTATAAGTCTTTGCACCGTCGGTGGAATTGTTGGTAAACTTCACATTCAACGGAGAACACCCTTCATTTATGGATGTAGTGAAACCTGCTTTGGGCTGAGGAAGAACTGTAATGGAGTTGATTAAAGTTGCACTGCAACCATTCATCGATTCACCAATCAGCTTCACCATATATACAGTCACTTTACCATCAATTGCATTAAATTTTAGTGTCGGACTAATTTCTGTACTTAAAACTGTCCCATCTTCGGCCTGCCAGCTATATGATTTGGATCCCGCCCACGCATTATCGAATTTTACTTCAAATGGACTGCAACCTTTTTTGGTAATTGAATATCCAACACTGTATTCAGGTTCAACAACAATTGTTTTTTCAGTGGTTACAGTGCAACCCGATCCGCTACTGCTTGTCAATTGGATAACAAATGTTTTCGCATCGGCCAATTCGTTGATGAAAGTATGAGTAATTTCTTCGTCAGCTTTGGTAGTTGTGTATTTAATACCGTCATTAAAATCCCATGTATAGTCAATAGCTCCTGATGGCGTTGTATTTTTAAATGTTACGGTCAGTGGAGTACATCCATTTAATGGGGATACTGTAAAAGTTGGAACAGCATTGACATTTACCTTCAGAATTGTCGGATTTGCAGCCATGCATTCACCATTTGAGTAATTAACACTTATTGAATGATAACCATTATTCTCCCAAACTACTGTTGCAGAATTAGATGTTGATGTTCCACCTGAAGTTATATGGCCTCCAACGACCATCCATGTATAGTTTAACTTCCCTGGTTGTGTCAGATATTGAATACTGCTATTGTTAGCACATAAGTTCTGTGATCCGGTAATAGATGGTGTGGGAACAGATAAAACATCTATTTCCTTAATTAACGGAGAACTTGCAGAACATCCATTGCTGTTGGTATAATTTACAGTAAGCTGATATGCACCTGGGTTTTTCCATAAGACAGTAGCTGAGTTTGAAGTGCTGATCCCATCTGCCACAGTAATACCGTCATTGGCCGTCCATTGATAATTTGACATTCCAGATTCAGTAGTAAAGGTTACAGGCGATCCTGCACAAACAACGGTTGGACTTGTAATTGTAATCGTAGGAAGCGGATTTACTTTTACACTAAGCATTGCAACAGAATTTCCGGTACAACCTGTTTTATTACTATAACTTATATTCACCGTTTGATTCCCGGTAATGTTCCAGTCAACAGTTATTGAGTTTGTCCCCACGCCACTTGCAATCACTCCGCCCGACGAAACAACCCAGTTATAGTCTGTCATACCCGGTTCAGTCGAATAAGTAACCCCTTTTGTTTGCACACAGCTATTGATAGGTCCTGTTATAGTTGGATTAAGATTACGGACTTTTACTTCAACAACGACAGGTTGACCAGCACATGTTCCATTCGACGATAAAATTGTGTACCGAACGATTCCAACAGTTGTTGTAGTATTGACAAGTTGTTGAGCTATTATTAAACCGCTTCCGCTTGTGGCTCCGGTAACTATTCCGGATGTTACCTCTGCACTCCAGGTATAAGTTGCTGTACCATCAGATGGTACGAGCTTTATATTTGTAATTGAACCTGAGCAGATCTCCTGGTTATCCGGAACTACAGTTATAACAGGCGAGGGATTAACTTTTACAACGGCCTGAACTTCGCTGATAGAAGAACATCCTGAAGTATTTAGATAATTCACATTTACATATTGCGCTCCAATTGTATTCCAAACAACTGTAATACGATTGGTTCCGAGTCCGTCCGAAATAGTTCCGCCGGCGGATACTTTCCATAAATAGGCAGACATTCCTGATTCCGTTGTATATTCGACCGAATTCAATCCCTGGCAAGTTACCAGAGGTCCACTGATAGTTATGGGTTGCAATTGATTGACTTTAACATTAAAAACTGAGGGAACCGCAGAAGGACACATAGCAGTACCTTCGTAATTCACTTTCACAAACTGATCACCCGAACTATTCCAATCGACCTGAATCTCATTTGTCGTTGCTCCTGTTGTAATAGTTCCACCCGCCGATATTTCCCATTTATAATTTATCATTCCAGGCTCGGTCCGATAAGTTACATTTTTCGAAGCTTCACATACATTATTTGCTCCGGTAATTACAGGCAATGACCTTGAATTTACAGTAATATCAATTACTGCAGGAGTTGCAGCCTGACAACCTGGTTGCGTATAATTTACACTGACAGATGATTTACCAGCATTTCCCCATTGAATTTCTGTAATATTCGAAGTTGCGTCTCCACCCGAAATCACTTTGCCCTCTGATGATATTTTCCAATCGTAATTTCGCATTCCGGCTAATGCAGTATAAATTGCGCCTGTCGATTGTTCACAAACAATATCAGGTCCTAAAAGTGAAACAATTTGGGAATTATTTACCGCGACATGATAAACTAAAGGGACTTTGGCAGTGCATCCGTTTTCGTTGATATAATTCAGCGTAACAAATTGATTGCTTGTTTCTTTCCATGTAACAGATATTGTGTTTGAACCTGATGTACCTCCTGCAGTAATCGTTCCTTCCGGAGATACTGTCCATAAATAACCTGTCATCCCTGCATTGGCAGTATAAATCACATTTTCAGAATTCATACAAACCGCAACAGGTCCATTAATGTAAGGTTCGGGAAGTGGATTTGCAGTAACAATAACCGAATTACTATTTGAACAACCCGCGGCTGTTTCAGTAAGAATATATTCAGTCGTTACAAGTGGACTTACCTTAGGAGCCGATTCGTTTGAAACGAATCCAGCTGGTATTGAAACCCAACTATAAGAACTTCCTTCCCTCGAAGGTGCTCCTATTGCAGTAATATCTCCACTACAAATTGCAACCGGAGCACCCGTCAATGCATCAGGTAACGGATTGACTTTTACATTTAAAACTGAAGGTGATGGAGCGGCACATCCCGACTTGATATAGTTTAAGCTTATGGTCTGATGATCCGACACTCCCCAATCAACTGTTATTGTATTTGATGTAGCACTATTCTCCGAGGTTATAACACCTCCGGCAGATACTGACCATTGGTAATTTATCATTCCGGATATGGTACTGTAAACATTTCCTTTTGAATTGGCACATACTTCTGCAGGACCAGTGATTACCGGATTTGGATAATCATTTACCTGCAATTGTACTGGTAATGCAGCTGATGCCCCACATTCATTAGTTGCTGAAAGCAATATCGGATAACTTCCAGACGTATTATATTTAATCGCAACCGGATTTTTTAGCGAAGATACAGCTGGCTCACCCCCGTTGAATTGCCAGCTATAGGAACTTACCGTTCCTCCAAAGCAATTATTAATTACTGCAGTCGGTGCAATTGTTTGATTGACGCAGATCGCAGTTAATGGATTAATTGTGACGGTTGGAACCTGCTTAACGGTGATTGTTTTATATGTAGAGAGTGTTCCGCACCCATTCGTTACCTTTAAATTAATCCGGTAAGTACCGGCATTATCGAATACAAATGAAGGATTTACGGAATTCTTATCGAATCCGTTATCGAAATGCCACAAACTCGCATTGGGCAGGCAATTCACAGACCCAACATAGTTATCCACAGTCCAGGCATAAACTAAATTGTCGCAAGTATTTTCTGTAATTGATGTATTGTTGACTGTAACGGATGTTCCTTTACAAACAGCAGGCGCGCCAAGAGTAAATGCGGCAGTTGGCTTGGGATTTATACAAATGATGCGTGTGGTTGCAGTTCCTGATTGGCATTGTGGATTGCTCGAAGTAAGCGATATGGTATAAAGACCAGAACTTGTAAAAGGATGTTTCGGATTTTTTTCAGTCGAAGTTGGTTTGCCATCCCCAAAATCCCATAAATAAGTGTCTGAATTAGAACTGCAGTTATAACCTGATCCTGATTCAGTCTGGTTTGTAAAGGAAATGCTTGCATTTACACATCCATTACCATTTGGTAAAGTTGTGAATTTAGCAACAGGTGATTTATAAACAATGATTTTATCAATTGATGCACCTGTAGAAGTACAACTATTAATAGCCTTTACTTTTAAAATAAATTGACCATCCACTCTAGGCACATCACAGGAACTTTTAACGTAAGTATGTTCGATAGATTGTTCGCCAGTATCTGTTCAAGTGTTTTAACCTCTTTTGATGTACCATCACCGTAATCAATTTCGTAATAAGTGCCCGGCGCATTATTTTCAGCTTCAGTAATTGTGAAATTAAGCGCCAAAGGACTACATCCTATTGTATTACCTTGATTATTACTAAGACCTACAGCAGGATTACTCTGATTCGAAACAGAATAGGTCTTCTCTTTGCCAATTTGTGCAATATCATATGCAGTAAAAACCAGACTAAAAATCCCCAGACTTTTATAAATATGCGTCGCAGAAGCAAAATTAGCAGCGAATACTTCTTCTGCAGAACCATCACCCCAATTAATTTTATAAGAGCTAATGTTTGCTTGATTAGTAGAAGTGTTATTTACAACTAATTTGTAATCGGGTTTGAGTTTTGTGGGCAAAAGATCGCAATTACCGAAAGGAGTAATTTTGTCAGCGTCTTCAAGTTGCGGATTGATCTGTCCATTTACCTCATAAGAGAAATTGAAAGCAAAAATGAACAAGACGAAAGTGTACCTTACTACATTTGAGAATACTTCTATGTAAGTCCATCTTTTCATCTTTTTGATCCAGCTCAACTTAGTGTTAATATATTTACTATTGTAAATTGTTTATTTACACATCAAATATAGTCATTCATATTTCAATATATACCATTGTTTGTAAATTTATTTCACATCGATGTAAGTATTATTTACATTGAAATTATGGTGATCCAATATTAATTGAGAATGCAAAATGATTTCGAAAGTTTTCTTCCATTGATTTATCGTAACCGCTTAGAAGATAAACTGTAATATCCATTTTGAACCAGTCGGATTAGTGCGACTACTGACCTGAATAAAAACTGAATCAGTCATTGTAACCATTATCCTCAAATGCATATTTTTTAATCTAACCAGGTAAGTCAGATAATTACATTCAAAAGATGCTGAATAATAGTTTACAATTAAAAAATCTTAAGATCGCGGGGTTGATCTTTATTAAATCTTAATCCTGTACGCTTTGCAAAGCAATCAAAATATTTGGCACCACATCCGAATATTTCGCCTATTTCGAACATCAATGAGATTTCGTGCGCTCCCGAACCATATCCAGCTAATGAAGAAAGCTGCATATCATAGCTATATGAAATTCTAAATGATCCGTGTTCCACTCCAACCATAAATACTAAAGCATCACTATCAAGAAAGGTTTTGTCAATATTCTCATTTTTAAAAACCGGGAATCCCCTGTACCAAACGCCCAATTCAAGGAATCTGCTATACCAATAAGCGCCAAGATCAAGCTGTTTAAACCCATTTTGAAATTCAAACCTGTAGCACAATGAGGCAGAACGTGATTCTTCAACCCTGCGCGAACGCTCGCTCCAGAAATTTAGGCCACCAAAATTGACAATTTTTAAGGGGATAAAAGTTTGTTCTCCGATAAACGAATAACTTGGCCGCAGAAGATGGTCCACAGTAAAGCCAATCCATAATTTCGGTGAAAATAAAAACAGTGATGAAGCCATGTCAAGATAAGTTGCTCTGGTTTCAGTTAAATAGTCAATATTTCCGGCATAAGAACCAGCGCCTGTTCCATCTGAGAAAACAAGCTTACTTCTGTCTAAACTTTTCTGCCCGAGCGTAAATTGCATGCCGGGAACAAATTGCCAATAATCACCAAGTTTTACGCGGTAAGAATATTGTAGACCTAAATAGGATGTATTCAAACTTGCTGTTCCGGCTTTATCAGTGACAAAAACAACCCCAAACCCGCTTTTGTAGGTATTCAGATACATATCAGCAGCAAAAGCATACGTTTGGTAAGTTTTTGAAATGCCAGGCCATTGATTCCTATAATTCACAACAAATCGTGTACCGCCAGATGATCCAGCTAATGATGGACTTAACAGATTTGGTGCAGAATAAAACTGCGAAAAATGGGGATCCTGTGAATATACCGAATTCACTAAGAGAAGGAACATACCTAATAGGATACAAATAATTCTATTCCTCATCGCTGATTTCCAGGTTAAATATATTAATGGCCAATGGTATCAATATTTACAATTTCATCAATTCAATATATAATAAAGAATAAATCACCATAGCATTCCTTTTAAAGGGACAATCAGATGTAAACTTTGTCAAATTTACAACAATCTTGTGCCTTAATCCGACAATAGTAAATATATTTAGCTTCAAAGTAAATTTATTTTCATTTTTTATTTTTTATATGCTCCCCGACAATTTTCTGCCTGTCTTTGTAAAATAATACAAGCGTTGCAGAAAATTGATTATTCAGAGGTTGATCGACTAATCGTATCAAAAAAAGTTTGTTTTAGGATATTTTTCAATTTTTATTGGTTCAATAATCAAATTACTTGGTGCTCCAATAAATTTCAACTAAGTTTGAAAAAAAGAGACTTTGGAAATTAACAAAACAATACTTGGAATTGATCCCGGATCAAACATAATGGGCTATGGAGTCCTAAAAATCACAAAGAATAAAGCTCAGATAGTTACTCTTGGAGTTATAAAAACAGCTGGATTTTCTGGTCATTACCAAAAACTTAGTCATATCTTTGACCGTACGCTTTACCTGGTCGACGAATACAAACCCGACGAAACGGCTCTTGAGGCACCTTTTTTCGGCAAGAATGTTCAATCGATGTTAAAACTTGGGAGAGCCCAGGGTGTGGCGATGGCAGCATCTTTGTATAGAGGCATACCAATTTTTGAATATGCCCCACTACGAATCAAACAAGCAATAACAGGAAACGGCTCTGCCACCAAAGAGCAGGTCGCCTATTTCCTGAAGCAAATGTTTAATCTTGAAATTACACCTAACGACCTTGATGCCACCGATGGTCTGGCAACGGCAGTATGTCACTTTCTACAGCTGAAAAATCCAGTTGGTGATGGTTCGTGCAAAAATTGGGAGGCATTTATCCGGAAAAATCCAGATAGGGTTAAATAACAAAGATTTACAAGAATCTAAAATTGATTCCTTCACTCGAAATTTTCAGCAATTTTAGCGGCGATTTCAGTAAATTCTTCTACAGTTAGTTTCAATTTGGGTTTCGAAAAATTAATATCACTTTCGCTGTTTAAAGGCACAAGATGAATATGTGCATGTGGAACTTCAAGCCCAAGCACAGCAACTCCAACTTTTCTGCAAGGAAATGCCTTTTTAAGCGCAATAGCTACTCGTTTCGAAAAAAGCATTAGTCCTGAAAATTTTTGATCATCAAGATCAAATAAATAATCGATTTCAACTTTCGGGATTACCAAAACATGGCCCCTTACAAGTGGAAAAACATCAAGAAATGCGAGGTAATTTTCATCCTCAGCAACTTTATAGCACTGAATTTCGCCATTTACTATTTTTGAAAAAATACTTGCCATAATACCCAATATTTAAACTATTTACATTCCAAGTTCAATATTAATAATTTCGAATGGGATCACTCCCGAAGGAACAATAATCTCAACAGAATCGCCTATTTTTTTGCCCATAAGCCCTTTGGCTATAGGAGTATTTACACTTATTTTACCCTGTTTCAAATCCGCTTCATGTTCCGATACGATTATATAGGACATCGTGGAATTATTCTTTGTGTTTTTAATCGTCACCTTGTTCATGATCTGAACAACATCTGTCTCAATCTTCGACTGGTCGATAATCCGGGCACCTGCTAATTGCGCCTGTAACATCGAAATTTTAGCTTCAAGCATACCCTGGGCATCTTTAGCAGCATCGTACTCTGCATTTTCAGAAATATCCCCTTTTTCTATAGCTTCCCCTATATTTTTGGATATAGCCGGCCTTTCAACATTGATCATTTGGTCAAGGTCTGCTTTAAGTTTTTTCAATCCTTCTGCAGAGATATAAGTAATTTTGCCCATCTCGTAAATAGTTTTGCTGATGATATATAAAAAATAAGAAGAACTCCGGCATGCCGGAACTCTTCCCGATCTGATTAAATACAAATTTAAAAATATTCTTCAAGAAAAACACAAATATACGCTTGAAAAATATTTGAACTGACGATTTAAGTATACTATCTATACAGAATTTCAGAATAGATATCCGATTTACTAAGGACGCAACCATCTTTGATTCCTGATTTATATTGAATTGCCGGAATATCTGCAAATTATTTTTAACTGCAATATTTAAGCCTACTCTTTATTTTAGTGCTTTTTGTACTTTCAATCACTACATATAAATTTTTCTCATTATGGTCTAATGTAAAACTTTTTTCTTTTGCCATAAGAATTTGACTGAATTATCGTGGCAACCACAATCATGATCAGAGAAAAATATTTGCAAGATAAAAAGTCGCATTTCAATACCCTATTCCTTTTGCAATACCTTCTCTATTGTTTAAGTAATGTTTGTATATACTTCCTATATACTTTCTGTATTTTTGATTACAGTAAAATTACACATACATTACAGATACCTTACACAAACCATGGCCTTGTTAGGTTAAAAACATGTTCTAAGCAATAGGTGAATCCTGCATTTGTTTGGACGAGAAACAAATTTCATGACGTATTATTACAAATTGAAGGACGATTTTAAGTTTGAGAATGATGTATCTATTTATTCGCGTTAATAAAATATAATGTGATGGTTGTGGAATAAAATATTATTGAATTAGAATCCATTTTTACCTAATTTAGCGATCGTAAAAAATAAATAAAATGTTGAAGTTTAAACATATTCTACGCTCTAAAATTGTGATGGGCCTAATAATAATTCTGCTCGCGGTAAATTGCAGTAAAGATCAGAATTCTTTTTTGCCTTATGTAAAGGTGGATTTGTATATTCCGTTAGCAAATTATAACCAATTAACGATTCCGGGAAATTCAATTCTATTTAAGGGCTATGGATTTAATCAGTACGGAGTTATAGTGGTATGTGTTAATCCCGATTTGGGTTTATATTATGCCTACGATGCCTGTTGTCCTTACGAGACCGACCATTCAGGTATTATTGAGATTGAACCAATTAAAAATTTCCCGGCTCCTGATAACCTGGTATATAGTAGTGCTTTTTTTGGTACTTGTAATAAATGCAAATCGAAATTTAATCTGATGGGAAGTGGGCAGCCAGTTAATGGTTCACTTGCAACTCATTATCTACAGAATTACAATATTAGTATCGGAATGGGCTCGCTCACGGTTACTAATTAGTTTTGGTATCGATAATTCCCTAATCAAAAGAATCATGTTTGGGTTAAACAGTAAATCAATTGATTATAAATAATAAGCTGTAAGAGAATGCTTAAAATGCATTTCTTACCGCTTATTATTAAATGATGTATTCTAATACCTGTAATGATCGGGTTTGTAAGGCCCATTGGGTGAAATCCCCAGATAACCGGCTTGTTCAGGCGTAAGAATTGTAAGTTTAACTCCAAGTTGTTCGAGATGAAGCCTGGCTACCTCTTCATCAAGATGCTTAGGTAATCTGTATACCCCGATTTCGTATTGCTTATTCCACAATTCAAGCTGAGCTATAGTTTGGTTTGTGAACGAGTTGCTCATTACAAATGATGGATGTCCAGTAGCACATCCTAAATTCACGAGACGTCCTTCGGCAAGCAGGAATATCGCATGACCATCAGGGTAAATATACTTATCAACCTGTGGTTTAATATTAACTTTAGTTATACCAGTCCATTTTTCGAGACGCGAAACCTGAATTTCATTATCAAAATGACCAATGTTACAAACAATTGCCTGATCCTTCATTGAAGCCATGTGCTCTCCGGTTATGATATCAAGATTACCGGTTGTCGTTACAAAAATATTGCCTTCCGAAACTGCGTCATCCATGGTTTTCACTTCAAATCCTTCCATTGCGGCCTGTAAAGCGCAAATAGGATCAATTTCAGTTATGATTACCCTTGCGCCATAAGATCTCATTGAATGGGCACATCCCTTTCCTACATCGCCATAACCGGCAATAACGGCAACTTTTCCAGCTATCATTACATCCGTTGCACGTTTGATTCCGTCGGCCAGCGATTCGCGGCAGCCGTAAAGGTTATCAAATTTCGATTTTGTGACCGAATCATTTACATTAAATGCAGGGAATAGCAATTTCCCTTGCTCAACCATCTGATAAAGCCGGTGGACACCTGTAGTTGTTTCTTCAGAAACTCCCTTGATTTCCTTAGCCTGACGATGCCAACGACCAAAATCAGAAGCAAGTACTTGTTTTAAAACTTTATTCAATTCAATTTCATCTTCGGCACTTACCTGTGCATCGAGAATTTCTGAAATATTTTCGGCTTCATATCCCCTGTGAATCATCATTGTTGCATCACCGCCATCATCAACAATCAACATTGGACCAAAACCATTTCCAAAATCAAGCGCCCTTTCGGTGCACCACCAATATTCAGCCAATGTCTCACCTTTCCATGCAAACACTGGAACACCAGCTTCGGCAATAGCAGCTGCGGCATGGTCCTGAGTTGAAAAAATATTACAGCTACACCATCTTACTTCTGCGCCTAACTCAACCAAAGTTTCAATCAGAACGGCAGTCTGAATCGTCATGTGTAAAGAACCCATAATACGAGCTCCTTTTAAAGGTTTAAGTTCTCCGTATTTTTTACGAAGCGACATTAAACCAGGCATCTCCTTTTCGGCTATTACTATCTCTTTCCTGCCAAAAGCAGCTAACGAGATATCTTTGACTTTAAAACTTTCAAGCTGTGAAATCATATTCTATTTTGTTTAATTATTATCTACCAAATATTTTAAATTAAAGCTGCTCTAAAATCTCTTCTGAAAGAATTTTTGATGCCAATATACGATCTTTCACAAGTTGTTCCTGCAACTCAACAATACCATCAAATTTTTGTTCATCACGAATCTTCAAAACAAAATAAAGCGTGATCTCCGTATTATAAATATCTGAATCGAAGTCAAAAATATGTACTTCAATACTTTTATGGTCGGCATTATAATTAACAGTAGGTCGGATGCCTACATTTAACATTCCTTTATGAATTTTTTCTCCGGTTCTTACAAAAACTGCATATACCCCATCGCCCGGAACAAGTTTATGGTCGTCGAATGCTTCAATATTTGCAGTTGGAAAACCAAGAGTCCGTCCCAATTGTTTTCCTTCAATTACTTTTCCTGATAATGTATATCGATATCCCAGAAAATGATTTGCTTTAACGATATCGCCTGACTCAAGTGCAGAACGAATTTTTGTAGAACTAACAACCATATTATCAACGAGCAACTGTGAAAGTTGTTCTACCTTAAAATTCAGAGTTTTAGAAAGCAATTCAAGCGAACTGAAATCACCTTTACGTCCTTGTCCAAACCGATGATCGTATCCAACAACAAGACTTGAGATGCGCATCTTTTCAACAAGAATATTGGAGACAAATTCACTATATGACAATTTGGAAAAATCAACCGTGAATGGATAAATCACGAGATGATCAATTCCGATCTTTTGCATCAAATTGATTTTCTCATTTTTAGATGACAATAACCTAAGCGAATCTTCATTAGGAGCAATAACTATACGTGGATGCGGTTCAAAAGTAAATATGACCGAATCACCTCCAGAAATAGCGCTTAGCCGTTTCAGTTCAGAAATGACTTCCCGATGTCCCATATGAACCCCATCAAAAGTTCCAATAGTAACCACTGGTCTTATGGCTTCAAAATTATCGAAATTGTAATGAATTTGCACGCTACCAAATTTTAAGGTCGTAAAAATAGTCAAAATAAATCGGCCGAAAGCAACTACAAATATTAATGGTCAATTAATGCAAAGCAAAACTTAATCAACTCATTGGTTTTAACTAAGAATTTATACTTTTGTTTCCATTGAATTAAAATTTTGAATCAATCAACGATTCAAAACAACAAACGATAATATATTGATTAGCAATTAGAATTTAGACTAATATCATAACTTCGATGAAAAAAACAATTTACTTTTTGATTGTTCTTAGCCTCCTGTTCGCCTGTGGGAAGAAGACTAACTTCACCATTTCAGGTCAATTAGATGGCGGAGCTGGAAAAACGATTTATTTTAATAAAATACTTATTAGTAATAAATTACCTGCAGATTCAGTCAAACTGGATAAGGAAGGCAAATTCGAGTTTAAAGGAAACACCTCATCACCAGCATTTTATTTATTGAAACTTTCGAAAAGCAGTTTTGTAACATTACTAATAGATTCTGCAGAGAATGCAAATATAAAGGGATCATACAAAAACTTCACCCGAGATTACAAGGTCAAAGGATCGATAGGATCGGAAATTTTGCTTGATTTAGACAATCGCTTTACTTCAGCAAAAACACAGATCGATTCATTACGAAAGCTCTATTCTCTGCATAAAAACGATCCCCTTTTCAGTTCAAAAATAGAAGAATGGGATGCATATTATAATGTTGTCAAAACTGATCATTCCAATTATGTCACTTCATTTATTAAAAGAAATCCTTTTTCACTCGCCTCAGTATACGCACTCTACCAAAAATGGGATGATAATAGCTTTGTAGTTAATGATTTACAAACAATGAAAACAGCTGCTTCAGCCTTATACTCTGTATACCCTAAGAATGAGCAGGTTATTGCACTTTACAACAACACACTCCAATTTGTTAAAGAGGAACAGAACAAAAAACTTTCAACAGTATTGCAGGAAAATGCTGTAAATTCCCCTAATATTGTCCTTCCCGATGCCGATGGTCGCGAGAAAAGCTTATGGTCACTTCATGGCAAATATGTGTTAGTTCATTTTTGGTCAGCTAAGGATCGGGCATCGCGAATCGTCAATCCAGTTCTTTCTGAGATATACAACAAATTTAAAAACCGCGGATTCGAGATATTCATGGTTAGCGTTGACAATGACAGAGCTGCATGGATGGAAGCAATTGCAAATGATAATCTAAGCTGCATTAATGTGGGTGACATGAAAGGTAGTTTTCAGGCTGTAACCAACTACAATGTTCAGGAACTGCCATTTAATTATCTGTTAGATAAAGAGGGCAATATTATTGCCAAAAATCTGAAGGGGCCTGCATTAAATCAAGCTCTCAGTAAAATTTTCAAATAGCTCAATTTTAGACATTTAAAAATACACTCAAACAAAATAACAGTTTTCATTGAACACTATTACTAAAATTTAGTGCACATGTCAATCAGAATCTTGAATAATTGCTTTTTAGGCCTATCTTTGCCTAGACTTAAATATCAATAATCATTTAGTTAATAAAAAAGTTTGGATTTGTCGAAAAAAATATATTTCGCTTCTGATGTTCATCTTGGGTCTCCGGCACTGAAGCAAAGTCGTGAAAGAGAGTTGCGTTTTGTGAACTGGTTACACCTGATCAAAAAAGATGCCGCAGTAATTTTTCTCCTTGGCGACATTTTCGATTTCTGGTTTGAATATCAAAAGGTTGCGCCTCAGGGGTTTGTTCGTGTACTTGGGGCTCTTGCCGAAATTTGCGACAGTGGAATACCTGTTCACTTTTTTACAGGAAATCATGATATATGGGTTTTTGATTACCTTCCACGTGAAACAGGAATGATTATTCATCACGAACCATTTGAGACCGAACTATTAGGGAAAACATTCTTTCTTGCACATGGAGATGATCTTGGGAAAGTAGATCTAAAATATCAGATATTGACAAGGTTCTTTCACAGCAAGCTTGCACAGTGGGCTTTTGCCAAAGTCCATCCTGATTTGTCCTTTCGCCTGGCTCACTATTGGTCTAAAAACAGTAGGTTAGCCAGAGGAGTGGATGGAGAAGGTTTTTTAGGTGAAGACCGTGAACATCAGATAATATTTGCACGTAATAAATTAAAAGAAAAACATTTTGATTATTTCGTGCTGGGACACCGTCACATTGCCCTTGATTTTCAGTTAACGGATAATAGCAGGATGATCATTCTGGGTGACTGGTTTAAAAGAAGTACATACGGAGTTTACGACGGAAATACATTTCAGTTGAAAGAAACTATTAATGAAACACTTACGAAAAGTAAATAATTGATATGAATAAAAAAGTTTATACTGTAATTGTTGGTACCGGATCCTATATTCCCGGAAGAATAATCGCAAACGATTTTTTTATGGATGCTGAGTTTTACGATTCTGCAACAAATAAAAGATTTGAAATTCCTAATTCGGAGATCATCCGTAAATTTTTTGAAATTACTAATATTGAAGAACGCAGATATGCGGAAGATGACCAGGTGACAAGCGATTTGGCAACATATGCAGCTCGCGATGCCATCGAAACTTCGGGAATTGATCCTGAGACTTTTGAGTTTATACTGGTTGCGCACAATTTCGGGGATGTGGTTCATGGAATTCTTGTTCCGGACCAAATGCCTTCCCTAGCTAATCGCGTAAAGGCAAAACTTGGAATTAGTAATCCAGATATTCTGACAAACGATGTCACGTCAGGTTGTCCCGGATGGACAACAGCTATGATCATTGCAGATGCTTACATTAAAAGTGGAACATTCAAAAGAGGATTGGTAGTTGGTGCGGATGTTTTATCAAGAGTTGCAGATCCGTTCGATCGCGATCGGATGATTTTTTCGGATGGCGCAGGTGCAGTAATTGTTGAAGCACTTGAAAGTGAAGAGCCTGTTGGAATTTTATCACATGCCAGTCGTTCTGATTTTGACCATAATATGCTCGTGATGGGAAGTTCAGCAAACCCTAATAACCCCAAAGATTATAAATATCTCAGGATGCTTGGATCAAAAGTGTATGCCTATGCATTAAGCACTGTACCCGGGGTTGTAAAAACGAGTCTTGACAAAGCGGGTCTAAAACTAAGCGATGTTCGAAAAGTTTTAATACATCAGGCCAACGAAAAAATGGATGAAGCGATCCTAAGTCGTGTGTTCCGTCTCTACGGACAACGTGAATATGATAAGAGTATTATGCCAATGACCATCCAGAGATTTGGAAACTCTTCAACAGCTACCGTTCCAACCCTTCTTGATCTTATTCTGAAGGATAAAATGGCAGATCATCAAATTAAAAAAGGCGATATAATTATTCTCACTTCAGTAGGCGCCGGAATGACAATTAATTCAATTGTCTATAAAATGCCTGAATAATAACCACCAGATATAAAAAAGGTCGTTTTGCATCAGCAAAACGACCTTTTTTATATCTGGTAAACTGCAATTAACTGGCTTGCAACCTAATTGCACTTAACTTGTCAATTTTTTCCAAAGCAAATTCTGGAGTTATTACGACTTCAGTATTTGAGCCTGAAGGCATTTCAAACATCACATCCATAATAACAGTTTCGCAAATTGCCCTTAGACCACGCGCACCAAGTTTAAATTCAATAGCCTTATCAACAATAAGATAAAGTGTTTCTTCAAGAAATGAAATTTTAATTCCATCCATTTTAAACAACTTCTGATATTGCTTAATAATTGAGTTTTTTGGCTCAGTCAGAATCCGCCTTAATGCATCTCTTTCGAGTGGAACAAGATAAGTAAGGACAGGCAGACGTCCAACAATTTCGGGAATAAGTCCAAATGAGCGAAGATCCTGTGGTGAAACGTATTGTAAAAGATTATTCCGGTCAACTTGTCCGCTGTCAAGACTGGCTTTATAGCCTACAACTTTTGTATTCAAACGTTGGCCTATTTTCCGGTCAATTCCCTCGAATGCTCCACCACAAATGAATAAAATATTCTTTGTATCAACAGGAATCATTTTCTGTTCAGGATGTTTACGTCCCCCCTGTGGTGGTACATTCACAATTGAACCTTCAAGGAGCTTAAGCAGCCCTTGTTGGACACCTTCACCAGAGACATCTCGCGTAATAGATGGATTGTCACCCTTTCTGGCTATTTTATCAATCTCATCGATAAAAACAATGCCTCTTTGGGCCGCTTCAACATTATAATCAGCTACCTGTAGGAGTCGGGTAAGTAAACTTTCAATGTCTTCACCCACATAGCCGGCTTCAGTCAATACGGTTGCATCCACAATAGTAAAAGGAACATGCAACATCTTCGCAATCGTTTTAGCCAATAAAGTTTTACCTGTACCTGTTGGTCCAACCAAAATGATATTTGATTTTTCAATTTCAGTCCCCTCATCATCAGTATGCTGATTCAACCGCTTGTAGTGGTTGTAAACTGCTACGGATAAAACTTTCTTTGCGTCATCCTGTCCAATCACATATTGGTCAAGAAAAGCCTTAATTTCTTTTGGCTTCTTCAACTCAACACCTGCAAGATCGAAATTTTTATTTTTCTTAAATTCTTCATCGATTATAGCATGAGCCTGCTCAATACAGTTTTCACAAATGTGACCTTCCATACCGGCAATCAGGATTTGAACATCCTTCTTATCTCTGCCACAAAACGAACATTTATCCATTTTCTTCATTATACAAAATAAGGGTTACTGACAGGGAACTAAACCTCCCAATTATTTTTTTACTCGGATTAGGATATCATCAATCATCCCATAATCCTTTGCTTCTTGCGATGTCATCCAGTAATCGCGATCCGAATCGAGTTCAACCTTTTCGATAGGCTGCCCTGAATGTGTAGCAATAATCTGGTATAATTCTGTTTTCAATTTCGCAATCTCCTTTGCAACAATCTGTATATCAGAAGCCTGACCTTGAGCTCCTCCCATCGGCTGATGAATCATGATTCTCGAGTGTTTCAATGCCGACCGCTTACCTGTAGTCCCTGCTGTCATCAATACTGCTGCCATCGAAGCTGCCATTCCGGTACAGATTGTGGCTACATCACAATTGATGTATTGCATTGTATCGTAGATTCCGAGTCCAGCATGTACTGAACCGCCGGGAGAATTAAAATAAATTTGAATGTCTTTACCTGGATCGGACGACTCAAGAAAAAGTAATTGTGCCTGAATAATATTTGCCACATAATCGTCGATCGCGATTCCCAGAAAAATAATGCGATCCATCATTAAACGTGAGAAGACATCCATCTGGGCAACATTCATCTGTCGCTCTTCGATTATAGTAGGGGATATATAAGCATTGGCATATACCGATTCATATTTGTGCAGACTTAGACTGCTGATACCTAAATGCTTCGTCGCATATTTGCGGAACTCGTCATTTTGCGCGCTCATAATAAAATCCTTTAAAAATGAAAAACTTTGCAAGAACAATTCGACTATTGGGGTTTGTACTTCCCGATAAACGAATTGTCCCACAAAGTTATAAAAATACTGCTATTACTATGATCCGAGATTACTTTTCGAATAAATCATCAAATTCCTTTTGCGAGACCTTCTTGAATTCAAGACCAGCTTTCTCTTTAATTAATTCAAGAACTTTGTCTTCAATTTTTTTCTCAGCCATCTTTTGCTTCTGTTCCTTATTTTGGAGAATGGAGTTGGCATAGTTATCGAGATATTCGTCAGGAACATTCGACATACCGTACTGAATGAATTGCATTTGGGCCATTTCGCGAGCCATAGTAGCAATGTCCGATTCTACAACTCTTAATTCATTATCTTTAGCCAGCTTTGTCTTAATCAAGGTCCAATCTAGATCTTTGCGAAAAGTGCCAAATTCTTCTTCTATTTGTTCTGCTGTCACCTTATCATTTGTCTCGACAAGCCATCTTTTCAGAAACTCAACAGGTAATGAAAGTGCTGCAGCATTAGTCAATGCTTCTTTTGCATCAACTAAAAATCTATAATTACTGGAATATAAAAGATTCGATTTTAATTCAGTATGTATTTTTTCACGCAATTCGTCAATGGTTTTCACTTCAGTTTCGTCACCATAGATTTTTTTGATCAAAGCTTCGTCAATGGTAGCAGCGATAAAGGTATTGATTGTATTGATCCTAAAGTTAAAATCACAATCAACAGATTCTATCTCTTCTTCTTTCACTTTCAGCAAATGCGTAACTTCGTGATCGTTTGCAAAAGCCACTCTTGGGTTAAATTTCAGAACATCGCCAACGCTTGCACCAATGAAAAGTTTTTGAATATTTTCATCTTTTATCAACTGTACAGCAACCTGAACGTTTTTAGAAGAAATACCACCTTCAACTTCAATCCCTTCGGCATTTAGTTGCGAAAAATCACCAATGATGGTTTCCTTTTCACCAACGACTTCTGCAGTTATATTTTCACCGAAACGATTGGCATATCCCTCAATTTGGTTGTCAATTAACTGATCGTCAACTTCTATTTCATAGTAAGGCAATTTTCCGATTTTTTCAAAATCAAGATTAATTTCTGGGCTCAAACCAAGATCAAACGCAAATTCAAAATCAGCATCACTATCAAAATTAACGATTGTCTTCTCTGTTAAGGACGGAAGCGGTTCGCCAAGAATTTCAAGTTTCTCATCTGCAATATATTTGGTGAGTTCACGGCTAAGTAGTTTGTTTACTTCCTCAGCCAGTGCAGCTTTTCCATGCATTTTCTTGATCAGACCAGCAGGAACCATTCCTTTCCGGAATCCTGGCATATTTGCCTTTTTGCGGTATTCTTTCAAAGTTTCATTAACCGTTGCCTCGTAGTCTTGTTTTTCAATAATAATTTTGACAACGACATTCAAATCATCAATACTTGTTTTCGAAATTTTCATAATTTTCTCCTTTACGATTCTAAATGCCTTCAGGTAGATTGAAGGCTTTAACGGGATTCAAATTAAAAAAACCGCCCTATTTCCATTAAGGGAAAAAGACGGTTTAATGGTTTAATGTGCGGATGAAGGGACTCGAACCCCCACGCCTCGCGGCACCAGATCCTAAGTCTGGCTCGGCTACCAATTACGACACATCCGCATTTTTAAGCGCTGCAAATATAGTTATTTTTTTAACTTTGATGACCTTCAAAAAAATTAAACGAAAATTATTCAACTGGAACATCATCCCCTGTATCCTGCTTCTGTACGACCGGTCGTCGCAATTCGAAATTCTGGCCAAGATACAAACGACGAACTTCTTCATTAGCTGCAAGTTCTTCAGCAGAACCACTGTTTAAAATTCTTCCGTCATATAACAAATAAGAACGGTCGGTGATCGAAAGTGTCTCGTGAACGTTATGATCTGTAATAAGAATTCCAATGTTTTTATCTTTTAATCGGAATACAATTTGTTGAATATCCTCCACAGCGATCGGATCAACCCCTGCAAATGGCTCGTCGAGCAAAATAAAGGCAGGATTAATAGCAAGACAACGGGCTATTTCGGTACGCCGACGCTCACCACCCGACAATTGAATTCCTTTACTTTTTCGCACTCGTTGAAGACCAAATTCGTCAAGTAGCAATTCAAGTTTTTCGTGTTGATACTCCTTCGAAAATTTGGACATCTCCAAAATTGAACGAATATTGTCCTCGACGCTCATACCCCTGAAAATTGAGGCTTCCTGAGCAAGATAACCTATTCCTAATTGAGCACGCTTGTAAACAGGGAATGAAGTGATATCCGTCTCGTCGAGAAAGATCTGACCGCCATTTGCTTTTATCAGTCCAACAATCATGTAAAAGGAGGTTGTTTTTCCTGCACCGTTGGGTCCCAGTAATCCCACGATTTCGCCTTGCTCCAATTCCAACGAAACATCTTTTACAACAGTTCTGCTCCTGTATTTTTTGACTAAATGTTCAGCTCTTAACTTCATTTTAAAAAAAATTACAATTCATTAAGCTTCAAGAAATTCCTCGTCGACCCGCTTTTTTTCGATCCCCTTAGCAAGAATAACTCCCAATTCATAAAGTAAAACAAGAGGTCCAGATACCAATAACATACTAAAAACATCTGGTGGGGTGATAATTGCAGCAAGTAACAACAAAGCTACGTATGCATGCTTTCGGTAAGTAATCAGGAAACCCGAACTGACCAATCCAACTTTACTTAGAAAATAGATAATTATCGGAAGTTCAAAAACTATTCCACTACCCAATATAATGGTTGTTACTGAACTGATGTACGAATTTAGATTGATCTGGTTCACTACTTCGGCGCTTATCCGGTAAGATCCGAAAAAATGTGTCGAAAGTGGAACAATCAAATAATAACCGAAAAGGACGCCCAGTAAAAACAAAAATGTGCTGTAAAAAACCGCACCAGTAGCATGTTTTCGCTCTTTTTCGTAAAGAGCAGGTTTTATAAATCGCCAGAACTCCCAAAAGATATATGGAATAGAAATAATGATTCCTCCAATGAACGCGATGCTCAGATTAGTTGAAAACTGACCAGCCATATCATAATTGATAATTGTGAATGGCTGTGTGTTAATAGCTAAATCCGGAGAATTAAACTTTAAAGCCACCCAGGCAAATACTCTATTTGTAATAAATTCAGGATATTTAGGTGCGAAAAGTATTTGATCCATGATAAATCGCACATTAATAAAAACAACGACTGCTGCAATTACAATCGCAGCCGAAGCGCGAACAAGATGCCAACGTAGTTCTTCGAGATGTTCAAGAAACGACATCTCTTCGTTATTCCTTTTCTCCTTTTTTACTTTTTTCTCTTTTGATGTAAGTATTCCCTTTATGGACATTTACCTTATTTTAAAGTTTTTTACTCGACAGATTCAATTAAAGAATTCAGCGGCAAATATACGATTCTTTGCCCCATTAAATTCAGGAATTAACCTACCTAAAACCATCCAATGTTAAATTTTTGTGATATCGAATTAAGTTCTTGTCGCATGCAATTTATTTAATAACTTAGTCGTAGCAAAACAAAATGATAAGAATCTACTTTGACGAAAAATTATGAGGGATAGAACTTCACTTAATACCCAGCTTCAAAAGTACTTTGGCTTTGATCGGTTCAAAGGACAACAGGAAGAGGTAATTAACAGTATATTGGAAGGAAACGACACTTTTGTGTTGATGCCGACAGGTGGTGGGAAATCGCTTTGCTACCAGTTACCCGCTCTAATGCAGGAAGGTACAGCAATTGTGATATCTCCGCTAATTGCGTTAATGAAAAACCAGGTTGATGCTATAAGAAGTTTCAGTACGGAAGATGGGGTTGCCCATTTTCTTAATTCGTCTCTTACAAAAACGGCCATTCTAAAGGTAAAAGAGGATATCTCAAGAGGACACACAAAACTTCTCTATGTTGCACCTGAATCACTGACCAAACAGGAAAACATCGAATTTCTGAAAGGAATTAAGATTTCTTTCTATGCTATTGACGAAGCTCATTGTATTTCGGAATGGGGGCATGATTTCCGCCCCGAGTACAGAAGAATCCGACCTATAGTTAATGAAATTGGTCAGGCTCCAATCATGGCACTAACTGCGACTGCCACACCTAAAGTTCAACACGACATTCAGAAAAACCTTGGGATGCAGAATGCCAAAGTATTTAAATCATCCTTTAACAGACCTAATCTCTACTACGAAATACGTCCTAAGAATAAAGCCAAAGACCAAATAATTAGGATGATAAAAAGTAATCCCGGCAAATCGGGGATTATATATTGTCTTAGCCGAAAAAAAGTTGAGGAGATTGCCGAATTATTGCAGGTAAACGGGATAAAAGCGCTTGCCTATCACGCAGGTATGGATTCCGCAACACGTTCGGCGAATCAGGATAAATTCCTCATGGAAGAATCGGATGTAATAGTAGCAACTATTGCATTTGGAATGGGAATCGACAAACCAGATGTTCGATTTGTTATCCATTACGACATTCCTAAATCGCTTGAAGGCTACTACCAGGAAACAGGTCGCGCAGGACGTGATGGAGGTGAAGGAAAATGTATTACCTTCTATAGCTATAAAGACATCCAGAAGCTTGAAAAATTCATGCAGGGAAAACCTGTGGCTGAGCAGGAAATTGGACAGCAACTTTTACTGGATACCGTAGCATTTGCTGAATCATCGCTTTGCAGACGTACAATACTTCTACATTACTTCGGAGAAAAATACGAAACAGAAAATTGTGGTTTCTGCGACAACTGTTTGAATCCTAAAGAACAAATTGAAGGCAAAGAACTTATAATAACAGCATTAAAAGCTGTAATAGAAGTAAAGGAACAATGCAAGGCTGAACATCTTGTCAATATTCTGATTGGAACTGAAAATGCAACGGTTAAATCGTTCTCTCACGATACGCTTGATATATTCGGCGAAGGTGATGAATATGATGACAAAATATGGAATGCCGTTTTCAGACAAAGTATTATTGCAGGATTCCTTCATAAAGACATAGAGAACTATGGTGTTTTAAAGCTCACCGATGTAGGGAGGGAGTTTTTAGCCCATCCACGATCATTTATGATCGTTAAAAACCATGACTACGAGTCGGAGGAAGAGGGAGATGAAGTTCCTCAGGGTGGCGCAGCTGCCGGTGATCCTGAACTATTTGCAATTTTAAAAGATCTCAGAAAGAAAGTTGCCACAAAGCAAAACTTACCTCCTTTCGTTATATTTCAGGATCCCTCACTTTCGGATATGTCGATCCAATATCCTACAACGCTTGAAGAACTTCAGAATATCATCGGTGTTGGTCAGGGAAAAGCGCAGCGATATGGCAAAGCATTTATTGAAGTGATCAAAAAATATGTCGAAGAGAAAGGAATTGAACGGGCGCAGGATATGGTTGTACGTTCTGTCGCCAATAAATCGAAGAACAAGGTTTATATTATTCAGAATATCGATCGTAAATTAGCACTGAATGAGATCGCCGATGCCAAAGGGATGAGCATGGACGAATTACTCACTGAACTTGAAGCAATAGTCAATTCCGGAACAAAGATAAATATCGGCTATTACATTGATAATGTAATGGATGAAGATCAGGTTCAGGATATTTTCAGGTATTTCAGAGAAGATGCAGCATCGGACTCGATGGAAGAAGCAATCGCCGAATTTGGTGATGACTACGAAGTCGAAGAGATAAGGATGGTAAGAATAAAATTCCTGGCTGAAATGGGAAATTAGATCATGCTAAAACCGGATTGATCGGTGAAAAGGCACACTCCTCTATTATAAGATCAGCTATCATTAAAAAAACGAATAAATCCTCCGTTGAATTTGCAATAATTCGACGGGGGATTTTTGTCTCTTGGAACATTCATCCAAATAAATGATTCACATAAGGTAAAGAAAGATGGAAGAGAGGAATTAGTAAAATTAGTGAATCGTTAAATTTAAAAACAAAAGCATTCACAGACAACAGTGAGGTATTCAATAACAACAGTGATGCCTTCATTGATAACAGTGATGCCTTCATTGATAACAGTGACGTGTTCAATAATAACTGTGATGCCTTCATTTATAACAGTGAGGTGTTCAATAACAACAGTGACGCATTCAATGATAACAGTGAGGTGTTCAATAACAACAGTGACGCCTTCAATGATAACAGTGAGGTGTTCAATAAAAACAGTGATGGCTTCAATGATAACAATGAGGTGTTCAATAACAACAATGAAGCATTCAATGATAACAGTGAGGTGATCAATAACAACAATGAAGCATTCAATAATAACAGTGAGGTGTTCAATAACAACAATGAAGCATTCAATAATAACAGTGAGGCGTTCATTAATAAAGGAGATACAATCTTTGACAACAGAGAAACTGGCATTGAAAGAAGATGAGCGATCAATGAGGCAATGCATTCTGAATAGCTAACAATGAGACGGGCGACATCCTCTATATCCCGGGACTTATCGTAATGACAAGGTAAGACTCTATTGTAAGGGGAGAAAAAATGTAAATAAGTCGTGAAATGATATTGCCTAAACTACCAATGTGCATAAGTAATCAGATGAAAATCTTTAAATGATGCTCGCAATTGGGAGCTTAATGAAAAAGGTGGTTCCATCTTCGGGGTCAGACTGAAACCAAATATCTCCTTTAAAGTTTTCGATGATCTTTTTGCTTATTGCAAGCCCCAAACCCATACCGCTGGATTTGGTAGTAAAGCTTGGCTCAAACAATTTATCCTGCAAATCGGCAGAAATTCCACAGCCGTTGTCGGTAATTGAAATATATGCCCACTCAGCATCTTTGTATAAAGCAACTTTCAAAACTCCTTTCCGATCACGCGGAATGGCTTGTATTCCATTCTTTATCAAATTAATAATAGCTCTTCCCAATTGATCACTATCAGCTAAAACACGAATAATACCATCAAACAGCTTTGTTACAGTCACTGTAACATTATTTGTATTTTCAAAAAGAAGAACTATTTCCTTTATTTTCGACTCTAAATCAATCAATTCATCTCTATTCCCAGGCATACGGGCAAAATCAGAAAATGAAGATGCGATTAGCGAGAGAGCGTCAATCTGTTCAACTAAAGTACGGCTTACACGATTAAAATAATCATCAAAATTATCAGAATCCTTTTCTTTTATCCGCTGTAAGTATTGAATGCTCAGCTTCATTGGCGTAAGCGGATTATTAATCTCATGAGCAACCTGCCGAGCCATCTCCTGCCAGGCCGATTCACGTTCAGACCGGGCAAGAAGTTCAGCGCTTTCGGCAAGCTCATCTACTTTCTTGTTATATTCCTTAGCAAGTCGTCCAATCTCATCTTCACCCATATATTCAATCTTTGCATTCGACTTACCCAACTGGATTCCTTTCAGGTTCTTCTCAATTTGAAGCAATGGTGCAGTTAATTTGTGACTAATCATGACCGCTACTATCAAACTGAACATTAATAGTAAGATATATAAATTCGAAAATGCCACAATAAAATCGGAAACCTGCTTCTTAAAGTCATCCTGCCTTGTAAAATAAGGCAGGTTCAAATATCCAATCAACCGGTTATTCTGATTGTAAACAGGCGAATAGGCTGAAAGAAATTTCATTTCCCCAAGATTTTCATCGTGGAGGAAAAGGGTTCGATGCTCAACCGCAAGTGACCTGTAGGCAACAGGATTGATACGACGGGATAACAGACCACGATCGTAAATTTCACTTCGTGATGTGGCAAACAATCTGCCTTCCAGATCATATAAGTTAATATCAGCCCAGATAATATCAGATAAAACAATGAGTTGCTCATTCAGGAAATCGCGCATAGGAGCATTCAATTCGGTATCCTGACCAACACGCATACTTAGTTCCGAAGAAACAGATCTCAATTTCTCATTGAGGTTATCCTGCAACGAACTGAGTAATTTATTGGAATTGTAAAGCATCAATCCCAGACCAATAACCGTTAATATTCCCAATAATGAAAGAATAAGCGTGAATTGAATCTTCTCTCTGAAATCAAATTTTTTATTCCGCAGCCTGAAGTTCTGTTCGTTGAAAACCAAAACAGTCGCACCAATCAGGTAAAACAACAAAAACAAATAGGGGAAAGTACTAATTCGTTCATAAAAAGGTATTTCAGGATAACTCGCAATCACATAATTATTCCCGTTGCGATTGTACGCACAATGCAAATATCCGTTTTTCGAATAGCGCGTATATTCGTCTTTAACAGAAACATCGACAGGTAATTTCATACTGTACTGATAATCGCCACCACGGTCGACCAACTCGCCATCGAAGTATTTGGCATAACTAAAATCACCGTCCTGACTTTCGCGCGATGCATGTTCGTCGAGCAATAGCTCCGGATATCCATTCCCCTCAGGTATGACTTTAGAATTTAAATCAATAAAGACTTTAAGAGGAACACCAATTGAATTTACAAAATCGAGTTCTCCAAGGTAGGAAATTCGTCCGTTAAGGCGATCCATAAAATAGAAATTACTGCCCGAAACGAGCATTCCTTTTGATTCTCGTAAGTTATTGAAGAACTTAAAACAAGGGTAATGCCGGTTTTCGTCTTTAATAAAAACACTATCATCAGGACTGCAAACTGTTATTTGCATATCGTAATTACGCCAGAAGCCCGTAAAATAGTTATTTGAAAAATACGATTCAAGAGATTTATAGGGAGGTAATAAATAATACTTGATAATGGTATCCTGCCGCAACTTGTTATCAAGTTCCGAAAGAAAAATCTCAGCTCCAGGATCTCTTTCTGAACTAAGCTTTACAGCCATTAAATCCAGTACCTTGTTCTTTTTTCCAATAATTAAATCCTGAGCATACAGATTTACGTAGCTTGCCCCTGCAATCGCCATGATTAGAAGGAAGGTATATTTATATTCGCTGATTTTAGCTGAATCAAAACGGGCAATTATTAACACGACTAAACTATAATAACTAAATGGAAGCCAATCAATGGTGTAGAATAATATAGACACTACAGTTCCTGCGATGGCTCCCGCGACAAAAAGAGCCAAAACAAACTTATAGAATCCCATACCATTAAAATAAACAGATCGCAACTTTAATATGGCAATAATGAACCCGATAGCCTGAAGTGATATACCGAAAAAGGCGTAAAGGTTGATCGAAGAAAACTTCAAATCGCCGAAAAACTCAAGTGAAATGTTTGAGTTCAATAACAGAATCTTGATCAGCGCCACAGAGAAAGAAAAGAAAAAAGCGACAAAGAGAAAAGAGAAAACCTTCCCTATACCCCTCCCCTTTTGTTTCTTTTCGCCTTCAGTCAGTATAAAGAAAGCTTGGGCACAATGAAACATCAGGATAGACAACAGAATAAACGCGCCTAATGAAGACAACCAGCTACTAAAGGCAAAACTGCTTGGTGAAAACAGATTTGTCTGATACAATGTAGTTGGAAAATTAAAACCCGTAACAATTGCATAAATAATAACAGAAACGCCCAGCGAAATGAATAATTTAAACCTCTGCCAAATTCGTTTATTCCGCATTAGCCAAACATTGAGTTGGGCTAAAACCATTAAAAAAAATGCGAAATAAAGTAATGCAGAAATGTTTGACTTTCGTGTTGGATGGATCGTGTCTTTATTAGTTATGACGGAGAAAAGATGAGTGCCATCGGCTTTGAAAATATTTAATGCACCTGGCTGAGGTGACGGTTTTACAGCATATTCGTCAGAAAGATTAAAATCAGCATTAAAGGCACTCTTTATAAAACGATTACGATAAGGGAACTCCCGCTTTATAAGTAAAAATCCTTTAATGATATTGGTTCCGGTTCGACGCGTAATTTGATAATACCAACCAGTAGGTAAATGAATTAAACCCTCCGATTTCTTTATATTACTATCATTGGAGGGAAAAGCAACCAATGAAGAAGACCAAAACAGCAATGAATTTTCAAAAGAAACTGTCACGGCGAACTCATCTTCGTTGCGATTAAAAATAGGTAACAGTGACCAATCGATCAAAACATGTGGATTCACGGATACACGGGAAATAACCGTATCGACAATTTCATTAAGCTGTTTTTCCTTCTTTTCGAAGACCTTAAAAATACGTTTTGCTTCCTGAACCTGATTGGTATCTTCAAAAAACACCAGTTCACTGAGCAGTAAAACCAATAATATTGGAATGGCAATCAGAATAAAAATATTTCTACCCGCAAATCGTTTCATCTGCAAACCTCGTTTGATGAACAGGTGGAATTAATCCCAATAAATCAGCACTCATTTCATAACCTTTAGTCATGATGATATGGTTCATTTTTGATGATTGTCATTGCACGATAAATCTGTTCTACAAAAATCATGCGTACCATTTGATGAGAGAAAGTCATCTTCGACATAGATATCTTAGTATCCGAACGTTGATATACTGTTTCTGAAAACCCGTACGGGCCACCAATGACAAAAATAAGCTGGCGAGTTCCGGCAATCATTTTCTTTTCAACCCACTTCGAAAACGCTACTGACGAAAACTCTGTTCCCCGTTCATCGAGCAAAACCACAAAATCGCCTAATGAAATTTGATTCATAATCAATAGTCCTTCTTTCTCTTTCTGAAGCTCTTTTGAAAGAGAACTTCTATTTTTAATATCAGGAATTACCTTCATTTCGAAAGGCAAATAGAAAGAGATTCGCTTCACATAGTCATCGATACCCTCTTTCATGTATTTTTTGTCAGTATTTCCAATTGTAAGTAAAAGTATTTTCACAGATACAATATTAGGACAGATAAAATTGGCATCCAATTATTTCGGTACAATTTTTTAATCATTCTCGTTTTTAATAATATTGTATCCGGAAAACAATCACACAATTCAGGTTAAGAACGATTAAAAACTGTATCTTTATGATTAAATTAATTACGATCGTAAATTCAACCTTGGACTGTTTTATCAAATTTGCATGGTTCTTGTTAATAATTTCAAAATAATGTCATTGTGATGAAAAAGAAATCGAGGTTTGTATTGTTTTTTATACTTTATATTTTTGCGAATCCGTTAATCATGTTCGGCCAAATCCCCTCACAGATTATTTCGGGATTAAAGGCTGGTGATGCGAAAATTGTGGCATCTTATTTCAACGAGAATATTGAATTAGTTATAATTGACAGAGAATTAGTTTGCTCACAGGCACAGGGAGAACAAATACTTAAAGATTTTTTCACACATAATAAACCCACGGATTTCAAAATTACTCATCAGGGAGGTGATGATTCGTCATATGCAATTGGTAAAATGCAATCAGGAAATGGCAATTTCAGGATTTATCTTACGATGAAATCAAAAGCAGGAAAGGCACAGATTGTGCAGCTTAGGATTGAAAAGGATTAGTTTTTAAACAGGTAATATATTTTTAATGCCAATATGGACATTTTTAAAACAAAGAGTAGTTAATCTCGCCGAAACCATTGTTCAGAAGGCAAGATTGATAAAACTTCCTTTTTTTGACGGAGAACCACTTTATGATGTTGCAGTATTTTTCTGGAAAGGACTTGTGGATGGAGCAATTTCGACAAGGGCTTCAGCAATTGCGTTCAATTTTATTTTGGCTATATTTCCAGCAATCATCTTCCTCTTCACACTGATTCCCTATATACCGATTGACAATTTTCAACAACAACTTTTAATTTTACTTCAAAGTATTCTTCCGCATAATGCTTTTGCTGCGATACAAGGAACTATAGAAGATATTATAACTCAACCACGCGGTGGGTTACTTTCGTTTGGTTTCCTCGCCGCATTCATCTTTGCCACTAACGGAATTGTCTCTGTTATTGCTGCATTTAATGGTACAATTCATGCTATCGAAACCAGGTCATGGATCAATCAGCGCCTGGTTGCATTAATACTTGCCGTGATCTTAACGCTTCTCATGACAATTAGTATTGCCCTTATTACTGTAAGTCAAACAGTCATGAATTTCCTTGTTGAAAACGGCTTTTTACAAATCGATTTAACCTATTATCTTCTTCTCGGAGGCAAATGGTTCGTTATATGCGCCTTAATCTTTTTCGCATACGCATTTCTTTTTTACCTTGCACCGGCACGCAAAACAAAATTCCGTTTTATTTCAGCCGGAGGAACTCTGGCAACCATCCTGACTATCATAACAACCATCGGATTTTCATATTACATTAATAACTTCGGAAAATACAACACCTTATACGGATCAATCGGGACTCTTGTCGTTGTAATGCTTTCGTTCTATTTCAATGCGTTCATCCTATTAATCGGATTCGAATTAAATGTAAGCATATGGCATTCAAGACGGAGCAATTCTGACACCGCATTTTGAGGAATAATCTATAGTGTAGAATTCAAGATTTTAGATCTCCTCGTTTAAAGTACAACAATAGAGATCAAATTTACGCGATCAATTACCCTGAATGATCCAACCAATATATGATTTACTCTTTAAGCTATCTAGAGCTTTCTTGGCCTGACTATAGTAATTGTATTTATTTCCGACCCTTACTGGTTCAGAATCATTAAGAACATGCGCTTCAAAACCATCCAATTTGAGTTGATGAACAAATTTATTGGCATTTATAGTGTCTTTAAAAGAACCCAGAATAAGTGTAAACTCTGGAGCGATTACTCCACTAGTTTCTACATTGGCCGTTCTTTCAAATATCGAACCATGCTGTTTATAAGAACTATAATTTTTCGCATGGTCGGATGCTCCATTTGAATAATCCCCTTTAACCTGAAGAACTGATTCACTCGTTAAAAATCCCGGAATAAAAAGTTCAGTTCGTCTGTTTTCACGGTGCTGAGCAGTTGTGCATGGTTGAAGAGCTGTGCCTTTATAAATTAGTTGAGATTTGCCATACCCAATCCCTTTTACATTCGACTTATCGATTCCTTTCGAAACAATGTAATCTACAGCAGCCTGTGCGCGTAATTGCGAAAGTTTCAGATTATACTGTTGTGATCCACGAGCATCCGTATGAGAACCAAGTTCCACTTTCATTTCCGGATTCTCTTTTGTAAACGAAACAAGCCGATCAAGTTCAATAGCTGATTCCGGCAAAATATCCCATTTATCAAAATCGTAATAAATATTCTTCAAAACAATCTTTTCATTTACATTCATGTCAAGTGGAATTGTATCCTTTAGTATAACTCCCTGCCTAGGAATTCCAACTGAAATTAGAAGTTGATTATCTTTGTATCCAAGGGCAGAAGCAGTTACATTACACATTGCATTTTTCTTAAACATAAAAGAAAATGTACCATCAGAACCAGTCATCCCACTTTTTTTATCGCAAAAATTAACCATTGCACCTGGTATCGGTTTGCAATTTTTGCTATTTACAACCGTAATTTCCTGTAAGTAATCGATATTTTTATCAAAGGTTATCTTGTAAATATCATCATTCCCAGTACCAGGGCGATTTGATGTCATGTAACCAAATTCTACATTTTCAGGCAAATTCATTGCAAAATCGTCATAAGTAGTGTTAATTGGTGCCGGAAATCCAAATACTTCCGCTTTAGGATCATTCAATTTTTTGTAGAATAAATCAAAGCCACCCATACTATTATGCCCTGTCGATGCAAACACTAAATATCGTTCAGAATAACTATTTCCAGTAATAAAAGGAAATTCATCTTTCCCGCTTGTATTGACTTGTAACCCCATATTTACAGGGATACCCCATTTACCGCTTTTTCGAACTGACATATAAAGATCAGTCGCACCAAAACCACCTGGCATATCGCTGGCAAAAATAAGCGTATCTCCTGATGCATTTATCGCAGGTTGCCCAACGGAATAAGCTGAATTATTAAATGGAAACTCTTCTGTCACAGTCCATTTATTTTTGATCTTTTTTGCAATAACGATTCGAAGCTTAATTTCCTCACTTCTAAATGGCTGATATTTCACTGAGGGATCTAAATAATTGGACTGCGTCACAAATAATTCACCCGTTTTCGCACACCACGATACAGGACCATCATGAAATCTGGTAATAAACTCATCCAAAGGCTGTCGCAAGCTTATAACATTTCCATTTAAATCAATTTCTGCTTTGAAAAGATCGTAAAACTCTTTAGATTTCAGTTGTTTATCTGTTTTTCCGATTATAGCATCTCCAAAAGATGAGAAATAAATTGAATCCCCAATAACAGCCGGACCAAAATCGCTCCTGATTGTGTTAGACATTATTTCGGAAATCTTTACTGTCGATAAGTCAAACAAACCGGTTTTTGATGTTTGAGAATTACCAATAAAGTGAAAGATTAATATTGTAACAAGAATGAATGTATGTTTCATAGATTCTTTTGATTTTAAAAGTTTAAAAACTCCGAGATGAAATCCAATAAAAAGTCTTTGGTATTATATTCATTAAATATTACAACAAAATGTTTATCAAACATATAACATTTAGAAATAACGTGGAGATACATATCTGCGCTTTGTAAATGCAATCTCATATGAAATCATCACCTCATGAATACCTTGCTGATAATTTTTCAAATCCGTAATTGTAAAATCAGATGCATATCCTATTCTGAATCTACTACTTATTATCCATTGAGCAATTGCACCAAACGAATCACCCGACCTATACATTCCTCCAATCCAAAATTTCTCAGCCAGCAAAAAATTGGCAGATACATCATATTGAAATGGACTTCCAACAATTGTCTTAGTCATAAATGTTGGCTTAAACTTGATGTTTTCCGACAGATTAAATACAAAACCTCCTGCAAAATAAACCTGACGGACCTCTGACATTTTGGAGAAATTTCCAGAGTTTTCCTGAAAACTGTTTTGAATTAACCTGGGCAATGATAAACTAAAATAATACTTTGGTGATGATAAGAACATTCCAAATCCAACATTAGGCATGAATTTATTCTCTATCACACCTGACAAAACCTGGTCGGGAACTCCGTCAGGATAAGGTTGCAAACTACTCAAGTCATTATTGTAATTTGTAAATCCTCCTTTCAAGCCAAAACGCATTGAAACAATATCGTTCAACATAATACGATAGGAATAATCCACATTCACCATAATTCGACGCTCGGAGCCTAATTGATCATGCACTACATCAAATCCAATTCCAACGTTCTGACTATTTAGAGGAGTTTGAAACGAGAAAGTTTGCGTTGTGGGATGTCCAGTAAATCCGACCCACTGATGTCTGGTTAAAGCCAAAAAACCCAAAGTTTGCCAAGTTCCGGCATATGCAGGATTTATTGTTTGAAGGTTGAAAATATATTGAGTATACATTGGATCCTGTTGACCAATAGAATACAAAGGACCACTCAGAATGAGCAATACCATTGCAGTTTTTCTTATTTTATTTACGATTTTCATATTGGCACTTTACTTGTATTTCAACTATTTATCGATGCGATTATGAATAAATAAATGATTTAGTTATCTTCCAAGGAATATAAAACCTGTAAGAACCATCCCAACTCCTAATTTAAGGATGTAATAGTAGGTACCTACTGGTAATTCATTGTTCATTACATTCCATTTATTCTCTGAACGACCATTCCAATATGCTTGATCAACACTTCCCCAAAAGTCAAGATTACCATAATGGTCTTTTTTGAAAATCAAATTGCCATTACGATTAAATATTTGCATTTCTGGATTCTCATAATTATATAAACATCGAACCTTTAAATAATCATGAACTCCATCCGCATTTGGTGTAAACACATTTGGAACAAAAACATCACAGGTATCATTCTTGGTAACTAATATTGTAACCGTTGCAGTCGAACATAAAGGAGGAGTACCATTATCACATATCTGATAGATAAATGTATCGTTCCCCATAAAGTCAATAATCGGTTGATAAGTAAAATCGCCTATATTATTTAGAATTAATGTCCCATGAGCTGGGGATTGAATTGGAAGCGTATTTAAAACAATAGCATTATTGTCAATATCATAATCATTAGTTAGAATATTTCCTTCCAACTTTGTATTCTCTTTGGTCGTAAAATGATCATCAACTGCTATCGGTGGGTCATTAACTGCGGTAACGGTAATATGAATGTTTGCATAAGCGCTTGAGCCTTTAATATTTGAAACTTTATAGTTTATCAGAGGAACATTTCCGAAATAATGAAGGGAAGGAACAAAAGTAAATGTGCCATCCGAATTAATCAAAATGGTTCCAACATCAGAAATGTTTGCGTTTTCTCTTGGCAAATAGGTATTCGAACCTATCGTAAATGAAACCAGTGTTATTGAATTTCCGTTGGGATCAAAATCATTAATGAATAAATTCCCGGATAATGTGTTGTTTTCGGCTATCGTGTAATAATCGTCAACTGCAACTGGCGGTTTAATATCTGATTTCACTGTGACTGTTATATTAGCCGGATTAGATATTAAGCCTTGATTATCTTTTATGAGATATTGTATAGTTACAATCCCTATAAAATGTAGATAAGGTGTAAAAGTAACAGCTCCGGTTACCAATACCTGAAAAGTACCCTTATTTGGGACCTCAACAGTAGTCTGTTGACCAACAGTTAATGGATCAAGATCGATAGTTGACGCAGATATGACACCATCATTATCAACATCATTTGAAATAATATTAAATGTCACAGGAATATCCTCAATTGTACTTATGGTATCATCAATTGCCAATGGAGGATCAAAAAGAATTTTGAAATCATTTTTTATACACCCATATTTATCAGTAACGCTTAGATTATATGTTCCATATTTAAGCCCATCTATATTCTGAGCCAATGAAGTGAAAGAATCTGGTCCGGTCCAAAAATAAACGTATGGTTGAGTTCCTCCGGTAATATTTGCATCAATTTTTCCATCCAAAAAATTCGCTTTTGTAGGATTTGTCCCAATCAAGACCAATGATAGGGGAATGGAAGACTCCTTAACTGTATCATTAGTTGTTATGAAACAACCACTTGCATTAGTGATCTTTAATGAATAAATACCAGGTACTAATCCACTAATGCTTTTCCCGCTATTGGTATAAGATGATGGACCAGTCCAGTAATATGTGAAATTTTCATTCCCTAAAGCCTCAGCAACTAAAGATCCATCATCAAATCCTTTACAAGTAACATTCTTGACTACAGTATTTCCCAATACTGGAATACCAATTATCTGAACTTGAGCAGAATTGGAATAGGCACTACAATTTTCGGAGGCAACCACAGAATACAAAACCGTATAATTTCCCGGAGTACTTAAACCTGGTATAATTGCGCCACTTGAAGCATCAATTTTAAGTCCATCGGGTGCACTAAAAGTTCCACCTGTTGTGCCGTTAAGAACTACCTGATGCGGTGTCAGATCAACATTACATACAGGAGTTTCATAACTTATTGTTGCTATTGGGGCTGAAGTAATTGTTACGGAATGCGTTGCAATAATATGACTATTGCAACCAGTGGCATTAACAGAAATGATGCTCTCACCACTCCATTCTGCCACATAAGTTACCTGTCCAGTAACAACATCAATACTATTCCCTCCTGATAAAGATGCTGCATCAAGGCTGTATGTATATCCAATAGCGTTGATTGCATTGGCTGTATAAGTTACAGAACCAGCACCTTGACACTTTGTGGAGGTTGTACCCATCGTAAAGACAGGAACACCCATTGGAGCAGTAACATTTACTGTTGCCGGGTTAGAATTTACTGCCGGACAACTTCCGCTTTGAACAACAGCTCTGAATTGTGTCGTTTGAGTCAAAGACCCACTTGTATAAGTTGTTGAAGTGTTTGCAATATCGGTCCACGTAGTAAAAGGTGC
>Ga0073936_10001410_pt1 | contig 37019 bp, 33 predicted proteins | sample AliMusrvi5mmetaG_FD_87041 | JGI IMG/M metagenome (GOLD analysis project Ga0073936, IMG submission 87041) | Freshwater lake bacterial and archeal communities from Alinen Mustajarvi, Finland, to study Microbial Dark Matter (Phase II) - Alinen... | ecosystem: Environmental > Aquatic > Freshwater >...
ATCCATGTCCGTGTCCGTGAGTTGGCTTCTGTGCCGGCGTATTCTCCGCCCGGCACAAGTTATTACGGTGCGATGCGGGCTGCGGCCAACTGCGCCCTCGCGAATCGGCAGATTCTGTCCCATTTTGTCCGGGAAGTTTTTCAGACGGTAATGGGCGGAGCCCCCTTGCCTCTATTGTATGACGTGTCGCACAACCTCTGCTCCCTGGAAGATCATGAGCTGGAGGGGAAGAAGAAGCGGCTGTTTGTTCATCGCAAGGGGGCCACTCGCGCCTTGGGTCCGGGTCACCCCGAATTGCCGGACTGTTATCGTGAGACCGGCCAGCCGGTGTTGGTGGGGGGGACCATGGGAACGGCTTCGTATATTCTTGCGGGGACGGCGGAAGGGGATCGGCTGGCCTTCAGTTCCGCCTGCCATGGGGCGGGGCGCAGTCAGAGTCGCAGTCAGGCCCTCAAGCAATATCGGGGGGAGGATGTAGTGGAGAAGTTACGGCGCCGCAATATCACCATTAAAACCCGGTCTTATCGGGGCGTTGCCGAGGAGGCCCCGGCCGCGTATAAGGATGTGAGTGAAGTGGTGCGGGCAACCGCAGGCGCCGGCCTCGCGCGGATGGTGGCGAGACTGGAACCGATGATTTGCGTAAAAGGATGAAGGCAGGGAAGAAGACTTCATCACTAATTAAGAAATGAGGAAATTAAGAGAAGAGGGGTTTCACGCGAAGCCGCGAAGCACACGAAAAAGAAATGTTTAGGCATTTTATGAATCAATAGAATGAGGCGGTGCGCCCTGACTCCATGCTTTATAAATGTCCCGGGAACACCGTTTTGCGATTTTTCAGGGGTGGCGACTGGCCAAGAAAGGCTGTGGCCTATAGAATGCTCATGCCAGCCATGACAAATCGCAAAACATTGTTGGGATCTTTTCGCGGCTTTGCGGCTTCGCGTGAAATTCTGGATTTCTTTATTTCTTAATTAGTGGTGAGGTTTTCTCTTCTGTTTGTGATGTGAGAGGGTGGAAATACTGTGAATACAAAAAATCAATTAAACCAGATTGCCAGTGAACGGGCCTTGCTGGTTCAGGTGGTCATCGGGCGGGCGGGACGGATTGTTGCCAAGGATTCCCTGGAAGAGTTGGAGCGCTTAGCCGATACCGCCGGGGCCGTGGTGCTGGGCTCCCTCTCTCAAAATCGCCCTGCACCAACCCCGAAATACTTCATCGGCGAAGGCAAAATTGAGGAGATTCGGCAGGCCTGTCAGCAGGTGAATGCCAATCTGGTGATTTTTGACAATGAGCTCTCCCCGGTTCAGGTGAATAACCTTGATCAGGCCATCGGCGTCAAGGTGATTGACCGCACCGAGGTGATCCTCCAGATCTTTGCCCGGCGTGCGCATTCGGCTGAGGCCCAGATTCAGGTGGAGTTGGCACAACTCCAATATCTGGTCGGGCGTCTACCGGTGTCTGAAAAACAGGCGCGATTCAGCGGGGGGATCGGGATGAAGGGGCCGGGCGAAAGCCCGCTGCGGTTGCGTAATGAGCCGATGCGCCGCCGGATCAAGGACTTGAAGGATAAATTGGAAACCATCCAGGAGCGGCGTGAACGCACCCGCTCACGGCGGCCGTGGGCGGCCGTAAGTCTGGTCGGTTATACCAATGCCGGGAAGTCCACCCTGCTGAATACCCTGTCAGGGACGGATGCCTATGTGGATGACCGGTTGTTTGCCACGCTCGATACCAAGAGCCGTCTGGTTCATCTTGCCGAGGGGGTGGAGGCGTTGTTGACGGATACGGTGGGCTTTATCCGGCATCTGCCGCATGGTTTGATCGCGTCGTTCCGCTCAACACTTGAGGAGGTGGCGGAGGCCGATATCTTGCTGCATGTGGCCGATGCCGGGCATCCCTATGTGAGTGAACACTGTGAGGTGGTGTTTGAGACACTGGCTGAAATCGGTGCCGACAAGGTTCCTGCCATTCTGGTTTTCAATAAATGTGATACCCCTGCCGCGGGTGAGCGGATTGAGGAATTGCTCAAAATGTATCCCGGCTCCATGGCCGTTTCCGCCCTGAACCGGCAGGGGATCGATGCCTTGAAATCCCGCCTGACCGAGATGATTTCAAAATACCCCATACGTGCTGGGATGGGAAACAAGACAGATGAATCTTGATTTTCCAACAATAGGAGGGATTTTAGACAGAATTAACAGAATGTTCAAAATGGTGGGTGATCCTCGTAGGCGTATATTCTGAATTTTTTCTTGTATTCAAGCCTTATGCCTCCGAAATTGAGAAGCAAGCCTTCGTTAAGTCCGGTCGCAGTTAAATAATTTACAAGTTGAATCTCGTGAGCAATGGTGAGTTTTTGAATAGCTTTGTTTTCGACAATCAACAGGTCATCAACAAGCAGATCGGAGACGAATGTGCCGATCACTGTGTCGCGGTATTTGACGGTGATGTTTTTCTCCGATTCCACTTTATGCCCAGCGTCTTGAAGTTCTAGGATCAAGGCGTTTTGATAAATAGACTCAAGAAAGCCTGGTCCCAGGGTGTTGTGAACTTTCATGGCTAAGCCAATAATTATTCCGGCTAAATCATATTTCTTGTCACAAGAATGCATATTATAATATTTATTAATAATTATTTAAACATTATGTAAATTTTGTATATTCTGTCAAAAATATTTTGCAGAGCTTCATGTTAGAGGCAGATGGATAAGCGTATGGTGAAGGAATGGCTTGGGCTGGTTCTGATTTTTGTGGCCGGATGTGTTCCGGCGGGGGAGAATGCGCTACCTGCTGCGACTCCTGACGGCTCTCGTTTCTATTTTATCCAGATTTCTGACACGCATTGGGGGGCCAGGGATGGGATCGCCATGACCCGGAGCGCCGTCGAACTGATCAATCACCTGCCTGTTAAGGTGGAATTTGTGGCGATCACCGGCGATTTGTTCGCCGATTCGATCCGGAAAGAACCGGTGGTCAGCGAGGGGCTTGAAGCGCTCAAAGGCTTGAAAATCCCCGTTTATTGCGTGCCCGGAAACCATGATCTTATTCAGGATGACTTTGTTCGCACCAAAGCCATTTTTGGGAAGCATTTTGGCCCCACCAAACAAAGAGTGATGGTCAAAGGAGTGGCATGCCTGTTCCTATGCACTGAGTTTCAAAATGGAAACGAGGCAAAATCCAATACCTGGCAGGAGGAGCGTGAGGATCTCGAGAAGCTGATGGGGCACCCGACCTGTCCGGTCCTTGTTTTTATGCATCACCCACCTTTGCGTGATTTGCTCGGTGGTGAGGGGCAGGAGGCTGAATCATGGAGCGAGGTCACGGATCCCCGCTGGGTGCATCTGTTTGAGAAATACCCTGCCATTAAGGGGGTGTTTGCCGGCCATTTCCATCGGGATGAGATGGCCTGGATCGGCGCGGTTCCGGTTTATGTGGCGCCTGCGGTGGCCCGTTTCTGGGATCGACAACCGGCCTTGCGCTTATACGAATACAAAGAGGGCCATATCAATTACTGGACCCTGTACCCTGAACGGCCTCCAAAGCGATAACCTTTTGTGAAGCTGGCATAGGTTATCTCCTTCAAGAATTTCGACAGAATGAACAGAATACACAAAATGCGGTGGCGGCAAGCCTCAACTTAATTCTGTCTAAACAATCTTCACTTATACGATCAGACTTTAACCTTTTCGGGATTGCGCAGCACAAACAGGCCGGGTGAATCCTTCTTGAAAGACCGGTCGGTGTACATCTTCACGTTCAAGGCGTTAATGGGATCCTGGGAGCGCCATTGATAACCGCCGACCAGGCTGGCATCGTAAATCTCGTGAACCGACAGGGGCTTGCCGGCTTCAATCAGAATGGTGCTGATCATCTGGCGCAAACTCGGCTGGGCCTTGCGGGGAAGGCGCATATTCCGGACGGTGACGCTCAGGGGGGTGGGGCGTTTTTCGGCCTTCTTGAGAATGGCGGCCATTTCGGTTTCCAGTGTTTCGATCTTCTGCCGGAGAACCATGATTTTCTTTAGATCGTCCGAACATAATTCATTTAGATTAATCATAGGAATGCTCTTTCTCGTTGTTTTGCTAGACATTATGCATACCAATGATGATGAATCAATCAGTTATTTTATGATCTAAATAGTGACAAATGTCCCTGTTAAATGTCCCGAGGACTATCTAGAAACTCCACCCTGCGGCGAGGCCGCCATTGAGTGAAGTCAGGGAGAAGGTTTCATCAATTTCCGAGTAGTACCCGGTGAGATTGCCGCTGTATCCGGTTTCTTTGGAGGTGCCCATGGCTTGAATCGAAAGGGCGTTTATGTTGGCGAGGATGAACAGGTGCCGGGAGAGGTCATATCGCAGCTCGGCCGCAAGCTTGGTGCCGAAACCCGCCATGGTTGCGGTCGAGCGTCTTTGCCGGAGAATGTGGTTGTCTTCATCCTGTACCAGCGCCAGTCCCAGGCCGGCTTCTGCGCGTCCACTGAGCCGCTTGCATCTCACGATGATACAGGCCTCCAGGTACGGCATGACCACATCGGTGTTATAGGTGGCCACGACCCCGCTTTGGGTATCGTGCGCCTGCCGGGGGTGCGAGGGATACCACTGGTCCACATTGCTGAGCGTCCAGTCCAAGTGCTGATAGAGCAGGCTGGGGCCCATACCGACCGAAGTGACCAGCCGATTTGTCTGGTTGGCCGGGCAAATCCAATAGCGTCCGCCGACATCCACGGATAGGGCTTTGAGGGCGGCATCGGATTCGGAATAAATATCCAGCGCGCCGGAATCACTGAAAACGCCCCAGTCTGAGTCCTTCATTTTGGACGAGGGGTCCGTCAGGTTGCCGGTAAAGGTTCCGAAGATTTCGAGCCGGTTTTTCCAGACCAGATTGCCCCCCACCGAGGCACAGGCAACATCAAGCGGGAAAGACAACTCGCTGATTTTATCGGGTAAATGCAGGGAGCCCTCCTGGGGCGTCCAAGCATGGCCGCCGATGGAGTAAGTGGCGTCGCCCAGCCAGTACCCTGCCCCTGCTTGGAGGCTTCCCGTCCACCGGTTTGACTGGGCCATGACTGAGCTTGAAATAAAAGCGGCGGAAAGAACTGTAATTAAGCTGATGTTTTTCATTTCACTGCTCCTTGGGTCCTTATTAGCACTATAATAATCAGACTTCACCACTAATTTCTCAGGGCAGACGCATCTAAATTCCACGCCAATAGGAGGAATTTCCGACAGAATGAACAAAATATACAAAATTGTTTTAGGGATAGAGTCTGATTCTTCTCTCACCATTCTGAATATTCTGTAAATTCTGTAAAAACTCCTGATTTTGTGGTGGTTTAGATGTGTCTGCCCTGTGCTTTCCTGTGGCCGGGCTTGACGGGCCACACCGGCACCGGCGCGTCAAGCCGCGCCTGAAGAAAAGCGGCGTCAAGCCGCCGCACTCCAAAACCATGTCCTCCCGTTGCTCAAAAGATCCCTACGGAGGGCATATGCGCCAGCAGAAAAGTTTCACAAGCTCTTTTTGTTGACTAATTCGACTGAAAGATGTATCGTTCAAAACATACTGAACATTCCATTTGCATCCTCTTCGATGCATAATGGACAGGGCGAAAGCGTGCCAAGAAATAGCAAAGAGCTTGGAGCGCCGTGGGAATCGCGAAGATGTGGAAAAGAACATGGAGATAGTCATTAAACTCGGGGCTCCAAGCTATTCCTCCTCTAACCCGGCATAGCCGGACCCAAAATCCGAATTTCATGGATATACAGGATGCACAGGATAAGTTGAATAAAACCACTCAGTCTTTTCTGTTTTTATTATCCTGTATATCCTGTTCATCCATGTTTGATCCTCTTCGTTCTTAGCCTCGCCGGGATCACATAGTTGAATTCTTTATTTTAAGTCATATCATGTTGTTTCGCAATGCCTGGTGACGCATGTCGAAAAAATCATAACCAAGATTCGATTGACTCAAGTCATGAGGCACTAAAATCAATCGGTGCTCCATTCTCCAAGCTATTACCCTCTATGAGTCCCCTAGATCAGCCCATCATCCGTCGTTTCATCGAAGACGCCGGCAATACCACCCAGGCCCTTGGGGTGGGGCGTGTCGTCGGTCAGATTTTTGCCTACCTCTACTTCAGCGAAGAGTCCCGGACGCTTGACGACATGAAAGAGGCGCTGGGGATCAGCAAAGGCTCTGCCAGCATGGGGGTGCGACAGCTTGAGCAATGGGGGGCCGTCCAGCGCGTTTGGGTCAAAGGCGACCGCAAGGATTTCTACACCGCCAACGACTACTTCGGCCAGATCATCCGCAATATTGCCATTGACCTCATGGGCAAACGCATTGCGTCACTGGCGCAGTCTTTGGACTCCGCAGAAGCCGAGTTGGACGCTGCCGCCAGCCAGACCATCGACCATCGACCATCGACCATCGACCATGAGCGTTCGCGCCATGATTCGCCTTCTAAAGGTCGAGGGTCTAATGTCGATGGTCGATGGTCTTCTTCTGCCGACCTGAATGCGAATCACAAATTCATTCGTGATCGGATTAATCGTTTGCGTGCATTTCAAGGGAAAGTGCAATCCGTGTGGGGAAATCCGATTGTGAAGATGATACTTAAATAGACCATGGGGAAAGAGACCATCGACCTTAGACTATAGACTTTCGACTTTGAGCTTCCGCGCCATAATTCGCCTCCCTAAAGGTCGATAGTCTATAGTCTAAGGTCGATGGTCTATTGTCTCCCCTATGTCTCCGCAGCGACAGATTTGATAAGTCCGGAAAGGACCCTTTGTGTTTCAATGGTGGCTGAGATTAATGGATCACTTTCTGCCTGAAGCAAGAAGCCGAGACGGTTGGCAAGATGGATGAAGTAGTGGGTTTCACTTAACGATCCCCGGGCAATATGGAGAAAGTGAAGGTAGTCCTTTTTTGATTCCCGGGAGGAGCCTTCGACAATATTTGCAGGAACAGAGTAAGCCGCCCTGCGAAGTTGGCTGGTCAGCGCATAGAGCTCCTCCTTTGGAAACCCTTTGGTTGCGCTATAAATATTGACAACCAGATCATCCGCCATTTCCCAAGCGCGGATTTTTTTAAAGTCTCTCATTGTGTGCTCCCTCGTAATTTGCGCTTCATGGACCTTTAAAAAAAAGACCATCGACATGAGACCATCGACCTTCGACTTTGAGCTTAAGCGCCATGATTCGCCTTCTAAAGGTCTATGGTCTAAAGTCGATGGTCGAATGTCTCTTAATCTTCCCGGGTCGATGGTCTATATAAATAGTATATAGATTGATTTAGAACAAGCTAAAATGTCATTAATTCTTTCAAGTCTATGGTCTATGGTCGATGGTCTAAGGTCTCTTCCTTCTCCTAGGTCTATGGTCTATGGTCTGTGGTCTGTGGTCTCATTCCCGCCCCCCGGGGGGCGGGAATGACCTTCCCTCTTACCCTCCTTTTTATGTGGCTGGTTTTCTGGCGTCCTCAGGAATGGCTTTTCCCATGGATGTATGGCTGGCCGTTTCTGGATGCGGTAGTTTACAGTGCCTTACTGGGGTTGCTTATGGAGGCTAGCCAAAAGAGCATTAATTTCCCCAAAACTCCAGCGCTGGCGCTTGCGGTGGGCTTATGGATTGCTTCCCTCATGTCGCATGTGGCGCATGGGTACTTTCAGGGTTTTCTGAATACATATCTGGAGACCTTCAAGATATCACTGTTCCTTATTCTTCTGTTGATGTGCATGAATACCATTAGTCGTGCCAGATGGGTTGTATTGCTATTTGTGTTGGCTGCTGTGGTCATGTCCATTCATGCCTTACTTCAGAAATATACGGGTGTTGGGTTTGGGGAGGGAACACCTCTGATTTGGTGGCATACGGTCAAGAATGAGTGGATACAGCAGAGTCAGTTTTTCGGAATCTTTTCAGACCCCAATGATCTTGGGCAATTGTTGGCCGCGTCCATTCCTCTTGTATTTGCCTATCCCCGCCGGATGAAGCCAATCTCGTTCATGATCGCCGTAGGGGTGGTTTATCTGATTGCCGAGGCATTGATATCCACACGGTCACGGGGAAGCATGATTGGCGTTATTGCGATGGGGGCCTGTATGATTTTTTTAAAGCTCCCGACCCGTTTGCTTCCCTATGTAGGCGTCTTGGGGTTGATGGCGGGGTTGGTGTTATGCGCGGTTAACGGGGCAGCCCTGCTCGACGAATCTGCCCGGGAGCGGGTTGTTTTTTGGGGAGAGGCTAACCGGGTCTTTAAAACTATGCCGGTATTTGGCATTGGATACGGTATGTTCACTGAGATTACAGATCAATCGAGGGCGGCGCATAATGCCTATGTCTGTTGTTACACGGAGTTGGGTATATTCGGGTATTGGTTTTGGTTTAATCTCCTAACTCTGGGCCTTATCGGGTGTTGGCGGACACGGATTGCTTTCAGGCGCCCGAGAAACGATTCACAAGCTTATCTTAAACGATTGGCGGGATTGAGCATTGCCGCGATGGCTGGTTTTGCCTCATCTGCCTATTTCTTGAGTCGCGCATATGTATATCCAATGTTCTTCCTATTCGGGCTCATAAATGCCATTCCCGTCATTGCGCAAAAGTATTTACCAGAGGATCACCCCCCGCTTTTGAATTTTAAAAAGGATGTCTTGGTGACAGGCTCCATAGCAACACTGGTGAGTATTTTGTACGTCTATGCTTCGATATTGATATTAAACAGGGCTTATGGGGGATAACTCTCAGCCTCTGAGGATGATTAGAGGTATCCTTATAGGGGTTTGCGGAATACTTATGAAACAAGAAAATCATATAAAGGCGGACAACAACTTACCTGCGGGATCGATCACTTACATTGAGGCGGTACGAGGAATGATTCCTCTGAATTTGCATGAGCTATGGGAATTCCGGGACTTGGCTGTATTCATTCTATGGCGTGATTTGAGTGCAGCGTATCGGCAAACGGCGTTTGGTGCGCTTTGGATGATTCTCACTCCGATCATCACCGTGGTGATCTCGACCGTAATTTTCAGTACGGTGGCCAAATTGCCGTCGGACGGAATTCCTTATCCAATGTTCAGTATGGCAGGGACTTTGGCGTGGGGGTTTTTCTCTAGTTGCCTGTTGGCCGGAAGCGGCAGTCTGCTCGGTTATAAGGATCTCATCTCAAAGGTCTATTTTCCCCGTCTGATTATTCCGGTTGTGGGTGTCCTCAAGGCTTTGATAGACCTTCTCATTGTTTCCGTGATTCTGTTCGCAATGATGTATCATTATGGCTATGGGATTGGGTGGAATGTCCTTTTCATCCCACTGTTTTTGCTTTTGGCTGCGGTGACGGGCGTGGGCGTAGGGTTATGGGTCGCCCCATGGGTGGTGCATTTCCGGGATGTACACCAGGTCGTGTTTTATGGGTTGCGGGGATGGATGTATGCAACACCTATTGTATATGGGGCCAGTCTAATTCCTGCCAAGTGGCAGACATTATACCATCTTAATCCCATGACCAACGTGGTGGAGGGGTTTCGATGGGCACTCCTGGGAACTGCTCGTCCACCGCTCACGATGGTCCTGGTTTCTTGTATCATTGTCGTGTTGGTCATGATTTCCGGGGCTTACCATTTTAGGCGGGCGGATCGGAATATAGTGGATATAACATAAATGAGTAATTCTTCCGTCATTACCGTTGAGCATCTGGGCAAGATGTATCACATTGGGCTGGCGCAAAAGCGGCCGGCAACAGCGGCTGAAGCCGTCAAGCAGATTCTTGGCGCCCCCTTCAGCTATCTGCGCACCCATATTGGACACTTGATCGCCGACAAACAGGTGCAAGCGTCCGATTCCCCAGACATTTTCTGGGCGCTCAGGGATGTTTCCTTTGAGGTGAAGCAAGGCGAAGTACTAGGCATTATCGGGCGTAACGGTGCGGGCAAGAGCACATTGCTTAAGATTTTGTCGCGGATTACCGACCCAACAGAAGGTCGGGTGATTATCAAGGGACGGGTCAACTCGTTATTGGAGGTTGGAACCGGATTTCATCCTGATCTTACAGGGCGTGAGAACATCTTCATGAATGCGGCTCTGCATGGGCTCAAGCGAAGGGAAATAGCCCGAAAACTGGATGAGATCGTTGATTTTTCCGAGATTGAACAATTTGTGGATACACCGGTAAAACGGTATTCCAGCGGCATGTATACCCGGCTCGCTTTTGCGGTAGCGGCTCATCTTGAGCCTGACGTCCTTATTGTAGATGAAGTCTTGGCTGTTGGGGATGCTTCCTTTCAGAAAAAATGCCTTGGTAAGATGAACGACGTGGCGAAAGGGGGGCGAACCGTCCTTTTTGTGAGTCACAACATGGCGGCTGTCGAGCATCTCTGTTCGCGTGCCATTGTCCTTGTTAAGGGGCGAAAAGTGATTGATGATAAGCCTTCCGTTGCAATTGCCGCCTACCTCCAGTCGCCGGAACGAGGCGAGCAGGTTATTGAGACTATCACAGATCGCAAGGGTAACGGTAAGCTCCGATTTACTTCCTTCCGTATCGAGGATATGAGCGATGGGAAACCCCGGAACATCGTACGATCAGGGGATTCGATTAAATTAATCTTTGGTTACACTGCCGCGCCCGAACAGAATAAAGCGGTAACAGCCAGCTTTTCAATTCGCACCAATATTGGGCTCCCTTTGATTCTCCATCGGAGCAACTATACAGGGACCATTTTTAGTGATATTCCCAAAAAAGGAGAATTCACGTGTTGCATTCCTCGTTTTCCTCTGGTGGAAGGGCGATATGACATTGTCGCTTGTCTCCATGATGGTGATGAAATCGCAGATCTTATTGAACCGCTCGTGCCCCTCAATGTTGAACGAGGCGATTTCTTTGGAACGGGACACTCAGGCCAGTCGCAATATGGGCTGATGTTAGTCGATGGAGAATGGTCGATGCTGCCGGATGATTTATGCAAAGTCGATCATCCATAAAGATAAGTACAGTTGATCTATTGGAGTCACGTATATGTTTGGTAACATCATCTGGTCATTAAGTCGGTTCCCAACAGGCCTTCCTCGCAGGGACTCGATGACGGGTTGGTTTTGGTGTCACAACGATGTCACAGGCCATAAAATGTGGAATAGGCAGCCTTTTGAGACCTGTCAAAGACGTTTTGTTAACGATTGGCTGGAGCCCGGTATGACCGTGCTTGATATTGGAGCCAATCAGGGATTGTATACCCTAATGGCCTCGCGCAAGTGTGGTCCGTCGGGTCGGGTAATTGCCTTTGAGCCGTGTCGCGTTGAAAGGCTTAAACTACGGTGGAATCTGGCGTGGAACGGGTGTAAGAATGTGACGATCCAATGCAAGGCGGTGGGGCGAGCGCCGGCGAGTGATCTTGTGTTCTACGCCGTGGTAGGGGCTGAAACTGGGGGGAATAGCCTCCGCCCGCCTGCGGCCGATTTGGCGACAGCCACCAAGCAGGAAAAGGTCGGGATGACTTCCGTAGATGTCTTCTGTGAGGCATCCGGAATTGATCGTGTTCATTTTGTTAAGCTTGACGTCGAGGGTGGGGAATTGGACGTCCTGCATGGCTCGCACCATTTGTTATCGAACTTGCCTCGGCCAGTTATGCTATTGGAAGTCTCCGATGTGCGTACAGCCCCATGGGGTTATGCCGCCCGAGAAGTCGTAAGTTATCTCGCCGATCTTGGGTATACGTTTTTTGAAATAGGCGATTCATTGCTGATCCCCCATATAATCCAACAGACATATCATAAGGACCTTTTGGTCGTGCCCGCTGAATCGGTGAAAGAGCTAACTCAGAAGATGAAAAGTCGCGGTTGGAGTGTATTGGCATTGGACAAGAATTGAGGGGAGACTGTGGCTGAATGGTGGGGTGGCCAATAGTGTCGTGGAAATTATAAACTCACCCCTGGAGGGTAAATTGGAATGAGTAAGACAAACATGCCTCATGAAGGTTCCGATAGTGGTCTTCAAAATGTGAAAAAATTCTGGAATGCCCGCCCGTGTAATATCCGGCACTCAAAGGCAGAGATTGGGACGCCGCGCTTCTTTGATGAAGTGGAAAAACGAAAATATCTTGTGGAGCCCCATATTCCGGGCTTCGCGGAATTCGAACGATGGAAGGGTAAGAAGGTTTTGGAAATAGGATGCGGCATCGGAACAGATGCCGTAAATTTTGTCAGGGCTGGAGCTGAATACACTGCGATCGAGTTGTCTGAAGCCAGTTTGGAGTTAACGAAAAAACGGTTTCAAGTGTTTAACCTGTCGGGGTCGTTTTATTTGGGAAGTGCAGAAGATCTTCCCGCGGTGGTTCCTGTGCAAACATATGATCTGGTTTACTCTTTTGGTGTTATTCACCACACGCCATATCCCCAAAAAGCCATTGATCATGTAAAGCGGTATATGGGGAAGCACTCAGAGTTCAAGCTAATGATGTACGCGAAGAACTCATGGAAGAACATCATGATAGAAGCTGGCTTCGACCGCCCGGAAGCCCAAGCTGGTTGTCCTTTTGCTTTCACCTATACTCAGGACGAACTCAAGTCAATGTTGGAGGCGTTTGAAATATTAGACATTCATCAAGACCATATTTTCCCATATGTCATTGAAAAATATGTTCAATATGAATACGAGATACTTCCTTGGTTCAAAGCCATGCCTCCGAACATGTTTCATACTCTTGAGAAATCGCTAGGGTGGCATACGCTGGTCTCTTGTCGGCTCAAAGACTGAATTAAAGGGCCAAGGAACTATGGTGAGAGACAGAAAAACATGTGGTAAAAAGTCAATAATGGACGGGGGATGATAAAATGGTAAAAAAATATTCTGTTATTGGGCTTGGTAAACTGGGAGCGAGCATGGCGGCTGCCATTGCTCATCGCGGTTATCAGGTCATCGGCGTTGATGTTAACGAGCGATCCGTGGCTGCGGTGAATGATGGGCATGCGCCTGTTCAGGAAACGAATCTGGAGTCCATGATTAATGCAAATCGTGAGCGGATTCGCGCCACAATGAGTCATCGCGAGGCAATTCTTGATTCCGATGTTTCCTTTGTCATTGTGCCCACGCCGAGTGATGAGCGGGGGGCCTTTACTTTGCAATATGCGGCATGGGCCTTCAAAGAGATCGGCCGCGCCCTGAAAGAGAAGACTGGATACCATAATGTCGTGTTGACGAGTACGGTGCTTCCCGGGGCAACGAGACAAGGCTTATTGCCGATTCTTGAGCGAGAATCAGGAAAGAAAGCAGGGAAGGACTTCGGGCTCTGCTTCAGTCCGGAGTTCATTGCATTAGGCAGTGTGATTCGTGATTTCCTTAATCCTGATTTTACTCTCATCGGGCAGTTTGATGAACAATGCGGGGCTGAATTAGAGGCTTGTTATGCAAGCATTATGGAAAACACCCCCCCGTGTAAGCGGATGAGCCTTGAGAATGCCGAATTGACGAAAATTGCGATCAATAGTTATGTCACAACAAAAATCACCTTTGCAAACATGTTGATGGGCATCTGTGAGCGAATACCGGGTGGTGACATCGATATAGTGACGGATGCGTTGGGTCAGGATCAGCGGATAGGAAAGAAGTATCTTCGCGGGGGCCTGGGATATGGGGGGCCTTGCTTTCCAAGGGATAACGTCGCGCTGGAATTTCTGGCGCGTGCACTTGGGACTGAGGCGAAACTGGCAAAAGTTACCGACGATTTTAATCGAGTTTATCCTTCAAGGGTCATAAGCCGCCTGCATGAATGGGTTCGCCCGGGCCAGACCGTTGCCGTGCTTGGGTTGGCCTACAAACCGAATTCTCATGTGATTGAGGAGTCGCAATCAATTAGTCTGGTAAAAGCATTAGCCAAGCAGGGGGCCCGTGTTCTCGCATATGATCCGTTGGCTGGAGATGTGGCACGATCAGAACTTGCTTATCATGGGCTAGTCCTGGATTCGTTGGATCAATGTCTGCAACAGGCAGATGTTGTCTTCATCGCCAACGCCGATCCGGAATTCTGTCGCTTGAAGGCGTCCGATTTTAAGCATAAACCAGTTACTGTGGTCGACTTTTGGCGCGTCCTGAAGGCGGTATTGTCCAACCAGCCGGGCATCCTTTACATCCCATTCGGGAACAATGTTGCGTTTGAGAAAGCCTCACTGCAAGCAGCCCAGCTCTGGAAAATTCCCGATGACGGTTCTATGGCCCGATAGTAACACACGGTCATTAACGGGTAGTGTTCAGGAATCCGCAGGTCATAAGGAGCGATACGATGCTAATTTTTTCGACCCCTAAGCCCTTCTTGGGACACAATGCGACTATCCAAAAGAATGCAATTCGCAGTTGGACGTTGCTCGACCTCGCGCCGAAGGTCGTTCTTATAGGAGATGAAGCCGGCATTGTGGAGGCGGCAGGTGAGTTGGGGGTGGAGAACATTGCTACGGTGGCCCGCAACGAGTATGGCACGCCTATGCTTGCCGACATTTTCAGGCTAGGTGCGTCGATGAGTCATGACAATGATGTTTTGTGTTATATTAACGCTGACATTATTCTGACTTCTGACTTTATAGCTGCTGTTACCAAGGTGGCTGCATCTTTTCGTAGTTTTCTCATGATTGGTGAACGAACCGATTTTGATCTTAAAGGTGAGATAGATTTTAAAGATGGCTGGGAAAGTGCTCTCTTGGTTGATGTTCAAACAAGAGGGAGGTCTCACGGGCCTACCGGGATTGACTACTTTGTGTTCCGTGGCAGCCTATGGGATGATATGCCTCCTTTTGCTCTTGGACGGACCGCTTGGGATAACTGGCTGGTTTATTGCGCAAGAGCTCGCGGCGTACCGGTTGTCGATGCGACCTGTGTTGTCTTTGCTATTCATCAGGACCATGGTTACGCGCATGTATCATATGACAGCAAGGGTGCATGGGCCGGGCAGGAGGCCACCCGGAATAAGGAATTGGCAGGGAATGGCATTCTTACGATAACGGATGCTACCCATCAACTTCTTCGGAGAGTGACGATGAGCACCACGGATGCCCTGGCTGGATACAAGTTGCGAGAACTGAATTTACAGCCTGTGCGTGTGCCCGATCGTTTGGAATTACGATGGAATCGGCAAATTCTCCTTGATCACGATAGGGGTATGTTAGCGCTAAACCGACGACGACTCTTGCACTTTATTCGTCGTCGCAGACATTATTTTGGGGGTATTTTGTGGAGAGCGCTTGGCCCTTTCCTTATGAAATAGGAATATTAGTGTATGTTGTGACATGAACGTGCATTGCCAGCTATGCGACTTCTAATAATTAACGTCTATTATCAGGATTTGATTGACAAGGTTTATAGGCAGAACTCTGGGCTTGCCCATCAGCCTTTCGACGTGCAGCATGAAACTTGGATGGGGAGCTTGTTGGGTTCAGCCGATTTCTATTCCCATAACCTGCGGCGCCTCGGACATGAGGCGAAAGATTTGGTCATTAACATTGAGCCGATGCAGCGGCAATGGGCAAAAGAACATGGGGTCAAAGTCGGGAGAACCGAATGGCGAATGAGGATGCGCAGAGGGGTTGTGCCATGGTTCAACCGGTTCCGCGTGGACGACTGGATGTGGGCAACCTTGGCCGCACAAATCAGGGACTATCGTCCGGATGTTCTGTACTGTATGCCAGTAGGGATCATGACGCAGGAGTTTCTGAGTAGTATTCGTCCGTACGTGCGGATGATTGTAGGGCAGCATGCGGCTACACCGCTGACCGAAGATATTAGATCGTTTGACCTGCTGTTTTCAGCCGTGGCAAGTCAGGTGGACTCGTTCCGAAGTCGAGGGACTAGGAGTGAACTTCTCCGACTCGCGTTTGAACCCCGTTTTCTTGATAAAATAACCAAACGTCCCAAAACATCGGACATTGTGTTCGTGGGTGGGTTCTCCGGAATCCACGAGGGCGGTACAGAAATTCTTGAACGGCTAACGAACATAGGCAAGGTCTCAATATGGGGGTATGGTGTCGATAAGTTGGTCCCGGACTCACCCATCCGAGAGTTATGTCAGGGGATTTTGTGGGGCTATCCCATGTATCAGGCTTTGATGGATGGTCGACTCGTCTTTAATCGGCACAGCAGCACAGCCGATCTGCTCTATGCGAGCAACCTCCGGCTATATGAGGGGACCGGTGTCGGTTCGTGTCTTTTGACGGATTGGAAACCTAATCTGGCTAGTTTATTCGAGCCTGAGAAAGAAGTAGTAACCTACAGCACGCCCGACGAGGCCATTGAAAAGGCAAAATACTATTTGGGTCACTTGGAAGAGTTAGAGGGCATTGCCGCAGCGGGTCAACGGCGTACCCTGAAAGAACATACCTGGTATCACCGGATGCAGGAAATGGTGGAAATTGTGAGTAGATATGTCTAGATTCAGGCAGTTACTATTTCTGTGGCGAGACGGTCTTAAGCGTTGGGTGATGGGTTTGAGGAGATCTCTCGCAAGACATCATAGCAAAGGCTATCATGAGAATGCTGACGTTTATGCCCGGCGTGTTCTGACCACTACCCTTTTTTACCGTAATGTCCCCCAACTTGAGGTGTTATTTGATGTTGTTATACCATCGTTATTAAAGGCGTGTGGCAACAAGCGTTTACGTATCGCAAGCATCGCTTGTTCTGTGGGATGTGAACCCTATACCTTGGCTATCGAGGCGGCGCGGAGAGGCGTTTTGTCGCGATTAGACATTTCGGGATATGACATTGATGTGAGATGTATTAGAACTGCGAAAAAAGGTGTTTTTGATCAGACGATGTTCAGTCAGGAATCGGTGAATGGAATTGTACTTGTACCGGACGCGATTCTGAAGGATTTTTTCGTGCGAGGTCGATGGCACCGCCGCAACAGCCTGCGTATAAGAGATGATATCCGCCAAGCGGTTAAATTCAGTGTCCTTGATATACTTGCTGAATCCCTCCCGGCAATTCAGTCATTTGATATCGTCCTTTTGCAGAATGTTCTCGTTCATTTTTCGAGTGAGGCGGCTGACCGGAGTATGACAAACCTTTTACGACTTACCTCGCCGTCTGCCTGTTTGGTGTTGGGTGGGTCAAATTTGGAATGGGTGGAAACGATAGATCAACGTTACGGTCTTAAACCGTTGACGGAGAGAGTGGAGGACGTGCATGAGGGATGGCTCTCGCGTCGGAATTTGTATGCGATGGGTGGGCGGGACTATCTGGCGCTTGAGCCATTTGCGACAAAGCCTGAGGCAGGTATTTGCCGATATTGTAGTATGTTTTTCTGGAAGGCAGGCTGAGACATGTCGCAGTCGACTGATATCTTATATCTGGGCGATGTTTGCGGACGAAACGTTGTGGTGCCTACGACAGTCCATCAATCATCGTTGCGTATGGCTGAGAGTCTTTCCAAGACTTTGGGTTTAGCTGAGAGCGAAAGCAGTATGGCAAGTTATTGGATGCTCGAGGTGCGGAAGGAGCAATGGGAGCATGTTGCGGGAATGATGAGTGGGGCTCAATTATCGTCGTCCAGGGTACTTGAGATTGGCTGCGGCCTTGGCTTGTTCGTTCTGGTTGGCAATCTACTGGGATTCGATTGTTATGGAACAGAGGCTTCTGCGAGCGAATATGAAGGATCCGTTGCAATGGCGAGGGAGTTATTGCACTTCGGAGGGATCTCGGAAGAACGCATTTCTTGTGGGGAAGGAGAACGCCTGAAATACCCTGACAGGACATTTGATATGGTGTGTTCATTTCAGACCTTGGAGCATGTCAATCATCCGTCACGGGTTCTGGCTGAGGCATTTCGAGTTCTTGCGCCACAGGGAAAACTTTTCTTCACGTGTCCGAACTACCTTTATCCATATGAAGCTCATTACGGGCTGGGGCTGCCCCTGCCCCTGGGTAGGGTCTTCAGTGAGGTCGTTCTTAAAATGCGCAAACGACCAACGGACTACTTACGAACAATACAATGGATCAATCCGCAGCGATTACGCCAATGGTGTATAGAGGCCGGGTTTGTGGATATTGACGTGAACAGTATAGGTGTGGGGCTTTTGCCTCAGAAATCACTGAATATTGTGCCAACAACTACACTACCTTATCGATTCCTGCGTGGAGACGGGGAACACGCAAGCGTTGAAAATTTTTTAAGGCTCCCCGTCATCCGCACTTGGGCACGAAGGCATGAGGTATATCCCCAAATTTCCTGTTGTGCCAGGCGTCCCTGATGAATAGCCGTTTGACTATATTTGTCGATCATGGGGAAGCTTACGGCAACCTTGGCGATGAGGCGATGTTGCTCAATGCCGTGGCGCGGTTACAGTATTATTTGGCCCCATGCAAAGTGCTTTTGACGTCTGAAGAGACTTGTCCTCTGCCGATAGGTCTTGCCAAGATCGAGATGGTTAGTTCTCCGCGTGTCATGTTGGGGACTCGGGCTATCTGGGTTGAACACCAATTCAATAAATTATACCGCTTGCCATCGGTGTGGCGTTGGTTACCTAAACCTTCTGAAATATTTTTTTGGAAAACGGCGGCATGGCTTTCAAATGTCGAAGGATGGCTTTGGTATTGGCGGTTATGGGGGCGGGATTCAGCTAATAGTAAATGGCGGGAACACGTTCACCAATGTGATCTCTTTTATGGCGTTGGTGCGGCCACATTGAACGAACCCAATATGTATGGCCTTGTCTACAAGGCTTGGGTGTACCGGGAGGTCAGACGGCTGATCGGTTTCCGGGTGCTGTCGGCCCAAGGTGTTGGCCCTTTCTCGACGAGAGCTGGTGTGAGCAGACTGAGGAGTTGTTTCCGCTCAATGTCTTTAGTGTCTTTCAGGGACTATGATTACAGTATGACTCTGGCTCGCCGGTTAGGATTATGCCGTGTAGAGCTTGCGATTACTGGAGATGAGGCGTTTTCTCTTCCTGTTGCCTCAGACCATGTGATTTCGGAATACTTGAAGTCAGCAGGTTTGGGGAAAGAGGAACCTTATATTGCCGTGCATTTCAGGGCTACGGATTACACAAGGGAAACCTTGTCCTTATTACCATTGATTGCCGATCTTCTTGATAGACTGTCTGGCAGGTCGCCCCGTATGCTTTTTATTCCTATGAGCTACGATACGCATTCGGGGCGGGATGAAGAATATGGTATGAAAATACGTGCAACTCTTCAAAACCCGTCCCGTTTTTTGGTAGCCCCCTTGTGCAAGGATGTTCAGGTCATTAAGGGGGTAGTCGGGAAAGCGCGTTTCTCTCTGGGGTTGAGCTATCATCTCCACGTGTTTTCGTTATCGCAGGGGCATCCTGCCGTCATTCTATATACTGGGGAATACTACAAACTTAAGTCTGATGGACTTATTGGTTTTTACGGAAGTCCCAATGTTGCCATAAATTTGGAAACCGCGAAAACCGATGAAGTGGAGAATTCCTTAAGGCTTGTGGAGGCTGATTACGAAACTGCATGTAAGGAAATTCGTCAGGTTAATGAAGGCCTCCACGAAAAGAATGACTGGATTTTGCGTGAAACCGCGAAACATTTTGGACGAACATCACGTCACGGGAAAAGAGAAGACTTCACCACTGATCTTCACTGATTCACACTAATCAGGAAAGCAGGCCGAAAAGGATAAGAAATGTTTTGCGATTTGTGTGTCTGGAGAGTACACCAGCCAGCAAAAATCGCAAAACGGTTTTCCTGGGGAATCCAGGAAAAATTAAAAGCGCGGAGCACAATTGGATTGGCCTGTCATGAGCTTTCTGAAGTCTTATAAATGAACATCTTGCAAGTTTGTGGAGACTGTCGAGGTGGAGGCGCTGGCAGGATTGCCTATGCGTTGCATCAGGGGTATCTGGCCCGTGGGCACGAATCCTGGCTTGCTGTTGGCTTTCATGAGATGGATGCGCCGGGGGTGGTGGAGATACCAGCCCTGAAGAGAGCATTCTCGATCCTGCGTTTGGCCAGTTGGCTGGAACGTTGGATAGATGGAACAGGGAAAAGCGTGAAGGCCGCCTGGCGCTTGCGACCTGTGGTTAGTCATCTCCGATCCGCCATTCCTCGTCTGAAATGGCGGCTTGGCATGGAGGATTTTGATTTTCCCGGGAGTCACGACTTGTTGGATCTGGTTCCGACCCGACCCGACGTTTTGCATCTTCACAACCTGCATGGGGGGTATTTCGATCTTCGGACACTGCCTGCTTTGTGTTCCCGATTGCCGGTTGGCATAACGATGCACGATGAATGGTTGCTTACTGGTCATTGTGCCTATTCTCTGGATTGTATGCGGTGGAAAGCTGACTGTGGGAAATGTCCGCATCTTGATAGCGAGCCTAGTCTGGGTCGAGATGGAACGGCGCGGAATTGGAAACGGAAGAAACATATATACGGAACAAACCGATTTCATGTGGTTACCCCCTCACAATGGCTTATGGATCGGGTTCAACAATCGATGTTTCCTGTTCAGAGCAGTCGCGTGATTCCCAATGGCGTTGATCAGGCGGTTTTCTCCCCCGGAGATAAGCAAGCGGCACGAACCGCCTTGGGGTTGCCAATAGGAATCCCCATGATTCTTTATGTCGCCTTCTACGCCCGCACGAATCCTTACAAAGATTATGCCCTGATTGAGGCGGCCATGCGTCAATTGGGGGGGCAGACTCGAGGCGAGGTGAGGTGTGTGTGCGTAGGGGAGGCGGGGGAAAGCCTTCAGTTTGGTGAGGTTCGAGTGGAGTTTGTCGGGCATTTGGAAGGGGCGAGCCAGTTGGTAAAATACTATCAGGCGGCAGATATCGCGATCCATGCGGCTAAGGCTGACACTTTTCCCACCACAATCCTTGAAGCCATGTCGTGTGGTTTACCGGTGGTGGCGACAGATGTGGGCGGGGTCTCTGAACAGGTGATTCATGGATCAACAGGATATTTGGTGCCACCGGGTAATGTCACCAAGATGGCTGAGTGGCTACAGTATCTCTTGGATCAGCCCTTGGTGGCCGAACAAATGGGCAATAAGGCGGCAGGGATGGCCCGTAAACAATTAGGTTTTGACATGATGGTTGATCGTTATCTTGACTGGTATGGAGAAATTCTGTGTGAAAAGAACCGATAGCCGGATAACGCTCAAATGAAGAATGCAAAATCGTTACCGTTATCACTGGTAATAATTGGCTGCGTTTTGGCGGTCCTTGGGTTCTTGCCTGAATGGCTGGGCATTGGGTATCCCGGGATTGGGCTTGTCCAATGGATCTGGATTATATTTGGATTCATGCTCGCTGCTTATGGGATAGGGTCCAGTATCCCAGTCATACGTCGTATTCTGCATAGTCTGATAGTAATTCGTCTCGCGTTAAGTATTTGTAGTCTTCTTATTGTTTTTTTTGCCGCAGAGTATTTCATGCGAGGGCGTGAGCGGATGCAGGACCGAGCCATTAAGGCGGGAGACAAGGCGATTGACCGTGATATGGCAGGGTTACTAAAGCCCATCTACGATAAGCAACTTGGTCTGAAACTTCCTCCGCACGCCAAAGGGCATGATACCAGAGGGTGGCGGAATACAAATGTTCCTGAACATGCTGATATTGTGGCTATTGGTGATTCCCAGACGTGGGGGATAAATGTGCAGCTTTCTGACGCTTGGCCGCAGGCGCTGGCCGGGATGACACACTGGTCAACCTATAACATGGCATTGGGGTACTACGGTCCAATAGAGTATCTGGCGCTTCTTGATGAGGCTCTTCAACTTTCTCCTAAAGTTGTGATCGTCGGCCTCTATTTTGGAAATGACTTTTGGGGTGCATATCACACGGTATATTTTAATGACGCTTATGCCTCCTGGAGAGACCCGACTGCAAGTGAAGCCCTAAGAACGGATATGATTGGGCCGCGAGCCGACGAACTTGCTCGGGAATGGGCCACACATGCTTTGCAAGAAAGTGGCGCGACAGCAGCAGAGGGGCGCCAGTGGCATCTTGAAGAGTTAGCATTAGGGAGACTACTAGTACAAAGTGGGTTTTGGTCGCGCCGGCTTGTGTTGCCGCACGAGTTACTCCGGTTAAAAGCATGGGCTCAGGCTTTCCCTGAACACGGAACTGTTTACGAACAAGGCCCTGTTTGCACGGTCATGACAACAGCCTATCGTTTGTTGGCCGAAGACCTGAATGACATCAGGATTAAAGAAGGAATGCGGTTAACTCAAAAGGCCTTAACGCTTATGCAACTTCGAACCCGCCAATCTAATGCACAGCTTGTGGTTCTACTCATTCCGACTAAGGAATTCGTCTATGCCAGCGTTATGAAGGAACGCCACGGGGGGGGGGCTATATATGAAAAACTTGTTGAGCAGGAAAACGAAGGACGACGACAGGTAATAATAACATGCAGGGAGGCCGGAATTGTAATCGTTGATCCGTTGCCGCCCCTGTGTGCGGCGGTGTTGCGAAACGAGAGTATATATCCAGCGGATGTGGATGGACATCCTAACCGTCGCGGTTATTACTTGTTTGCTTCAACGGTACGTGATGTGTTGGGTGATGGCGTATTGCGGAACTTTGGCAAGTGAACGCCCGACAATGGGAATGAAAACAAGACACTGTAGTCCCATAGGTTTTCAAAAAAAGTGCTGGACTGAGGCGTTTAGCCCTGCCACGCGGTAGGGATGAAAAAACAACGACCGTTCAGTCCAGCAGGGTTTTCGTACACGATTTTGAGACAGGTATGCAACTTGATTCCGCCGCACTTGGTGAAGCGGCTGGCGGAGTTGTATGGAGTTGATGACAAGAGTCGCAAGTTTACGCCGTGGAGTCATGTGGTCAGCCTGATCTACGCGCAGATGACTCATGCGGTGAGTTTGAACGATGTGTGTGACGGCTTGCGGATGAATGAAACGATGCTCACGCCGATTCGCGGGGCGAGGGCACCGGCGAAGAACACACTGAGTCACGCCAACAGGGAACGCAGTCCGCTGATGGCCGAAGCATTGTACTGGGAGGTAATGGATCACTTGATGACACAGAGCCCACAGTTTGCCAAAGGCAAGGTACGCCGGGGATATTTGCGCCGGTTCAATAAGGCGATCTATGCCATGGACTCGACCACGATTAAGCTGGTAGCCAAGAGTCTGGACTGGGCGAAACACCGGCGACGGAAAGCGGCCGCCAAGTGCCACATGCAACTGGATCTTCAAAGTTTCCTGCCCCGATGCGTCATTATTGACACGGCTAAACACCATGATGACACCAAGGCTCGGGAGTTGTGTTCGGGTCTTCAGGCTGGCGAAATCGTGGTGTTTGATAAGGCTTACGTGGATTTTGACCACTTGGCCTCGATGGATCGCGAAGGCATATTCTGGGTCTGCCGCGCCAAGAACAACATGACGTATCGAGTGATTCGAACCTTGGAGACCACCGATAACTCTCGGGTCTTGCGCGATGAAGTCATCGAATTGGTCACCCAAAAATCCCGCAAGGCCTATCCCAAAACACTGCGACGAGTGGTCGCGCTGGTTGAGGTGGATGGAAAGGACTGCGAGCTTGAGTTTCTGTCCAATCACATGGAATGGAGCGCTTGGACTGTCGCTGAACTGTATCGTTGTCGCTGGAACATCGAGGTGTTCTTTAAGGAGATCAAGCAGACTATTCAACTGGCCGATTTCCTCGGCCATAATGCCAACGCCGTGAAGTGGCAGGTCTGGACCGGCCTGTTGACGCACCTGTTGGTCCGCTATTTGGCCTTCTCGCATTCCTGGCAACATAGCTTTACCCGCTTGTTCACCGTTGTCAGGGCCGTTTTGTGGCGCCGCTGGCATCTGGGCGAACTGCTCGATTGCTATGGGACAGCCAAACCACCCGTCCGCTTGTGTGCTGCTCCGCAACAGGCCTATTTGTGGGGGGTTACATGAAACCGAATCCACATAACCGGTTTCCTGTGGGACAGCCACATGTCCTAAAATGGAGGAATTATTAGTCATGGTCAGAAAAACAATAAATGACTCGCATCCGACATGCCCCTGTTTCCCCGAAAACAGAGCCACTATTTGTCAAAATCCAGTGCTTATGGGACTACAGTGAAAACAAGACAATGATAACGAATGCCATACTAAGTCGATATAAGAATTCTAGTCGGGAGAATCTGGATATTTTTGCTCGGCAGGCTGCGGCTGCTGTCCCGCCGGGAGGGCGGGTTCTGGATGCTGGTGCGGGCGATTGTATGTATAAAAAGTTCTTTGCTGCATCGGACTATGAATCTGCGGATTTCTGTCAGGTGGATAAGCCTTATGGCCACATCACTCATTTGTGCGAGCTTTCCGCCATACCTGTCGAAGATGGCCGGTATGACCTCGTATATTGTACTCAGGTGCTGGAGCATATTCGAGTGCCTCAGGATGTTCTTAAGGAATTTCATCGCATACTCAAGCCAACCGGTGAACTCTGGTTGACGGCGCCTTTGTTTTATGAGGAGCACGAAGTGCCTTATGATTATTTCCGATATACGAGGTTTGGCCTGACCAATCTCTTGGAACAGGGGGGGTTTACGGTTATACGGTTGGATTGGCTGGAAGGGTACTACGGAACGTTGGCCTATCAACTGCTCGTGGCGGCGTCCAGTTTGCCCAAGCATCCATGGTTCTATGGCGGCGGTGTGCGAGGTGTGATATGGGCCGGGGGGGTGTTGTTCGCAAGACCTTTATGCGCAATTCTGTCTATCTTATTCTCCCACCTGGATCTTAAGCGCAAAATAACTTTTTCAGGGCATTGCCTTAACTATAAAGTTGTGGCAATCAAACGAGCCTGAAAACAATGATCACGTTTTTTACAACAGCGAAACCATTCACCGGACAAGCATGCGCCCGACAACTAAACGCACTTCGTAGTTGGAAAAAAGTGGATACTGAAGCCGAGATTCTGCTTTTTGGCGATGGTGAAGGGTACGACGAAGCTGCAGAAGGCCTTGGGCTAAAACGATGTTGTGAGGTGTTGCAGAGTCAGAGGGGCGTCCCCCGGATTGATGCGATGTTCAAGGCGGTAGAACAAGATGGATCATTTCAGCTAAAAACCTACGTTAACGCAGATATTATCTTGTTGCAGGATTTTCTTGTTGCCTTGAAGCGGATCCCCTTCAAAGAGTTTCTGATGGTTGCCCAGCGGACAGATGTTCAAGTCGATGAGAGGGATATGGTGGGCGAAAATTGGGAAGCCGCGATGCTTTCCCGGTTGAGTAAAGAAGGTGTCCTTTGCGATCCGACGGGAATAGATTTCTTCGCTTATCGCGGATCGATCTGGCGTGATCTCCCGCCCTTGGTGGTGGGCAGGGCAGGATATGATAACTACCTCATCTATTACTGCCGTGAACGCCGAATCCCTGTTGTGGATGCTTCTGCCATGGTTAAGGCCATTCATCAGAAACATGACTACTCACATCTTGTTGGCGGTGAAAGAGAAGTGTGGGAGGGAGATGACGCCAAACTGAATCGGGAAATGGCGGGAGGAAATACGCGACTCTTCTCAATTGAGGATGCTGATTGGCGTTTGACGCCATCAGGTTTGCGTCGTAATTGGTGTAGAGGAGACTGCAGGCGTGCCGCTGATGTTGCAAAAATCATTGCGCGAAGTCGTGGGGGCGTGATCAGGTGGATCCCCAGACAGTTGTTGGAGGCTTGGTATGAGTTGCGTTCCCGATGCGCCTCTGCTTGGGATGGATCTTTTCGTCTCCTGTTGAAGTACCCCTTCTGGTTGGGACTTCATATACTGCGTCGTCGTTAAATTTGAATAATGTTCAATAGGTGTGGTTAGAAGCGTTCCATTAGTGGGTGATAAAATGATGAATGACCCCAGAGTTGCAGTGGCTTGGAATCCGTGTGTGTCCTATCCGCTGAACGCCCCGTTTCACCCTTCAGAAGAATATCCTGAATACCCCTTCTCGGGCAGGAACTTTGTGAATCCGTCAAATCGTGTTTATGCGGCCGTCAGGGATTCGTTGCATTTGCTTGGACTGGACGAAGAGAATTTCGGGAAGCAGGCATGGAATCCTCTCAAGAGTTTGGTCCGTCCTGGAGATCGCGTTGTCATTAAACCAAACGCTGTCTTGGATATTAACCATGACCCCGCTGAAAGTGTTTTTGCTGTTATTACCCATGGATCGGTGATCCGGGCGATTCTGGACTATGTTTTCATAGCGCTCGAAGGGCAGGGCCAGATAACGATTGCGGATGCACCTTTGGCTCATTCGGATTTTCGGCATTGGCAGACATTAGTGGGAATGGGTGATATCCAGTCGTTTTACGAGAACGTTGCCCAAACACGGGTACAGGTTTTGGATTTGCGGACTTTGTATGTTCCTTGGGACTATAAATCCGCTTCTGCGCGGTCGGAACTGAGAGAAGTAGTCGCACGTGATCCCTGCGGATATATTGAGGTTGATCTTGGTGATAAGAGTGAGTTTGGTGCTTGGAGCGTGCATGATATTGAGCGCCTTTACGGTTCCGATTTCCGGCGCGAGGATACCATTAATCATCACTCGGGGGGGCACCACCGGTATTTCGTTTCGGGGACCGTTTTGGAGGCCGATGTTTTCATCGCCCTTCCAAAACTCAAGACCCATAAGAAAGTAGGGGTTACTTTGACCATGAAAGGAATGGTCGGAACGCAAGGGGATAAGAATTACATTCCCCACCATAGGATAGGATCCCCGCGGCGAGGTGGTGACGAGTATCCTGACACGGGCTTGGTCCAGGAATCATTAAGTCGCTGTCGCCTTTGGTTGTATGGGACCTTCCTCTCACGGCACAATAAGCGAATGGATCGGGTGTACCGGTTTTTGTTTCCCCTTCTGCAGGGGACGCAGCGTCTATGGGACAGGGTTAACCGATTTCGCTATGAAGAATATGGCGGATGTATTGAGGGTGGAAATTGGTGCGGAAATGATACGGCGTGGCGAATGGCTTTGGACTTGACCCGGATTGTTGCCTGTGCAAACAAATCAGGAGCTCTATGTGATAGTCCTCAGCGCAGATTCTTTGCACTTGTGGATGGTATTGTAGCTGGACAAGGTGAAGGCCCTCTTGCGCCACAGGCGCGGCATTGCGGATTGTTGGTTGCGGGATTCAATCCGTTGGCGGTTGATGCCGTTGCCGCTAGGTTGATGGGATTTGACCCGAATCGGATAATGATGCTGAGTGAGGGTGCCAAACGATCGTGGTTGAAGTCCTGGCAAGGTGGCTGGGAAAAGGTTCAAGTATCCTCGAACCAGTGGCTTTTACCCAACATCCTCCTTGATAAAACGCACCGCTTCCTGCAATTCACTCCTCCGCATGGGTGGAAAGAGTTTATGGAAATCGATCCATATCAGGGAGCTATTCCCCATGAACAGGACATGCAGGGGGCTGAAGGGTAACCTATGGCGGAAGTTTGGGAGACCGATTGGCTTGCATCACGGCCTGTATTCTACAATGAAAAAACGGGTGCCGCCAGTCACCATATAAATGATGTTATTGATTTCGGATCTGTGGAAATTGATCCAGAGGGCCTGTTTAACTTTTTAGACTTTGGGTATTCGGTACTTGGGCAAACACCAGTTCGGAATGTGAGGTTTCTTGCGCCCTGTTCCCGGTTGACGCGGGGACAAAACGGCCATTTCGAGATCACGTCAACTCATGATCCTGTGCAGGATTGGCTAGGCAAGGAATCGGACGAATATGATGTGTTGGTTCGGCTGAAGGATACGATTCAGGGGTGGGAGTTACAGTCCAAGGGCCCCATTGTTATTCCAACCAGCGGCGGGTATGACTCCCGTCTATTAAATACGATGATTAACGACCGTTCCCGGATACGATCCTTCACCTACGGTCTATCTGAGAAACAGGACGAGTCGTTTGAGGCAGTCAAGGCAAAGAAGTTGTCGACGATTTTGGGTACTCAATGCCAACAGATACAATTAGGATCTTTTCACAAGTATTTCGGGGCGTGGGATGATTTGTTTGGTGTATCAACACATGCGCATGGGATGTACCACCTGGAATTCTACTCTGCCATTAAAAACATCATTCCCGCAGGGGGGGCGCTGCTAAGCGGGATCATCGGAGATGCCTGGGCTGGGAGTGTTGAAATTTCGCTTATTACTCAGCCTGACGATCTGGGGTTGCTGGGGTATGCTCATGGTTTGCGAGGCGATCCCGGCGCGAGTCTCTTGAAAGCTGGAAAGGCCCAACGCGAAGAGTATTTTGCACGCAATAAAGATCTATTAAATGATCCATTGTATCGGGTTGTGGCGGCGATGCGATTTAAGATTGTCCTGCTTAATTATCTTCTTGCGGTACCGGAATCACTAGGATTTGCTCCGTGGTCTCCTTTTCTGATTCCGGAGATCGCTCTGTCGATGTTAACGTTACCTTCATCTCGGCGGAAAGGGCGAGTTTGGCAGCAGGATTATTTCAATCGCCAGGGCGTGAATCTCGAATCCATGAATCTCCCCTGTAATCCAACGAATACCCTTGACCTGCATGCCATGCGATGTGTGCCATTGCGTCCCCTGAACGTCAGACTGTTGTGCGAGGTAATTAAACCGTCGTATGTAGATTGGGTTAATCGACAGGTAAAACGTGTCAGCCCTAGTTGGGAGTGGGTGTGGCGACAGGCGGCTATGCGCCCCCGAAAAGTGGGCCGATGCTGCGCCCTATTGGGGATCCGTGATGAACGATTGGCGGCCTATAGTGCCTACCTGACATTGAAACCCATTGAAAGGGTTTTGGAGAGAAGGGACATGGCGGGGAAGGGGGGGGCATCATGACGAAGGCGCAAAGCGCTCCTGTTGCATTGTTTGTGTTCAATCGCCCGCAACAGACCGCGCGTGTATTTGAGGCAATTGCCCGGGCGCGCCCGACAAGGCTGTTTATTGTGGCGGATGGTCCCCGGACCGAGGCGGAACGAGCAGAGTGTGAGGCCGTTCGCGAAGTCGTTTCACATGTAGATTGGCCTTGTACTGTATCTCATAAATACTCGAGGCATAACTTGGGCTGTAGACGTTGCGTTGCATCAGGGCTCGACTGGGTATTTTCTGAAGTTGAAGAGGCAATTGTTCTTGAAGATGACTGTGTCCCCGATGTGACGTTCTTCGGGTTCTGTTCTGAATTGCTGGAGTATTATCGTCATGACACTCAGGTAATGCATATTAGCGGAGATAATTTCAAATGGTGGTACCGGCGATGTTCCGGTAGTTACTATTTCTCAAAATATCCCCATATCTGGGGATGGGCGACATGGAGGCGGGCATGGCAACTGTATGACGACGACATGAAACAGTGGCCTCAGTTCAGGGATAGTGGTGGTCTTGATTTCTTGTGTGATGACCACCGCGACCGGGTATTTTGGACAGATTGGCTTAATGCGACCTATTCCGGGAAGATGAACTCATGGGCGATCCGTTGGCTTTTTGCCTGTTGGTTGCATGGGGGAATTTCAGTTTGTCCTAAAGTGAATCTTGTGGAAAACATCGGATTTGACAAGCGCGCGACGCATACGCAAAAGCGGAGGCGCTGGGCTCCTAATCTGGCGACAGGTTCGATGCGATTTCCCCTGGCGCATCCAGTGGACAAAGTCCGCAATAGGGTGATTGATCGAGATACGTTGGAACGATGCTTTCTTCAGTTGCCCCCTCTGTGGTTCCAATGGTTGGAAATGGCCCTGAACAGGCATGTCTATGGGGCTATGGTCCGAAAAATTCCGATTATAGGTAATATCTGGGCTCGAGAACGAAGACAGAGGTCCCAATGAGACAATATATTGCGGCTGTACGAAATTGGAGACGAAGGAAGATGGCGTTTCGTAGGCAGCCTTCCAGAGATATTGAGGACGAAGGTGGGTTTCTCGGCCCATTCCATTCATGGAAGGATGCTGTGGCGCTCTCCACGGGGTACTCCGCAGATGATATTTTTGAGCGGACGGTAAACGCTCGCCTTAAGGTGCTGAATGGTGAGGCGGCATTTGAACGGGATTCAATAGTTTTTGAAGAGCCTCAGTACTCTTGGCCCCTTTTAGCCCATTTGCTCTGGATTGCCTCCCTGAATAATGGAAAATTGGAGGTTGTCGATTTCGGTGGGTCTCTCGGTTCAACCTATTATCAAAATCGAAAATATCTAAGCCATTTGCACAAGTTGTCGTGGCGGATTATTGAGCAACATCGCTATGTTGAGTTTGGAAGACACCGTCTTTTGGATGGTCACCTGACGTTTCACGAAACATGGGGAGAGTCTCTTCAAAATGATGTCCCGGACTTAGTTCTGTTATCTAGTCTGATCATGTATATGGAGCGGCCATATGAAGTTCTTGGCAATGCGCTAGCTACCAACGCTGAGTTTATTATTGTCGATAGAACCCCTGTGATAAAAGAGGACCAGGATAGATTGATGGTGGAAGTCGTCCCACGTGCAATTTTTAAAGCGCGTCTTCCATATTGGTTTCTTGGTGAAAATCGGTTTTTGCAGTTTATGTTAACTAAGTATGAGCTTATTGCTGAATTTAGTTGCAATGACCATGGCGAGTGTGAATTTGCCACCTACAAAGGATTAGTATTTCGGAGAAAGAAAGTTGTGTCATTGATTTAAGAAGCGAGGGTGGGTGCGCAATAGGCAAGGGCTTTGGAGGAAGTTGGAGTATGAACATTTGGAAAGGAATTATAACTATAAAAGAATGGTGCCTGTGGGGTGGGCGACTTCGGGAACGAGTCCTGGTGGACTTGTTGCGTCGACACTATGTGAGCGTGTTTCGGCGTGAGTGGGAATTGGCTCCAGAGCACCCTCATTTTGAGTCTCAGCATGCGTTTTTCTTCCAGATGGGATTTGGCTTCCATATGTTTCCCGCCCAAGCCTTTTCACGAGGAATGTTTGGGGTGGATATCTTGAAAAAAACAGATGTGCTGTTGGATATCGGGTGCGGGGATGGTTTTTTTACACGCCGTTTTTTTGCGCCCGCATGTGCCAGGGTGGATGCCTTAGATATTGATCCCTCGGCGATCCGGTGTGCGAAGTCCAGGCACGCGGCACGCACTATTCAATATTACCTGCGTGATGCGATTTTACAGCCGTTTCCTGCTGCTGATTACAATTGTGTGATTTGGGACGGTGGTATCGGCCATCTCTCCAGTGATGCCAGTCGTGTGGTGTTGAAAAAAATCTCCAGCGCCCTGCCCGCAGACGGCATATTTGCAGGCTCAGAATCGCTAGGGATCGAAGGCGCGGATCATTTGCAGGTTTTCAATAGGGCTGAAGACCTTGGTCAGCTGATGCAGCCATTCTTTAGTAATATTCAATTCAGAGTCGTTGAGTATAATCTTCCTTGGGCCGGTAATCTTCTGCGAAAGGAGATCTATTGGCGATGCTCAAACAGTGCGCTTCGGCTTAGAGAGGCGAATTGGACGCTATGGGAGCGGCAACAGCCTGAGCAGTGAAAGAACGGGGGAATTGTGGAATCGAAAAAAGTATTTAAAACAGTTATTTTTGATGTTGTCGGGTATTGCAATGCGAGGTGTCCCTATTGTGTGACCGGGGCCAACCCGGGCGCATCAAAAAAGGCTATTGCCGTCGATGTTTTTGAGCAAACTTTGGTGCGCCTGCTAGACAATGGCGTGATCGAAAAGGGGGCGGTGATCAGTCTGTACTGCTGGGGTGAACCGCTTCTTCATCCTGATCTCGCCGGTTTAATAGGGGTTGCTTCCAAGCTAGGGCTGAAAATCGGTCTGAGTACGAATGGCTCCGTTCATGTGTCGTTTTCCCCCGCAATGGTGGCCGGGTTGGATCATATCATGTTCTCTATGCCAGGCTTCTCTCAGGCCTCCTATGATCGAATCAGTCGGCTGAATTTTGAAAAGGTTCGACAAAATATTAGCGAGATGCTTTCGGAGTGCCGAGCCAATGGTTTTAGGGGTCGGACTTGGATTGCCTATCATATTTATCAGTTCAATCTCCACGAGATCAGGGACTGTGAACAGTTTGCAGGCAAACTGAAGGTTGATTTCAATCCCTGCATTGCAATGCTAAATGAGTGGGACCAACTTCAGGGCTGGCTTAAGGGTAGGCTTAGCGCTGACCAGATGCGCAAAATATCCGAAGACCTGCTGTGTTTTGGGATACGTCCTGAAATGAAAAATTCTCCGGCAAACTATTACTGCCCACAGTTTGACTATTTGATCATCGATGAAAATGCCAATTTATTAGTGTGTTGCCAGACGCCCAAGAGCGAGGAATATCAATGTGGCAATGTGCTCAGGGATGATCTCGATGTGGTCCTTCAAAACAAGTATACACGGCCAGTATGTCGAGGATGCCTGGATACGGGATTAGCCTATTATATCAACCACGCATTGGAGCGCCCCAAATTTTATCAGCCATATCGGAGCCCGAGCCTGGTAAATCGAATTTATGGATCCCTTCGATGGCGGATATTGCGCTTCTTGAATCGGACAAAGTCGGGTACGGAGCCGCAATGAGAGGCTTCTCGAAAATATGAATTAAGTGTCGAACGGACAAATCTATGAGTGATAATGATATTCTCGTCAAGAATAGTGGATGGGTTCCACTGAAGCAGTTTGACGATGGTCGGGATGGAATGTTGTGTATTCTTGAGGCGCAGCGCGACATTCCGTTTGAAATAAAGCGCATCTATTACATCACCAATCTGCAGAACGCTCGCAGTCTACGGGGAAAGCATGCCCATAAAACCTTGTGGCAGGCGATATTTTGCATCAGCGGGAGTTTTCTGCTGGGATTGGATGATGGCATTACCCGGCAGGAAATTCAGGTTTGGCGTAACGATCAAGGCGTATTGCTGGGCCCGGGCCTGTGGCATACGATGACAGGTTTCTCCGGAGGTTGTGTCCTTATGGTAGTGGCTAGTGACTACTATGATGAGTCGGAATATATCCGGAACTATGACGAATTTGTCAAGTTTGTGAGGACCTCGTGAACTCCATTCCGCAATGCAATCCCGGAGCCAGTACAGAGCGTCATCGTGCGGCTATTCTTGCGGCCATTGAGGGGGTGGTGGATAGCGGCCGTTATATCTTGGGTAACGCATGCCATGCATTCGAAAAAGCTTTTGCGGCTTACCACGGTGTCAGTGAGTGTGTGGGGGTTGCCAATGGCACTGATGCGATAGAGTTAATTCTGAGGGGCCTTGGAGTCGGGCATGGTGACCGGGTCGCGACCGTTGCCAATACGGCGGTGGCCACCGTTGCGGCAATTGGGCGGACAGGCGCGGAACCTCGATTTGTTGATATTGATCCCGGTACATTCACCATGTGCCCTGAATCTTTGAATCAGTTGCTTGCCTTAGACTCTGGAATTAAGGTCATCGTTGTCGTTCATCTTTTCGGACATCCGGCAAACATCACTGGATTAGTGTCAGTCGCCAAGGCTTATGGGGCGCTTGTTGTCGAAGATTGTGCCCAGGCGCACGGGGCGGGGATCAGTGGGCAGTGGGCAGCCTCCTTCGACCCGCAAAGCGGGACTACGGCGGCCATGGTGGGCAGTGGACAGTGTGCGGTTGGCAGTGAGAAGTGGGCGGTTGACAGTGAAGATGGGATAAATGTGAGGAGGATTAGGAAATGTGGCACCTTTGGCGTGGCGGGGGCTTTCAGTTTCTATCCGACCAAAAATCTGGGGGCGTTGGGTGATGGGGGGGCGGTGATCACTGCCGATCAACCTCTAGCAGAACGTGTGCGTATGTTGCGCCAATACGGCTGGCGCGAGCGCTATGTGAGTGAGGTGCCAGGCATTAATTCGCGTCTGGACGAAATTCAAGCGGCAATCCTGCTGGCGAAGTTACCGCATCTGGATGCTGAGAATGAAAAGCGACAAGTGATCGCCTCGCTTTACCGGCGTGGTCTCGACGGCTTGCCAGGGGTGGGATTGCCGAATGAGCAAACAGGCGTCAGGCATGTTTACCATCAATTTGCAGTGAAACTGAAGAACCGGTTTGAAATCATTCGCAAGCTTGAAAGTGTTGGGATTGGTACAGCGATTCATTACCCGGTTCCCATTCATCGTCAACCAGCTTATCTGAAGGTTCCTCTGATTGTGCCCCTGTCGAAAACGGAACAGGTTAACGAAGAGATATTAAGTCTTCCCATGTTTCCGGAACTGACAGAGGTACAAATTCAGAAGGTGTGTGGAATGATGTCCGCATCATAAGTTTCCCGGTGTTTCGATATGTTTTTTTTCTGTACCTACTTTGACTCAAACTACATGGCTAGGGGATTGGCTATGGAGTCGTCTCTCAGGCGAAATGTACCTGGCGAGATGCGCCTATATGTGCTTTGTCTGGATGAATCTGCATATGAATGCCTGCAGGCTCTGCGCCTTCCCGGTGTGGTGCCGGTGAGGCTCGAAACGCTCGAGCGAGACTGTCCGGATCTGCGGGCAGCCAAAGGATCACGCACGAAGGTTGAGTACTATTTCACCTGTACTCCTGTTTGGGTTAAATATCTCTTGAATCAGTGTCCGGAGGCCGAAGTGCTGACCTATGTGGATGCGGACTTGTTTTTCTATTCATCTGTAGAGCCTATTTTTGACGAAATGCAGGGGCAATCGGTTCTTGTGATCCCTCATCGGTTTCCTCCCCGCCTGGCGCATCTTGTGAAATTTGGCCAGTATAATGTGGCGTTTCAAGTGTTTCGTCGTGATGCGAACGCTTTCATTTGTCTCGACTCGTGGCGCCGATCCTGTCTTGAGTCTTGTGCTGAAAATGGCGAAGCGGGGCAGTTTGGTGATCAGCGATATCTTGATGACTGGCCTGCTAACTTTAAAGGTGTGCACGTTCTTCGACATGTTGGTGCGGATGTCGCTCCATGGAATGTTGAACAGTACAAGTTCACCCAGAACCATAGGCAGGTCCTTGTCGATGGAATTCCCCTGATATTCTACCACTTTCAGGGGTATCGTCAGTTTTCGCCTGCCCTGATTGATCCGGGGTTATTATGCCATGGGTGGGAATGCCCGTCTTCATTAGTTGTGTTTGTCCATGTGCCCTATGTGCGTGCCATGCAAGCGGCACGTCTGAAAATTGCGAACAGTAGTTTGGGTGCGAATATGGGTAAAGGCGAGACGCGAGGATATGCCGCCGATGATGCTATTAGCGGTGCTTCACACCTCTACAAACTCAGGTTTGTGATGGAGGGACACGCGATGTTGTGCGTGTGTGGCGGCGTTTTTTATAGTAATGCCCGGTGGCTTCGGAAACTTTTCAAAGTTGCAGATTCAATCCGAAGCTCTTGATCAATTTAGGTATATATGTGAAGACCGAAAGGTCTTTGAGGAGGGCAAAGTCATGGTGGAATTTAAATCGAATCACGGGACAGAGATGGGTGGAATTCTGAAAATCACGCGAGTAGGTGTGGTGGGAATTGTTCTTCCCTGCATGTTGAGCTTTGTTGTGTATTACGGCTTTTTTTCAGACTATGCTGGGGCGGGATTTCACAGAGAGGGTTTTTTGAGTTTTTATGAAAGCGGAGTGGTCAAATATCGCGTTCTAGGAAGGGAGTTGTTGCTCAAGACCCATTCTGTTGTGGTTTCCCAAACATGGGCGGGACGGCTGGCACGCCGTTTTCTGCCTGATGTTCCTCGCTGCATGCCGATGGCAGACCCCAAGGGAAATGCATGGTTTTATGGGGCCATTTTCATTCAGAACACGGTGTTTTTTGTGGGGGCGGCGCTGGTACTATATGCCCTTTTCCATCATGGGTGTGTTACGCCCGGGGCGCGAGCCTTTGCTATGGGCCGGTATGGCATTGGCTTGTTGATGATGACCCTGACTCAATTCGTACCCACAGCCTACGATATGGTTACCTGTTTTTTCTTTTTGGCGGCGGCCTATTTGATCGTTTATGCGGGACGATGGGGATTTCCCGGGTTATTGATCTGTGTGTTCCTCGGAACTCTAACACGCGAGAGTGCGGTCATCACTCTTGCATTCTTTTTCGCATATCATATTGATGAACTGGTGAAACTGAATCGTCAGGCAATCGGTCGTTTGGTTAGCCTGACGTTGGTTTTTGCAATTACTTACGTGGTATTGCGTGTCTATTATGGAACTGACCATGCGATGTGGCAGATGGTTCGCTGGTGGTTGAATCTGTTTGACCAAAAGAGCCTTTGTGGAATTCTGCTATTTCCTGTTATGTGCTGGATGATCATGGCAGGAGTGTCAAGTGTGCGGCGTTGTTGGGTTTTTCTAGTGGCATGCCTCCCTTATGTGATTGCGATGACAATTATTGCAAATACGTGGGAGATTCGATTATGGGTGCCGGTGTGGCTGGGACTTCTGGTTTTGGCATATGTGGATACTGAAAAAGATAACTCGCGGGTGCCCGTGAGTTCAAATATGTCTGCCCGATGTTAAAGACTTTATGATTACCATTTTTACAACCGCGAAACCATTCAAAGGGGAGTGGGCTGTCCGGCAGAGAAACGCTATTCGGAGTTGGCAGCAACTGTCTCCCGATGTGGAGATCATTCTATTTGGTAGGGGTGAAGGATACGCGGAAACAGCGGGTGAGTTGAGTATCCGGCATGTTCAGGATGTGGCCACCAATGAAAGTGGAATCCCCCGTATCGATGCCATGTTTCGTGAAGTCGAGCGGATTGGACGGCACTCCATTCGGGCTTATGTGAATTGTGACATCATTCTATTGGATGATTTTGTGCAGGCCATAGGGAGAATTCCCTTCAATCGGTACTTGGCGGTTGCGCAGCGGTGGGATCTGGATATCGGGGGCTCTCTTGATTTTCAGGATATTGACTGGCAGAAGCATATTTTGGCACGGGTTAAGTCGTCTGGGAAACTGCAATATCCGGGAGCCATAGACCTTTTCGTATGGCGAGGCGAGGCATGGGGTGAATTGCCGCCTATGGTTGTGGGTAGGGGAATGTATGACCAGTGGTTGATTTATGACTGCCGCCGGAGAGGGATTCCCGTTGTGGACGTGACGACAGTTGTCACCTTGATCCATCAAATCCATGATTACTCGCATGTTGAGGGGGGGCACAAGAC